>Ga0208975_1000263_pt1 | contig 28171 bp, 28 predicted proteins | sample GreLakmeER78MSRF_FD_187700 | JGI IMG/M metagenome (GOLD analysis project Ga0208975, IMG submission 187700) | Freshwater lentic microbial communities from great Laurentian Lakes, MI, USA - Great Lakes metaG ER78MSRF (SPAdes) | ecosystem: Environmental > Aquatic > Freshwater > Lake | place: Great... | reverse complement strand
CGCAAAATCTGTCAAATAATTTCAAGGCATCTTCATAAAATGGCGAATTAATAATTCCAGTTTCTGGAGTATCGCTATTATTGCGATGCATAAGTATATGAGAAAACGCAAAGATAAACTCTTCAGTTCCTTCTACTGTCCCCATACAATAATATGGAGTTTTATCAGATAAAATTTGATCTATGAACGTTTGTTCTGCGTCATTTAAATTATGCGTTTTTTCTACAATGAATAAATCATCTTGATGATTCATTGATCATTTTACTCAAATGTAGAGTTGGCTGCTTCAATCGCAATATAATAGGTGATATCAACAGTCTTGTGCTTAAACCTAGCAAGACCTTTTTTCGCAATCGCAACATCATACGATCCCTCAAGTAACTTGAAGTTTTCTACCTTCATGACGACGCGGAATTTACTACCATCTTGGACTGTGCCGATTTCAATTTTGGACTGATCAGCAGCATCATCCTTCACGTCTGTAGCAATAAAGTGAATAGTAGAACCATCGCTTTCAAATACGAAGTTCGGAGAACCAGAGATACCTGCGCTCTTACGCATCCAATCTAGATCTTCTTGAGAAAGGCTAAATGAGCAATCAGGCTCTCCCAAAGAAATTGGCTTTTCTGGGGGGACAACAATAACCTTTGAAGAGCAATACTTGATGTAGTCAGACTTCTTGTTTGCGCTGATATTTACTTTATCAGAATCAAATGACAGTTCTGCATCTTTATATAAGGATACTTTGGCTAAAAGTTTATTCAGATCATAAATCGAAAACTCTTGTGGAAACGATTCGCTTATAGTAGCCTCAACGAAAATAGTTCGCAATGGAGAAATAGTTTTAAGAGTATTTCCAACTTTAAATTGCAAACTTTGATTAATGCCTGAATAATTTTTCAGGATATTCACTGTATCTTCAGAAAGTTTCATAATTAACAACCTCATTTGCTTCAACATGATTATTATATAACGAATCAACCAACTTATCAACCCTTACTGTTAATTCATCTAACGAACAATTATTATCCATCACAATGTCATAATGCGCACCAATCCACGCCCACTCTGAGTAGTGGATTTCTGGATAAGCATTGCGGAATAATTCTTGTTTGTGATAGCCTTGATTAGTTTCTCGAGCAAGATCATACCACTCTGGTTCAGGACCACGACGAACACGAATGATCTTGCCACCTGCTTTTATAATTGCATTAATCTCGTTTGGGAAACGAACATCAGCAATGACATAATCATGCCAAGGGTTATTCTCACATCGACGCATTGTAGTATGAACCCAGAGGTCAGGGTGAAATACATCACGACCTGCCTCTGTGCCCATTAGTTGGAGAGCCAATCTTGGTGAAAACTCGCGACCGAATTTTTCTGACCACCACTTATCTGGCTGTTCACGCCATGCTCTAGATCCTGGAGTATCACCCTCAAGCATGGAACGATTCCAGCCAAAGATCGTGGCACAGGCGTCCTTGACGCTATTCGCAAAACTCTCTTTAACAAAATCATGACGATCAACCAAGAGATCTGCAACTGTGCCTTTACCTGCTCCAATAAAGCCAACTAAACCTACGATCATAACAAAATCTCTTTATTAGAGAGAGCCAACGTAATTTGCAACTGCTGGCATATCACCAGTGAATGCATAAGTGCCGATATGATGTGTTCTCATCCATGGGCATAACCAAATTTGACCACCGATGTTACGCCACCATTGGCAGAACATATAGTCTTCAGACAAGTAACGATCTGATCCTCGACCACCATTAGCCTTACTGTCGATAACTGTATCGAAGTATGCGTGGATATATCGCGAGCCATCAAAGTTTGCTTGACCAACGTGGTCTGGCTTATAACGAAGTTGCGGATAAGCATCCTTAAACTTGTCAAACACTTCGCGCTTGACCATCATGAAACCAGTGCCAATCTCAAGAACTTCAATTGGTTCGGCAACAGAAAACTTTTCAGTTCCTGGTGCAGGATTAAACACAAAATCACCAGCAACCTTTTCCAACTCACCAGTTTCCATATCTGGATTTCGTTTCAGTGCTTCGCGAATCGCAGCCCACTTAATCGATTTCTTAGGATATGGTCCACCGATAACTTCTTTATCCATCGCTAATAATGCGATGACGTCTCGAGGATCGAAGTGAATATCAGCATCAATAAACAGTAAATGAGTGAATCCTTCTGCGCGAAGGAACTCATCAACTAGATAATTGCGTGCTCGAGTGATTAATGATTCATTAAAAATGAATGAAAAGCGAACTTCAATACCATATTGCGCGCAAACTGTATGTAAATCTAAACAAGACTTAACATACATGCCATGGGCATGACCACCATACATAGGCGTCGCAACAAATAGTTTATTCTTTCGTAATTCTTCTACTTTGACTTCTAATTGCATATTAACTCCAGAGTATAAAATTCAAACCAACATATTATATAGTCAACCAAACAAATCATCTAGGGTAGATGTTGCGTTCAGTTTTGCGTCAAATTTAAAATGACCATTCCAAACAGAATCAACTGCATCATTGAGGCTTTGATCATATTTACCAACCTTAACTTCGCATAGACTAAATGCGAGAGAAAGAAACTGTGAAGCAATTTCTTTACGATCAAACTGCTTAACGAATTCCCAGTTGTTAGCAACAATTCTACCATAATCAAATGGCTGCATTGATAAGAACTTGTTACACAAATCACCGAACTGCTTTGGTGTTGCGTCCCAAGGAATCATCAAATAGTTTTTACCAGGCTTGAGTAAACCTTCACCTTTCTCATTATCAGAAACGCCTAGATTACGAGCAATAGGAACAACGCCCATAAGCATTGCATCAATAACAACACGATTAAAGTGTTCGCCATAGGTCTTTGACCAAGAAGGATCGAGAAGGAATTTACTATGGCTAAGAATCTCGTCACGCTTTTGCTCAGTGACAAATCCAATATACTTCATTCCACGTGTAAGAGCATTCATCCAGATTGGATGACCCAAACGATCTTCTTCAGCATTCGGATCACGCTCAAGTGTGCAATAGTATTCTGGCTTACACTTATCCTTTGATGCCATGTAAGCACGCTCAATACCATCACCAGCAACAATAACTTGACCATAAATGTATGGAACTGCTGCTACGAGGTCATCAACACGTTTCCAACGTTTAAATGTTTGAAGCGAGAAGATTGTATCAGTTTTTTCATCAAATGATGTTCCTCGCTTTTTGGATATATCCTGCGGATTTAGAATCAGCAATCGAGGGATTTCCATTGATGCCGCCTGATTAAATGCGCTTGGATGAACACATGCAAGAGCAGAAATGTGCGCTCGCAATTGATGGATCCAAGGATAGTTCTTGCGCAGATTACCGTCGTGCACCACAACCACATGTTTTGCCTTTACTTCCGTAAACATCTTCAACCATGATTGCTTTCCCTCTGAATCCTGGCACTTGAATCCAAATATAGATTGCCAAATAATCACATCATAAGAGTTGGCGAGTTTTACAAATTTATTCACATCATCATCGTTGATGAACGACAAATATTCACCTCGCCACCCCTTACCTTGATGCACTGGAACACCAGTTCCGACACCAATCTCATAACCTTCCTTGTCATAATCTTCAGAGAACTTTCCACCTGTTTTAGTGGAACGAAGAAAGACAAATCCAGTTTCATGCCCAAGATCTTTGAATCCAGCAATTAATTGTTCAGTATGAGCAATGATGCCACCAAAATTATTGAAATCATGAACAACAGTCAATATTTTCATATATTATCCGAATAAATCTTCTAGTGTTGATTCTTTATTATACGCTTCTGGGTGATATTTGGCAACCATTTCTCTACTGCTATTGTTTTCCAAATAATCATACCATTCTTGCTCTTCCCACATTCCTGGACTGATTCCGTTCCAGAGTTTGCGTTGCAGTGGATGTTCTTTGTTTTTTCTACGCTGCTCAACATAATTAAATCGATGATCTTCATATTCTTTGCTTCCAAGTTCAAGCATTTTTTCACGCAGATAACACACTAGGCTAATGCGCTCAGCAACCTCATCATTGATTTCAATAGGCGTGTTACCGTGCATGCATTCATGATTATTAACTAGGAGCAAATCTCCTGGACGCACATTGATTGCTATTCTGACTTCAGGTAGAACCAAATAGCCGCCAGAATAGTTGCCATTATTGGAAAGAACCAAGAGATTAGAGAGTCCATCAGTAAAGTCTCCAGCATCATAATGCGCGGCAGTTCTAAATGTTTTGTTTACTGTAATTGTAGTAAACACAGTTTCAGGAACAAGAAATGCTGGATCAATCTTATCAGCCGCAGCCCTTTGATTGCTCCAGCGCCATGGCAATAATTCTTTGAATCCACGATCTAATGTTTGCAAAAATGGAAACGACATTTTAAACTTATCATAATGGTGTTGTGTATATGATGTAGCACGACCATAAGGAATGCGCGGATATCGATCAAACCATCCAGCAATTCCTGACATTACAACATTAGCATAAGTTGTATCCGAGATGAATGTTTCTTCAATTGCCTTTACTTCTTCTTTTCGTTTGGCAACAGTTATCTTAACTGATGTTTTCAACCAAGATTCAAAATTAAAGTTGTGTTCTTTGGTTTGTTGCGTCAACCAAACAAGACCTCGACTAGAATCTACATCGCCATAGAGTTCTTTGAGTTTAGCAACTTCTTCAGCAACGTCGATTTCAATAGTTGTATATTCAGATTGTTTCTTAAAGAAATCTAACACACGCAGTTGATACTCAGTCACCCATTCACGATTGCCGCATTTTTCGCCTTTCGGTCCAGCAGCAAGTCCACGATTCTGAGATGCAACAGCAGCATCACGCAAACCTGCATAGGCTTGATCTTGTTGCTCTTTGCTAAAGAAATTCTTGCGAAATTTGAAAGCAATATTTTCTTCGCTTTCGCTTCCTATGTAACAGTCAGTATCTTCTTCAATTAAAACATCATAATGGGATGTATCTAGGAATTGACCTAGGAGGTGGGCGCAATCAATTTTATTCTTTGCTACAATAGTCTTAATCATAAATTCCTCCAAGAACCATTATGATTATATATGTGCAATCATTAATTGTCAATCTCAGTATTTTCCGAAATTAATATAAAACTGTGGGGGCATTGCACCCCCACAGAATGTTAGCACATTTTTAGAATTGGCTGATTAGCCATTCATCGAGACGCTGATAGCATCACGATAGAGCGTCTTGCGAGCGCGAGCAATCTGACCCTGGTCGAGATACTTCTCGAACTGAGCAGAAGGATTGCCAAGGCGATAGGCAAACACCTTCTCACCACGCGAATTTGTAACGCGATTAGTGTATACAGAGATACCCTCATTGCGCGCACGATAGGCGAGGTCAGCAGCGTTGTCAACCTTGAACATCGAGCGAACTTGGCGCGATGTTACAGTGTTGCCATCAGCAAGATAAGTAACAAACGAATTAAGAGCATTAGACATATAATATACCTTCACAAAACACCCCTTCAATAATATCGCAAGATTGGGGCTTTCCTTGCGACATACCATTTATTATACTACAACAAATGGCAAAAGTAAACTCTTGCGATTAAAACGGAGCGTTGTTCTTGTTAGCAGCAACCTTTTCAAGAGTTGCGATCACACGCAGTTTGATTTGTTCTTCTGATAATCCCCTGTCCTTTAGTTCTTGAATCTCCATCTCTGAGAACGTCACAGACTCACCATTATATGAAAAGGTGATTGAGTTTGTGCTGAAGTCTTTGGTTATGACCAATTCTTCTTTCGTTGTTGCAACCGCAGGAGCAGGAGTTGCCTCGGCATCAACCTTCGTATACAGATCCAAGAACGCAGTCTTGGTGTCAGTATCGAATCGGTTCAAGCACATCTCAATTGCCTTCAATCGATTGTTGAAGATAGAGAATGCCTTGCTGATATGCACAAGACGACGAGTCGAGATGACCTCATCAACTGCACCATCCGAGAAACTCTTGCGAATAACTTCAGCCCACGTGATCAGACGATCAATGAACGTCGTGTCAGTGATATTCAGGACAGCGAAATTCTTCTCAAGAATCTTGCGCTCAGTATTGGCTGGCGGATACTCTTGTTCAACAGTGATCGCGAAACGTTCCAAGAATGCTTCGTTGAGCAAGTTTGTGCCGATGAATCGACCATCGTCGCTGCCCTTGCCCTTCGTGTTCGCAGTTGCAATCACGTTGAAGCCAGCAGCAGGGTGGACAACTTCACCAGTTTTCTTGTCAAAGTATGGCTTGCCTTCAAGAATCGGCTGCAAGCACAGAATATCTTCCGTGCCGAGATCGCACTCGTCAAGAAGCAGCACAGCACCGCGACGCATCGCAGTGATCACTGGTCCTTCACGACGAATCGTGTTTCCATCTACCAGTTCGTAAGAACCGATCAAGTCAGACTCATCGGTGCGCTTCGTGATATTGACTCGGATCAATTCACGTTTGAGCGCAGCACAAACCTGCTCGATCATCATGGTCTTGCCGTTGCCAGAAAGACCAGTGATGTAGATGGGATAGAAGATTCGTGACTTGATGATGTCGCGCAAGTCATTGTAAAAACCGAACGGAACATAAGTCTCGTTGCGATCAGGCACAAATGATTCAGTGACGTTGGCAGCACGTTTGCTGGCAAGTTGCACAACCTGCGCAACCATCGCAGCCGCAGCAACTGGGACTTCAGCAGTCTGCTTCGGAGCAGCAGGAGTGACGCAGCCAACATTCTTCGGGACGATGTTAAATTCACCGCGACCAACCTTGCGCTCACGCAAGATAAAGTATGGGAACTGCTCAACTGAATTTTTCTTGCTCTCACAGAAGGCATTGAGTTCCTTGAGGGAAATCGTATCCTTGTCAAAATGCGCGTGCAACTTTTCAAGAATTTCCATGCGCGAAGCAAGATCACTGTAGAATGACTTTCTCACATCAGACTCCATAATTAATCATCATCATAAGACTATTATCGCTGAAAATACCCCTATTGTAAAGGGGAAATTTCTCTATATAAATCAATAACTTACGCAACCGCCAGTTCTTCGGCTAGTTTCGTGAGGAGGAGGCGATTGCTCTTCTTGCTACCCACGTTCTTAGAGAACTCGCGAGCCATCTTGTTCTTGTTCATATCGCTGGTGATCTCAAGTTTGTCATCAACGATGTTACTATTCGGAAGAGCAACATAGAAATATTTGTCATATCCGAGACGATCAACAACGAAATAATTATGCTCGCGGAAATTTTTTCTGGCAGTATCTTGATCAAGAGAAGATTTGCCATCAATAAGATACTTCATGTCGCGCTGAATGCTTTTCTTGTTACCAACAAAGAAACCAAGATGTTTGCAACCAGTCACATCAGCAACCAACTCCGTGATCGCTGCTTGCATATAATGAAAATTCGGCAACTTCACTTTCTTTTTGGTCTTTTTGTCAATCAGATAGACAACAGACTTACGACGATCGTCATAGAAACCAGATTCTGTGCTCATCGGAGGATAATTCAAATTGTTGCCACCCTCACCGTCAGTCAAATACACAACGTTGCAAACATCCAACTGATGCTTGTTCTGGAAAGCAGTAATGATTCCACGAGAAGCAAGAAGTGTTTCGAGAAACGGAGTGCCATTCAAGCCAAAACCAGATGAATCCCAATTGTATTGCCAGCAACCATGATCGCTGTCGTTGTTGCTGTAATTATATTCGCGACCATGTTCATTCGCAACAACACACATCGCATTGAACGCACGACGATATTGAACAGGTGACAAAGAAGAACCAATCAGATGCTTCAGATGGAACCAACTGCTAGTCATCGTCATGTCAACAGTAGGATTGGAGACAAAACGATTTTTCTTCACCATCTCGCGCAACTTCTTGTTGTCATAAACATCGTCGCTGAAGCCATAAACTTCAAACGGCACTTTCGCAAGTTTACAGAATGACGCAAGCACAAGCATCTGCTCGATCGTGTTGCGCAGAATATCGTGCATAGAACCAGACATATCAACGAACATGATAAAGCCATGGTTCTTGCCCTTCGGCACAACAGTGATCTTCTTGAAGAGATCATTGCTGAAACGATACTTGTGAAGCACGTTCATGTTCAATTCACCAGTGCGAGCAGTCTGCGTTCTAGCATACTCGCTGGCTTTCTTGCGCATCTCGAATTCTTTCAAGATATGCATAATGACTTTCTTGTTGTTCGTGTTAAACTTGCGCACACACTTCTGAACAACAGTATCGTATGCAATACCGTGATGACCATAACGACGATTCGGATCAGCAACTTGTGCACGGAAGAATACTTCAAGATCATTCACAACTTCCGTGTTCGGAAGAATGATGTTCTCAAGAACAACATCAGGCAACTCATACATGAAGATTTTGCCAGTCTCGTTGACCAATTCTTGCTCACGCTGACGGAAGTTGCGATCAGTTACAGACTGCGGCTCGTCTTCATCTTCTTGTTCTTCTTCAGGAGAATCACCACCAGAAGCATATTGTTCGCTGTCAGATTCTTCATCCGACTCAGTTTGATCCTGAGAATCTTCAGCGTCAGTGCCGTCTGATTCTTCGTCTAAGTCAGAGTCATCGTTACCGTCGATGTCATCTTCATAATCAGAGTCGTCGTCAGCGTCGTCATACTCACCAGAATCTTGTTGATCCTGCTGACGCTCTTCTTGCATCTGCTCTTGAAGATCTTGTTTGTTTTGAACCTTGTCTTGCTCATTCTTTTTGGTGTAGTCATACACACGACGAGCAATATCGACAACTTGATCCCAAGTCTCAGCAGCCTCAACTTCGCGAACAATCTCGCGCTCAAAGTCATTGAATTCAACAACGACATGCGCACCCATCTTGAATCGCAGGTTGATGCGATCAATCAGAGTCAACTTGCTGAGGTCTTTCAGTTTCTTGATGCCGAAAAAATCGCGCTCATATAATGACGCATACGCACGAGCGAAAGACTTTGACAGTCCAGGGAACTTGCGCTTGACAAGTTTCTCAATGCGAGCATCTTCGATGACGTTCAAGAAGTCTTTGAATTTGCGATCACTCTCAGCAACTTCATTATGCCAGCCCTGCTGCGGAGTGTTCAGAGCATGACCAACTTCGTGACCAGTCAGCAAGTCATACAAGTCGCCATCCATGTCCTTCCAAACGGGAAGAACCATCGTGCGATTCTTGAGGTCGAAATATGCCGTTTTTACGTTTTGGTGCGAGACTGTAATATTCTCGCTCGCGAGGAGTTTCGCGAGAATAGACTTGGAGGTCTGTAAATTCGTTTTCATAGAACCATTATCCCTTAAAACTAGGAAAAAGTAAAGGATAAAAAACTCTAATTAAATCAATAACTTACGCAACTTTTATTTTATTTAATTTTTTCAGGTTAGTTTTTACTTTTCTCTTGGCTTTTTCTAGATTGATTGGACTGATACAATCAGTGTAAACAATTCCATCTAAATGATCAAGTTCATGTTGAACGCAAACTGCAGTCAATCCATCAAATTGTTGTTCAACAAACTGTCCGCCGATTGCTTGAAATCGAACTTTAATATGATCTGCTCTATTCAACTTTAAATACAATCCTGGATAAGATAAACAACCCTCAGAGAAATTAGCAATTGTGTCCGAACGATACACAATTTCTGGATTAAACATACTCCATGCCTCTTTACCCATGTTAATAGTGCAGACTCTTTTGTTTATGCCGCATTGGTTAGCAGATAAACCAAGACCGCCATATTTACCCATAGTTTCTACAAGAGAATATGCAAGCCTCTCCGCTTCTTTATATGAGTCTACTCCATTAAATATAAATGGATCTGTTGGACGACGAAGAATTGGATCATAGAAATCTACTAATTTGAAAATTTCATATTCAATAAGATTGCCATTTATGTATTTTATAATTTTGCTCATGATATCACCTGCGAGAAATTTTTAACTTTCGCGAATCGTATTGTGTGTTTGAATTTATCAACCATCTGATCAGTCTTATGAGTGATCACAAATATGTTAGTGTTTTCTGCAAACATGTATATCAACTTCATAAATTCTTCAGTGCCATTAATGTCAAGAGAACCATCAAAGACCTCGTCGAAGATAAGAAGATTGGTATTGACACTGTTCTTTAATTTGGCGACCGACCTCCAAGTGAACAACAGTGCTAGATCAATACGTTTCTTTTCACCCTCTGAGAAGTTTTCATAACTGAAATCATCTCGGTGACGAGACTTGATGGTCTCCTTGAACTCTTCGTCAATGTTGAAATTGACAAAGAAGTCCATCGCAGCCAAATACTTATTAACCAGTTTGTTTATAACTGGAACGTATTGCTTAATGATTTTCGACTTAATCCCGCCATCTTTAAGCAACTGCGCGACAATATCATAATGTTGTGTTTGTTCAGATACCGTTTTTCTTTTTTCGTTGAATGCTTGTAATGCGTTGAGTAATTCTTTTGATTGTGCCTTGAACTCATCGCTCATGGCTGGTTTGCTTTCTATTTCACTAATTTCTTTTTCAAGTTTCGCAATATAGTTTCGAACCTGCTTGCGAGAAGTATTGATCCGCACGAGATCTTGTTCAAGAACTTTAAGGTTTTGTTGGGTTGATTTAATTGTATTGATTCGACGTAGAACGGCATCACTCTCTTCCTTTAGTTTTGTTAGACCTTCAGTTAATTCTGCAATTTTACTATTACATGTGTGAACTTTTTCGTCTCTATTATTGATAGCCTGATCGCAGGTTGGACAAGTCGAATTCACGGAATAAAACTCAATGTCGTTCTCGAGTTTCTGGATATTCCCTTCAATCTTGGCTTCAAGTTGATTTAGTTTGTTGAATTTTTTACTAGTTGAATCGTCATCTGATACTTCGTTTAATAAACCTTCAATTTGCGTTTCTTTGTCAGTTGCTTCGACTTCAAGTGCTGAGAGTGATGCCGTGTTTTCAGTCACTTCTTGTTTCTTCGCATCTACGATTTCTTTTGTATTCTTCTTGAGTTCGTCAAGATGTTTCTTGTGTAATTCGATTTTATCTTTAGTGTTATCAATTTGAATTTTTAGTTGTGCTGCTTCATCTTTCAGTGTGTGTAGTTTGCTTTTGACAATCACATTCATGGCTGAAAAGATCTGAATGTCAAGCAGATCTTCAATGACAGTGCGACGGTCCGCTGCTGACAACTGCATGAATGGAGTAAAGTTAGTCGATCCGAGAATAACAATCTGCGTGAATGACTTATAGTTCATCTTGAGAATAATCTTTTCAAGATGATCCTGATAATCTTTTGCTTTGGCGTCTTGATTTAAGAGTTCACCATCACAATAGATCTCAAAGACATTTGGCTTGATACCGCGAATGACCTTATATGATTTCTTGCCAATATCAAACTCAACTTCAACAAGACATTCTTTTTCGTTGACCGAGTTGACAAGTTGAGGTTTGTTAATATTGCGGAATGGTTTGCCGAACAATGAAAATGTAATGGCATCCAGGAATGTTGACTTACCTGCACCATTTTCACCAACGATCAGTGTCGTGGCATTTTCGTTCAGAGGAATTTCAGTAAAGATATTTCCAGTAGAAAGGAAATTCTTGTAACGAACCTTTTTGAATAAAATCACGTTGTCTCCATAGACAATGCTTCGCTGTATACTTCTCTCAATACGTTTTTAATTCTATCTGACTCAACAGGTAAAGTCAAGCCATCAACATACTTATTTAAAATTGTTATCGTATCTTCCGCTTGATCAATATCAACATCAACATTCTCTGTGATCTCAGAAAAATCTTCAACTACAGACACCTCGAGTGGATTTGTTTTGGCTAAAGAGTCTAACAAAGTATCAAACAAAAATGAGTTGTTACGTTTTTCCACAACAATTTTTACATACTTACCAGCAAGATAAGAATAATCTTCATTTACAAGATCATTGTAATATAACTCATTATCATTATAATGAATTTTGTAAAACATTTGTAGCGGATTCTTTATGAATTCTAATTCGCGAGTCTCAGTATCATAAATGTGAAACCCACGCTCATCATTATAATCAGCCCAAGTCATCTCTCCAGGAGTGCCAACATACACAATACTACCGCTATTGCTCTTGTGATGAAAGTGACCTGATAAAACTAAATCATATTTCTGCAATGCTGCAGGATCCATACCTTCGTGACAAATATTGCCACGATCCATTTCAAAACCTTGCAGTTCAAAATGACCGAAGCAAACATAATTGGTGCTGCGTTTGATAAAGTCTAGAATTTCTACTTCGTTATCTTTGCAGATCCATGGAATAATATCAATACCATTCCATTCTGTTGGCTCGTTGTAGACAACAACGTTTGGATAATCCTTCAGCAGTAACTCTGGCGAATTAACTTCAAGTGTATTCTTGAACGTGATGTCGTGATTACCAAGTAGAGTATGGCACTCTAGATTATACCGAACCAACTCATCAAAAAAATACTTGCGGCAAAGAGCAAGAGACTGAAAAGAAATATACTTCCTGCGATCAAATAGATCACCAAGTTGAAAGATGGTCCTGATTCCATGGTCCACCAAATAAGGGAAAAAATGTTTAGTATAAAACTCACGATAATGATTATGAAAGGCAATACTATCGCCTCTCATACCGAAATGAGTGTCACCCAGGATTGCTATCTTCATCTACAAATTTCTCCAGACCTGCTTTTTTGGCTTTCTTTTCCTTACGAGCATTCTCATAGTTTACAATAAACTCTGAAATATTTTCATAAAGTTCAAATTGCCTAAAAGTTCCATCCTCATTCTCATTCAATTCAAACTCATCAAGAATACCAGCAGTTTCTGTCGCCTTGTATTTAACATACAATTGTTTCTTTTCTTTTTGAATGCGACGTAAGAATGCATAATATACTATTTGCGTGAAATAGGCAAATGGATTTTTAGATTTTTTTGTGTCAAAATTATCAACATACATCACACAATTTTCAATTGCATCTGCAATCATTTCGTCTCTAAATGTATATGATACAAAATTTGGTTTATGTGATAAATTTTCAGCAATCATCATAAAACATTTGGCAACATATGTTGGGATTTGCGGTTTAGGTAATCCTTGCCTTTTTGCTTTGCGGATTGCTGTGCGATATTTGATCATCTCTTTGAGAAAATCTTTGTTATTGATATAGTGATTTTTAGCCATAAGTGATATTTAAATTATATTAAAAAATTTAGTAATTGTGAATCTATTAGTTTCTTCATCATCATCATTTTTAGTAATTTCTAATACCTGATGAGGAATTTGTGATGGAAATAATAAAACTTGATTGTCCACTAAATCAAATTTTATGTCATAGGTTGGGAAAATTAATTCTCCCCCAGAGTATGCCTTCGGTTTCTTATGATAAAGACCAATCAATGTTACATTTGATGCGTCTGTATGCGCATTGTAAAAATCTCCATCTCCATAAGATTGTAGTAGTGTCGTGTCTCGATTTGTTGAAAAATAATAATTTTTAAAGAACCAATCATGGTTTAACATTTCTTTTACAATATCAACAGAAGAAAGTTTTTTTTCGTAATTCGTCAAAATGCTGGAATTATTTCGATTATCTTGGAATATATCATCTATAAAAATCCCAAGACCTCTTTTCCGATATCGATTATTATCTCTAGATGACCCAGTTTCTGCAGGAGAACGCAAGTTAGGAATTAACGATATTATTTCCGTAAATACTTCTTTATAAGATTCTTCATCTAAAAAATTATCTATTAGAATATAAGAAAACGGATCTAAAATTTTATTAATCTTCATATCAGTGAATTGGTCCTTTATCTTTCTTAGCGAGCGCTTCTAGTATTGAGACCACCTTTTCTGTTTGTTCGGTAGTTGGTTTTTTTTCTTTTTGTTCTTTTTGAGATAATTTTCTTTCCTGATCGCCATAGAAAAAATGACTAACGTTCTCATATTGTTCTACAAATTCAGCTTTAACTGGATGGGTAAAAAGAACCTCATCTGAATAAAACTCAACTTCTTTGAGTTCTATTACTGTTTGTGGCAAATATTCTTGTATAGCCAAAACTTGACGACCCTCCTCAAAATACGTTTCAACTTCAATCTTAAGTGGATTTTCTATCACAATATATTGATCTCTAAACGAGACATAACCTATAAGATCTTCTGGGATAGACCGTAGACGAACAAATCTAAGTTCACCTCTTGGTTTATATTCTACTTTATCTTCTGACATTAATTTATCCTTACGTTATTCGTTGTGAAAGGAAATTTTTCTTCGCTGTAGATCTTCACTCGTTCCTCATAGTGCTTCAATGTGAAGTTTGTATAAGGACCATAACGCAAATCATCAGCGATATCGTATAGTGTAGCAGCATCTTTGTTCTCACCTAGACGTAGCACACGACCTATAGATTGCAATGCTCGAATCTTACTCTTTGTTGGTGAGGAGAATATAATATTATGTAGGTTACGGATATTCACACCTGTTGAGAATGTTCCGTAACTTGCCACAATTATCGCATCATTTTCCTGTTCAGTGATATGTCTCACTGCTTCGCGATCTTCTGCTTCAACCCCACCATGAATGAAAAATACTTTTCGACCATTTGCTTTTTCAGTTATCCATTCATACAGTAGTTTACCGTGTTTTTCTACATAAGTAAATAAAACTAAACTATTGCCATTTAAATTTAACGCAAGTTCAGTGATGAATCTATTTCGAGCTTCGTGTTGCACAAGAAAAGCCATTTCATCTTGATATGTAAATCCTTTGATTGCTTTACAAGTTGCTTCAGGATATTTTAGAACAATGCACTTGATGCTGAAGTTGGCTAATTGCTTTCGTTCAATGAGTTCTTTGGTAGAAATAACTTTAAATGTCGGACCAAATAATCCTTCAAGAACTAACTTGTTTACCTTACTATCATCAAGTGTGCCTGTTGTGCCAATGCGCACATTACAGTTGATGAGTTTGGTCATGATGCTTGTCAATGACTTGGCTTTAAACGTATGCGCTTCGTCGCCGATAATAAAATCAAACTGTGCAAAGTATTTCTTTGGCATATCATAGATTGACTGCCATGTAGAGATAATCAAATCACTATCAGGGATTTTACTTTCGCCACCATAAATCTTCTGGCAGTATTTCTCTACATCCCATCCATTGACAGATGAGTAGTTCTTGAAGTCACTATGCATTTGAGTAACGAGATTGATCGTAGGAACAATTAGCAATCCGCGCTTCTTACCTGTGTTCAACAGGTGGCGAATCATCATATAAATGATTAATGATTTTCCCGACGCTGTTGGTGAAATGAGTATAGTTCTTTTTTTCGTAAGTCCGACGCTAGAAGCGAGATACTGATAATCTCTCGGCTCCATCGAAAGTGATAGAGCATTTGCCAAATTTTTTGTGTCAACAGGGTAGATTTCCTTATCTTCATCGAGATACTCGCATGTATAATTATTGTCCTTACAAAATTTTTTGATATATGGCACGAGACCAAGATATATTTGTTTGGTTTTTACATTTAAGAGTCTAATTTTTCCGTCCCAGTATTTATTGCGAAAAGCTGGGGAAAATTGATAACCTGGAGTTGAAAAAGTAAAGAACTCTGACATTTCTTGTATAATACTATCATCAGCGTTTACTTGAACATATATGTTATTGACTTTTTCAATTTTCACGTCACACATCAACGAGCACCTTGAATGAATTTCTCCCAGCCCATATACTCTTTTAATTGCCAGGTGCGATTGTTTAACTCTTTCATAACATTAGTGCAAAAGTTTGCTGCTTCTTCGTGATATGCTTTTTTGCGTTTGAGTTTATTCAAATCATCATCGCCATCAATATAAACAGCAATGTCTGATTTAAGAGTAAATCTAAACGGTTCCCAACCAAGTTTATCAAGTTCATCTTGGTCAAGTTTACCATTGAAATACATCCATTTGATACGCTTAAGTTTATCGTATTCTAATGCTGCTCTTTTAGCTGCAAGATTATGCAAAGAAAGATATTTGTTGTATTTGTTATGAATCAAAGGGATTCGCAAAATTTCTTTGCCTGGCTCTGTGGTATCAATTTCTGAATCTCTTTCCCATTGCGCCATTAATTCTTCAAGTGGAGGTGTTTCAATAGCCATATATTGATATGTGATCTGTTACACGGACATATAATATACTATAAATCAATTATAAAAGCAAATACACCAATAGTTTGACAGATTGTAGATGTATCGCTATAATAGACTATGTCGAGTATGAATGTATTACTCAAATTCTTTCATAATTATAGTAGGAGAATCTAAAAGTTGCGTCAGCAACTACAATATTTTCTGAGGAATCTCCTGTATTGAATATAATTGATCCAACCGTAGTTGGAAAGACATCAAACATTTTTACTCTAAAATTTGGATTATTTTTGTTTGAATAGATAGTCAGTGTTGCTTGCGAATACACAAATTGATTTGTGAGTGGCACTCTATTAGATGGACTAAAACTATTCGGAGTTTTGGCTAATGACACATATTCTTCATATTCTGTAGGAAATGTTATTGCTCTAATCCAATCATGTAACTGTGTCCAAGCATATAGGTCTTCATCTACTAAAAATGTAACATTGAATGTATCATATATTAATTTTTCACCAGGATGATACAATTCAACAAATGGAGTTGATCTTGGAATTTCTGTAAGAGAAACTCCAGGTAAATTTGCTGTTTGACAAAAATATGTTACACCAGGAAGGCGATCAAATACTACTCTGAATTTAGTGCTTTGAAGTAAATCTGTATTTGATGGATTTCTATTAAGCGCAGTCATTTACTAACTCCATACGAGAGTAACTATATTTAGCCAAATAAAAAGGGCGGATCCTTTCGAATCCGCCCCCAGTCACATTGCTTTATTATTATTATCGATTTAGCAAATTATTGTGCAACGTTCAATACTGCAAACTTGCGGTAGTATACGTTTGTATTTGCTGTCAATGCACCTGCTAATGCAGCATTTGATCCACCAGCGAATGGATTTGAGACCATGCCGTAGCGTGTCTTGAATCCAACCTTTGGTTGATAATTGTCTGGGTCAATAGCACGAACCATTTGTAGCGGAACGTATGGGCAGTAGAACAAGCCAGCGTCATATGGTGATGAACCCTTATAACCGACTACGACGTAGTCTGAACCAGCGACAGAATATGGATCAACATAAACTTTGATCCGACCGAACAATGTTCCAGCGAATGTGTTGCCAGTATCATCAACTGTTAGGTTGGTGTTATTTGACAATGCTGAGTTGTAGTCTAGAAGACCTGTCATTGCAAGAGCTGATGCAACATCGGTTGAAACGATGAGCAAGTTACCCTTACCACGACGTGTATCCTTAGCAATCTTATTTGATGCTCTTTCGATAGCAAACAAGAGTGACTTATACTTTTCTACCTGCCAGCGACCTGATGTATCAGTGCTGCTTGATAGGTTGAATGCTGCAGTTGCAGCTCCTAGGATACCAACGTTTGCAGTTGCATATACTGTGCGAACAACTTCGCGGTTGATTTCAGCAAGAATTTCAGTTGACAAAATATTTGTCAATTCTGTTTCTGCGTCGAGACCGTGAATTGCCTTAAGGTCTTGTGCAAGTTCCATTGTGTATGATGCTTGTAGACCGCGTGTCTTAGCAGTAACAGATACGCGCTCGATTGAGAACGCCATATTTGCCATGTTAAGAGGTTCAGCAGTTGCAGTAGCCATACCAACGCCTGTGTTTGCCATTGTCATTGCAGCAACGTTTTGGCTCAAGCCAACAATTGCGTTAGCAACTGTGTCGCTTGTTGTTCCTGCGAAGACAGTGTTTGCTTCGTTGTAGAATGCTTCTGTGCCGTCTGGTGCAGCATACTTACTGCGCATTGCGAAGATCAAACCTGTTGGACCTGTCATTGGCTGAACGCCGCAAACGTCATAAGCCATTAGGTTTGGTAGTGCACGACGAACAAGACCAATTAGGATTGGGTCAAAACCCTGGATATTTCCTGATGATGGTGATGTTGGAGCAACGTTTACTGGTGTTGCTTCGAAGAGGCGTCCATAATTGGATGCTTCTTCTGCCATGGCGCGTTCTTGGTTTTCCAAAACAAGTGCAGTTACTGCACGACGATATGTGTCTTTAATCGCTGGGAGTTCTGGGTGATCAAGAACAGGTGCCCACTTTTTAGCATGTGTTTCGTTAAGATACATTTTTATACCCCTGTTACTTTGGTAATGTTTTTGTAATTGCGTTAACATAATGTTGCATATATGAAGGAACTTGTGCTACTTCAGGTTGTGGCTCGGATGTCTCCTCAGCAACCTTTACCTCACTTATCACTTTATTGACTGGGAAGTAGTTCTCGCGAATTACTGCGAGCTTATTATTAAACTCACCCTCTGTGGTGAACTCCACGCCCTCTGCGAGCGATTTCATTTTCGCAATTTGTGTTTCGGTCAAACCTTCACAAATTTTACGAATTGATTCGTTTTTCTTTGCTGTCATTAATTCTTCTGTTAGAGAATTTTTTTCTGCTGCAGCATTTGCAACAGCTTCTTCTAACTCGACAACTTTAGCAGCTAATTCTTCTGCTACATCGATTTTTTCTTCAGGAATTTCGATATAGTGCTCATTGAACAAATTCTTAAGACCATTAATAAAGTCTTCAGTCAATTCGGCACGTAGACCTGTTTCGATTGCAACTTTATTATCTTCAAGCCATTGTTCAACAACATAGTTTAAATATTCATCAACTTTCTCTGAAAGTTCTTGTTTGATTTCTTCGAATGCTTCTTCTAGGATTTTATCGTTATCGGCGATGACATCTTCAACGACTTTTTCTACTCGAGATTGAACAGCAGCTTCGAAGATCGTTGTTGCTTTTGTGCGGAATTCTTCAGAAAGAGATTCGCCATTGAATAGCGCATCGACATCTTCCTTCATTGAACCCTTATGCTTAGCAACCATGCCCTTCATCATTACTTTCTTGACTTCTTCGAGATTTTCTTCGTCTTCCATCTCTTCGTCATCTTTTTTAGACTTAGATTCGACAACAACATCAGTTGACTCTAGAGTTTCTACTTCTTCCATTGCATGGGTTTTAGCAGTTTTAGCGTCGCCTTTTGGGGTTGGTTTTGGAGCATCCTTAACGCCAGCGGCAGACTTTTTACCTACGTCTCCGCCATTAGGATTTTCTGTTGTTGCGCCGCCGAGATCTTCTTCGGCATTAGGTAATTTTTGCGCCGTTTCTTTTGCAGCCGAAGAGACGGACGCACGAAGAATTTCAGCAGCAGATTCAGATAGTGACTTTGACATTTTAGTTAACTCCTAAAGAAGTAATATTATTTATAAATTTTAAAGTTTTGACACAAAATTCTCGAATATCTTTAGCGATATATCGTCGATTTGTTTTTGTTTTGCGGTTTTAATTTGAGTATAATATTCGTTAATGTCAACTTCTTTGACTTTACCGTTATCCCATACCCATTCCTTTCCTTCCATAATACCTTGAACAAAAGCACCTGGAGCAGAAGGATCCGCCACTATATCTGCCGCTGTGGCTAGATAATAATCATCTTGAACCACGTTAATACCGTTCACTTCTTTAAGTGAACCCATTCCACGTGACGAGACACCTAGAGTTGCGCCGCCTTCCATAAGAGATTTTGCGATTTTACCCATTGGTGTTTCAAGAATTTTCGCCTTACCAATCCATTGATTTCCTTCTTGTTTCAATGAAGTGATTAAATGTGATACGCGATCTAAATTGATCGATGGGGAATCTGGATGACCCAGTTCACCGAATGCGCGATTTTTAGTAACATATTCTTCATTGTAACGATCAACCTCTTTAGCCAGAGTTTCTGTTTTATACATACGACCGTTACGATTTTTCATTTCTGCAACCAGAAATGGACCTTGAATAAAGAGAGTTTTTACACCGTTTTTTTCTTCGGTGATTAATTTGACTTCTTCAATATTTTCTGTAATTAATTTCATTACTTTAGCCCTATAGATTTTCTTTTTCTCAAAGATCTTTTTCTTTTAATTAATGCACGCGCCATCTTAGCCTTGCGTTTAATTTTTGCTTTTCTTTGCGATAAACGTCGGCGCATTCTTTCTGCCGATGTCATTCTAGTTAATTTGCCACGACGAATTGTGTAGCCTTTAACGGCAGACACAACCTTTCTACGCTGAACCTTGCCACCTCGAACTCGCGCACGAATAATTTTCTTTCGTCCCATTTTTTGGACGTTTGCTTCAGCAATAATTTCTCTTACAATTTCTGAAACAATACTCATTCGTCACCAATTGTAAATTTGACTCTGCTTAACGCAAAATGTGCCGCTTTTTCAAACCCCTTTGGGCTTGTAAGCATATCAGCAAACTTCTTTTTATTCTCATCATTCAATGCACCATGCACCATATGAATGGCTTTTGCTGCACCATGACTGACTTTTAATTTTGATCCATCAGCAAACTTCATATGTTTTGCTGATGCTTTAGGTTGTTCTTGTTGCGCATATGCTGATACTTGCTCGATACTCTCGAGCATTTCAGTTTCTTCTGATTGAACACCAACAATTTCTTGTTCTTGTTTATTTGAACTATACGGAATTGTGAATGATAATCCTAATTTTTCATTAGCATATAAGGCAACACGTTTTCCGTCTGGGAAAATTCTTACGCCACGTCTCTTTAGAATAAGAACCATTGGCGGATCTGTCGCGACAGCAACTCTTTCTTCTATTTTTTCTTCTTTAATGTTTTTACGAACAGCAGCATATGATTGTTGTGTTTGAACAGCAGCATCGCTAGTTTGTTGGTAGTATCTATTCAATAAATCTCTTTGATTTTTTGGCAATTTTGCTATATCCCCAACTTTCTTATGTCGCATCATTGCAACCTTAAGTGCAGAAATCTCACTAGGTTTCATCAACCCACCGCTTCGAACTAGCTGATTGATTCGAAGATCTTTAGTTTTGTTCTGTTTCTGTAGATTGAGGTTCTGGTTCTGATAAGAGCTCTGTCCCATCTGTTCCATCAACATCAATCGAATTTTCTGTAGTGTCATTCTGTTCTTCTTGTGGTGTTAATAAATTTGTTGCTAGTTCAACTTTTTTAATTTCAAGCGCATCAGATACTTTAGATGCTAATATAGAATTAAAATTTAAAATCGCTTGGTCACGATCTCCTGAAATTGCAGCATTAACTAATTCTAAAGTGCTCATAAAAACTCCAATATTATTTATTTATTTGATTCATGAATAAACTGTCAATCGATTCAGATTCGTTATTCGCTTTATTAGCTGCAACAGTTGGAATCGGTTGCTGCAAACTAGGCTCATTAATTTCATCTTCTTTTAATTGACTGTCAATCAATTGTTGATCTTCTTCAGACAAATGTAAAACATGTTTTTTGACCCATGCTTTGGAGAAATATGTTCCAATGTATGGGTCTATCAATTGCATAGTTTGCATTCTTGACATTAAAAGTTCAGATTCTTTTAATTCTGCAAAATTATTATCTTTTAAGAAATCATAATGAATCTTTTCTCTAATTTCTTTCCATTCATCTACTGAGCAAATGCCTTTCAATGATAGTTGTCGTTCCATTAAATCGTCAAACAATATACTAAATTTTGCTCTTAATCTCTCAATAAATTTCATAAATTTTAATTCGTCTCTAGTAATTTCTGATGTTCTTCCTAGAGAAAATCCTGTTGTTGATTCTAATCTTGAAATAGGAACGTTTAATGACTTAAACAATTTTTGTTCAAAATATCTAACATCAGATAATTCACCGAGATTTTGTCCTGAAGGTAGTGTTGTAATTTCTGTAGACTTACCTTCACCTCGACGTGGAATCCAAAAATCTTCCATCATTGACATAAACTTGCGATCGTCTTTAACTTCGCCAGTTGAAGAATCATATACAATTTTATTTCTAAATTTAGTCATCATATCGCGAAGATATTGTTCTGCTTTGATTTTAGGCATATTGCCAACATCAATATAAAACACACGACGCTCTGGCGCACGTGATAGGCGGTAGATAACAACCGCATCTTCAACCATACGCAATTGATTTAAAGGTTTAATGGCTTTATGTAGATATGATAAAACCATTTGTTTCTTTGGATCCATTAATCCAGAATTTACGTTCACAATTGAATCAGTAGCAATCTTGATTCCACTATCAGTCGGTGAGGTTATAAATGTTTGACCGAGTGTAGTGGCTTTATCGTTATAGACATAAAATTCTTGAGTGCCTGTGACGACTTCGACATTAGTTCTAGGATCTTTTTTCTTTACAACATTACGAACTTTTTTAATTTTACGAGGATCAACATAAACTAATTCTTGTATACCAAGTTTAGGTTGTTTTTCATCAATTAATACTTGGAAATATAAACGACCATCGATATACCAGCGTCTAAAAATATCATGCCCTTCGTTAGAAAAATTAAGTTTACGAAGAATTAATTCAAATTCTTCACGAATCATATCTTTAATATTATCTGGTTGTTCTAGATCATCTAATATAATTGTAACAGATTTTCCCGTTACATCATGCACGATTGATTCATTAATAATATCGTCAACTGCAGCTTCGAGTTCTGGCTGCATAGCCATTTCTCTATAGCGTGTAATTAAATCTCCTTCATTTTTAAATGAGGTTTCTAAATCTAAATAAGATCCAAAATATCCACCAGAGCTGATCGAAATCGCACCATCATCTGTTGTGGGTGCTGTTATTGCTGGTTGCAAATTTTTATTAGACTCAGATCTAATAATTTCCCAGCCAAATAAATTAATAGCCATATTTTAACTCCATGATAAAATTTAATAGCGGGGAATTAAACCACGTTTTCGGCGACTGCTTCCCACCATTGATATGCAAATGTCACTGAGTATTCTTCGATAGAATCATTATTTCCCCAGTCTAAATCGATTGGAGATAAATCATTTGGGAATAGACCAATAAACTTATATGACTTAATTACTTTACCTGTTTTGCCATAATGTCTAACAAAAGCATCGGTGCCATAAGAAGTTGGTGATGAGGCAACTCCAGCTCGAGTGTTAAATCTATGAGAGTTAATGCCGTTCATCCATCTTTCGAATGCATTACGAACAACAAAATCTTCATCGTTTAGTATTGTTACTGTCCAATCTGCAAACGTTCTATTTCCTGCAAATTTAACCTCACGTCCAAAATATTGAACTGGCACAATTCCGAGAGTCGATCCAGGAATCTGCGCAGTTTTACACACAAATCTTAATTTTCTAGCAGCATTACCTGGTAGAGAAAAGAAAGGAAAATTCATCTCAACCTCAAATAAATTAGCGCGTGCGCCATCAAACTGCATTTCTGAACGAAATTCTGTTACATTGAAAGCCATCTTATTCTCCTGACTTTATCCTAGTTAATTAGAAACGACCTACAATTTCATCAAAGGCTACACCGCTGCGAACCGCAACAAAGTTTAGCTGAATGAAATTGACGCTTCTTGCTGGTTTGATGTAAATGTCGCCAACAAATTCGTTTCTGTCTATAACTGCAGCAGTATTATTTGTGTCGTCACATACAACTCTAAAATCAAAAATACCGCGTCTACCTTGAACATCGCGCAAGAACGGCTCAACTAGACCAACGAATTGTGCTCTTGTAAACTCATCATTGAATTCGAAGAGACTTGATCTTGCTGCAGCTGAAATTGCTTTTTCTAGAACAATAAACAATCTACGAACATTAATGCGATCAAAGGCAGAAGGTCTACCTTGTAATGTTTTATCTCCAAACAATATTGTTCCATCGCCTGGGAATGAAACAACTGGATTTACACCAGCCTTGTAAAGAGTATCGCGTTCTGATTGCGTTGGGTTATATGCAAGTTTAACTACGTTGCGAATTTGCCCGCGATTGAGTCCAGCTGGAGAGAACCATGGATCACGTTGTAGATCAGTTCTTACACATAATCCTGCTATATCCGCATTTAATGGAACGTATCGATAAACATCGTTATACTTATCGTATTGATACTTCCATCCACTATCCATAAAGCCATAAGATGTATCGCTTAACAGTGCGCGATATGCAGTAATGTTAGTTGCAGAAGCTTGAGTTCCTACGACATTTGCTTGAGTAGGAGATATGAAAGCCACGCAATCCTTACGAGTGTCAGCTATTGTTAAGTATTTGTTTGCAACTGTTGCGCTGCTAATGGCTGAATTTGAACCAACTCCACAATCGCCTGCAAATAATAATGACACATCAATTTTTTCTTTATTGTTAAACAAATCAATCGCATTAGTCATATTCGATTCAGTTACAGATCCATCTGATCCATTAGATAATGAATATGTTGCGACAGCTGGTTGATGGAAACCATCTCCTGATGCATTGACGGTTCCTACAGTTTGACCCCAAGCATTAGTGCTATTAGATCCTGTTGGATGTCCTAACCAATGAATATATCTAGAATTTCTATATAAAAATTCTTTATAGAATATTGTTGATCCGTCATCGCCGCGAGCATCTGATGCTTTCGACAAATTAGACCATCTTTCTAGGACAGTATTAGCTGTTCCTGTTAACAATCCATCTTCATCGACAACTACGATGTGTAGTTCATCTTTAATGTTTGTTGCGCCAGCTGAAACTGCAAAATTTGATGTATTTGGCGCGCCATCGAAAAATGTTGCATATGCCCAACCTGAAAATGCAGATTCTGAAGCACATACTGAAACCTTAAGAGAATTTCCCACAGATCCAGGATATCTTGCTGCGAATTGAACTAGTGTATTTGCTGCAGAATAATTATTGTTAAAATAACTATCATCGTTAGCCACAGTGATATTATGGCTTGAATTTGAGACTGCATTATTTGAACTATTAGCGCCAGCAGTTGGGTTAATTACGCGAACTACTCGCAAATCGTTGCCGTATGCTAAGAAGTTTGCAGCTGAAAGGAAAGAAACTGCAGAATTTGAGTCTGGTTCAAAAAATTTTTCAACTAGATTTGATTCGCTGTTGATTTGAACAACAGTATTCGCTGGACCCCAACGAAATACTCCTACTGTTCCGCCTGTCGAAGTTCCAACTGATGGAACTGCTGTTGTTAAATCAATTTCAGAAGTATTAACTCCTGGAGAAACTAAAAATGCCATGGTTTTACTCCTGTTTTGGAGAATTAAGAATCTACAAATTATTTAGTAAAACGCTGATTTTAAGATTTTACTACGGTCCAATAACTTCCATTTTCCACAAATCCATCATTATTATCTATATCAACATGACCTGCTAGAAAATTTGGCAGGGATTCCTCTTCAATTTGACGCATTTGTTCTTCATGCAGCTTTTGTTTAATATTCGTGTTGGTTAAATCTGCGAAAAACGATTGATTTGTTATCCAAGAAAACAACACCAAAGTCATGACGAGATCATCATGACTACCTTCTTCAGCCTCATAACTGCTACCTTTAGTTACAAATGTAGATAATTCAGAAATTGTATCAAAATCTTGTATGAGGAGTTTTTCAGATTCTACAAGAGTTTTAAGGAGAGAACATCCCAAACGTTTGACAGATTTAGTTGTGCGTATTCCACGTTGCGACTTATTCCCATATCCCCATGTCAGCGCAATTTTACCCTTAACGTCAACAGTAGATAAAATATTTTCGTATTCATAATCTTCGAATAAAGAATCTACTATTTGTTGACCGTTATCATTAATTTCCACTAACGCATAGGCTTGATTATAATACTCGCCCATGCGCTTAATGATGGATGGATAAACCAATGGACTAATATTATTATCTTTATATGAGCAAACTTGATGATACGGAATACTAGTTACATCGATTACACTGAATGCAGAATAATCTAATCCTCTTCCTCTAGAAGTATCAGCTACTATAACATATGTATGTTCTGGAATCGGTGCTTGATAAATTTTAATCCCATTCTCAGTCAAATGCAATGGTTTTATAAAAGCAAGAGATTTAAGACCAGCTGCAGAGAGTAACGTTCCAGATGAGCCCATGAACTCGCATTCCATTTCTTGCATAAACTTCTGTTCACCAAGAACTCGTCGCTGTTCATCTGCCCATTGCTGAGTTCTTCCTGGAACCTGTCGCCAGTTTGCTTCAACATGAGTAAATCCGTTTTGACCTTCAACCGCTTCAGTCCACATTCTATAAAAGTGATTCATGCCATTTGGTGTTGAAGAGATAAGAATCTTAGAGGTCTCACCAGAAGAAATCGTAGGATACACGGACGTGAAAAATTCTTCAGCAATATTACTTGGCACGAATGCAAACTCGTCAAGATAGAGTAGCGAGATAGAGAAACCACGAATCGCACTGGAGGCAGTAGAGTTAGCGAGAACACGACATCCATTCTCCAATTCAATGTCGCCCTTGTTCCAAACTTTTACGCCTTGCTGAATCCACATCGGCAATGCTTCATATGCCAACTTGATGCGAGCAAGAATTTCTCTTGATGTGCTGGCTTTGTTAGCAAGAATAGCAACGGTCTTATCTTGATTGAATAGAATATACCAGAGAATATATCCAACGATAATCGTAGTTTTACCAACCTGACGACCTGCCTTTACAATCACACGACGATTGTTATTAATGTCATTGACGACTTGTTTTTGGAAAGGATAAAGATCGATTTGAACAAAACCTTTATCAAGTGTGATAATCTTAACATAGTTTTCGATAAAGTATGTTGGATCTTGTGCGCACTTGACGAATTCTCTGACCTGATCTTCAGTCAGATTCATCGCCATGTTCACTCGCTTCAGCTTGGGATTACCAAGATAATGCTTTAGTTTAACCGCTATTTGATTCATTCTTTAGTTGTCGCAATAACTCGGCAGTGCTTCCAATGAATACTGCCTTGTCTACATTGATATTAGTTGGAGCTGCTGATTCTTTTGGTTGAAGTTCTTGCTGCTGCTTTTGAAGAATCATTAATTTCTCTGTAACGTCAGAGAGATTTTTGATCATGTTTGCTGCTACTTCATACGCTCTTGGGTGCTGCGATTCTTTTGCTACTTCTAAAATCCCGTCCAACGCTTCGTTACCTTTTTCGATAAGGTTGTAATAATTAGCACGAGAATAGTCAGCATCAGGATTTTCGTTTTCTGATTGATGTATTGTTACTGGTTTATCTTCTCTCACGACAGGAATATAATCAGTATTCAATATATTAGATAAATTTTCGTCAACTTTACTCATGTTATATTTGGATATTCTTCTAGTGTTTCATCGAATCCGAAAGCAGTATTAATATTTGACGTTGATGGATTAGGTCTTACTGTTAAATTGGTAATCTTTTTATCCACAAGATCAAACGAAGATATTTTATATGCAGTATTTGACACTGCACCAGTTAACACATTATTAACTGAAAATGTTCCGCTAGATGATGACACAATTAATGTATTGCTAACATTATTCCATTGGTCAACATATGCCGATGCATCAATATTTTTTATTGATTGCCCAATATATACCAATTCCCCAAGTTTATAATCACCAGTTCCATTTGTTAGTGTAATTGTTCTACTACCAGTAGCATTATAAATGCTATCGAATGTATTTGCTGTTGATTGTCTGATTATTGCAGTATTTGTTATTGGACCAAAGAGATATGCTTTAACTGTAAATTGTAATGTCCAAACAATAGTTCGAAGAGATTCCATTGCTCCTTCGTCTTCGACTGAATAGCTGACGCTTTCTAATATGATAGGAACATCAATAGGATCGCTTATATCAACAAAATTAATTGATAATGTATAATCAGGATTAAAATATGGTAGTATTTGCTCTATTATTTGTGTTCCGTCTTCAGTATTTCGAACAAATATGTTTAGCGAAAAATTAAAATTATATGGAGTTGAGTATGTGGTTTTTATTTCTGTGTTTGATTTAGGAGCAAAATATTTTTGAAACGCAGAAACTTTTCTCAACGGATCGTATACGATTGAATCTAATTCAAACGTCATTCTAGGTAGGTTTATTTGAACTTCCTTTGATAAATTTGGATCTTGCGCT
>Ga0208975_1000261_pt1 | contig 28202 bp, 33 predicted proteins | sample GreLakmeER78MSRF_FD_187700 | JGI IMG/M metagenome (GOLD analysis project Ga0208975, IMG submission 187700) | Freshwater lentic microbial communities from great Laurentian Lakes, MI, USA - Great Lakes metaG ER78MSRF (SPAdes) | ecosystem: Environmental > Aquatic > Freshwater > Lake | place: Great... | reverse complement strand
CTCCAGTTCCTACGTTGTTTTTTCTTTTCGTGTAAATCCTTCATTATTTCAGATATAGCTTTTTCTTGTGGAGTACGATAATCTGGTTGTTCAGGTTCATCGGTTATATCCAACATATGCAATTTACTGTAATATTTTGGGTCTTTTTTAAGGTTTGCAACAACATTTTGTTTAGCTACCTGTTTATCTTTTAACACCAGTTTTTTCATTTCATAATCAATACCAGTGATAATTTCATCTGGGGTGACTTTGTATTTGATTTGACTGACATCTTTAACAAAATCTTCTGGTGGTTGACCAGTATAAGGTCCAAATGGAGCTATTTTTTCCATTGAATCTTTTGATCCAGCTGTAATTTTGCTTTTGTCTATTAAAGTGCCAAAGTGGTTGGGATCTTGAGATACATCAGGACTTGTAAAAGCGGATAAATCAGAAGCACCTGATACTGATCCTCCCTGGTTATATGGAAGACCTTGCATCATTCTGTCGCCGGTATCTCCTAATTCTCGTAATTTAGACATATACTTATAAATATAATAGAATGACAATACTGTACAAAATATGTTTATATGAAGAGAGATTACAAAAACACGGAGTGTGTCCTATAGCAAACTCTATTTCTGAATTGGTTTTTACATGTTTAACTTCATTATTAGCACAAATGACAGTTGATGATGAAATAATTTTCTTTTGTGATGGAGACAATTATATAGACAAGTTAAAAACATTATGTGAACGATACACTATAAACTTTAAACTCTTGACTTTTAAGTATAAAAGTGCATCAAAAATTCATTATGAATCAACTATATACATAAATTCAAACGAGACACACGATCAAATATACATATGTGAAGATGATTATTTACATTTTGATAGTGCATTGGATAAGATAAAAGAATTTTTAAACAAATATCCAAAATATTTTTGTCATCCAATAGACTACCCAAATCTTTATGAATCGGATAATCGATTTGTTTACGAATCACAGATAGTGTTGACTGATACACATCATTGGAGATCTATAAAATCCACTACATATACAGTTGCATTTACCAAATCTCTTTATAAAGAACACCGACGAACATTTAATATTATCAAAGAATGTGTATTTGATGAACACGGAATTAATTTATTGTATGTATTCAACAAATGTTTTAGTCCAATACCATCTTTATCAAGTCATTTAACAAATGGATGCCTTCCATATATCGTAGATACACAAAAAGTTTATGATAAAAATTATAATAAATTTATTCAATTAAACTCTTAAACCTCTTCGATGGGATATCCCCACCGCGATAAGAAAGTTGAGTAAATATAATATCGTTTGGTGTGTATGATTTGAAAGATTTATCTATATGTGTATAATAATTTATGATAAATTCTATAGAATCATTTATATCATCCATTCTGTTTATTAATTTTTGAAAGATATCTTTATTTTTATAAGCAGTTGCGTGTGTAGACCAAGATACACTTATTTCAGAAACATATTCGTTTATATAATTTGTTCTCCACCCGTGTGGTAAAAGTTTCGAACTGCAATAACCTAAATTTATATAACCCCAATCATCAGGAATATTATCCATAAACAACTTTAATTTTTCATCAAAATTTTCTTCAAAACAAATATCATCTTCAAAAATCAATACATTATTGTAATCATGAAATAAACAATTTGCAAATATAGAATAATATGCTGATGTTAGACTTATATAGGGTTGAGTATTATTTAATTTACCGCCCCAGAAATTTATAGTTTCATAATGAGCACAATATTTCTTATTTGTGGAGAATATGATCTCACAATCTATATTGTTATCTTTAATAATTTTTTTAATATAATCATATCGATCATTTTTTACAGATGTTGTGATTATGAAAATCTTATCAAAATAATTATGTAACATATTAACTTATAAAACTTTTAAAGCATTCATTTGTTTTGATAAAATTTTTGTCATTGTAATGTTCACTCAATGCACCAACGATTGATTTAGTAGGAGCAAAACATTTATCGCTTACTCTATAATACTTCATTATTAATATAGGATCCGGTCCCCAAAATAACATATCAGGTGATTCCATATAATCACAAAAATCTTTTACATTACGTTTGGATACAGCATATGCGTGTGCTCCATATAAATCTTTTATTTTATTAGAAAACTCATTATACGGTTCAACTTGATTTTGATTATATGTATAATTTCTACCCAAATTCAAAACGTCCCAATCAGTAGGAACATTATTCATAAATTGGTCTAAATTAGTCTGATAGTTTTCTTCAAATATCACATCGTCTTCAAATATCAATATATTATTATAATCAGAATATTCCAGCTGTCGTAATACTTGAAGATGAGAAATTGTCGCACTTATTCTATACAAAGACGAATTCATGGGATCCTTAATATTATGTGCTTCAATATAATTGTGATAGTGTGTCAATAAAGATTCATGTAAAAATTTTACATTTACCGCGTGTAAAAAGTCAAATTCAATATTTTCTTGTGCAAAATATTTTTTAATATATTCAATTCTATTTTTGTGTTCAGCCGCAGTAATTACACATATTTTATCGAAATATTTATTAAAAACGTTCATATCTATACATAGTTGTGAAATTTAATGTACTAACATATAATAATGGCGTAGGAATAGTAACTGATGCACTCCTATTAAGTGATCTAATTTATGACAACATATCAGAACAAGTAGAGGTTAAATTTGTAGGAGAACATATCTTAGAAAATGCCGACGTAGGTATATGGATTCAAAATTATGACGTAAACTTATTAAATAACTTTAAGAAAAATATATTTTTTATAAATGAAGAATGGGCTGGAATAAATGAATTATCAAATTTGAGATTATTTGATTATGTAATTTGTAAATCTAAATACTCCAAACAACTATTGTCTCCGTATTGTGACGTTATACATCTTCCATTTATCTCAAAAGATTATTACAATCCATCAATACCCAAAAATCATTCTTTTTTACATTTTGTAGGCAGATCAATACAAAAAAACACAGAGTTAGTATTATCTACAACAAATAACTTGACTCTCATAGATCCCTATAACCGATACAAAGTGAATGAAAATGTAAATCATATTAAAACGTATCAATCAACTGAACAACTTATGCAACTATTAAATTCTCACACCACTCATATATGTTGCAGTTTGTACGAAAGTTGGGGTCACTATTTGTTTGAAGGATTATCTACAGGAGCTGAAATAATTTGCAGTGACATACCTGTATTTAGAGAACAATTGGATCCTGATCTGGTTCATTTTATATGTACATCGGAAAACACAAATAATTCATATGTTTATTGTAATGATAATAAAGATAACTTATATCCAGTTAGAAAATCATTCTTTATAAATGACGTTTTATTAAAAGATAAAATAAACAATTTTAAACCAATCGGAAAAAATGTTGATCGTATTAATTTATTTAATAAAATTATACAAAATAATAAAAAGAAATTAATTAATTTTTTCTTAAATTTTTAATTTATAAAAATCATCCGTAGAAATTTTATCAAAGGGCAAAAGCGTATCTGTTTCTTCACTTAAGTTAAAGATTAAATTGTGTGAAAAAACAAAAGAATTTTTAAGATTGTCTAAATAAGTTTTTAACAAATCAACTCCTAACCTTAATGGATCGTTTGTACCCCCGTTATAAAAATGGGATTTATTTTTATTATATATTAAATCACATCCTATGATTCCAATCGTACATTTTTCGTGTCTAAGCATTGATTTATTTAACAAATCGTAACATACATTTAAAATCATAGTACCTCCTTGAGAACAATAGTATCCGTATGGTCTTGTTAAAAAATCCCCACTTATAATTGATGGATAACCAAAATTATAAAAATTACAATATTCGTGTATATTAAATTGTGGATCTTCGTGATATTTTTTAATAAAAAAATCAGTACCAACGTACCATCGGTGAACAGATCGATATTTAGAAACTACTTTAATAGAATTATTTATTGTGACTAAACAACCATCATCAAAATATTGATTATTTTGTTCACACCAATTTTCAATATACCAAGCACTTCCAAAAATTAAATATTTCATACTAATATAAATGGTTCACTTTTGATTTTATCAATAAACGTGCGTTTGTTAATTTTAATATTAACTGCACTGCAATCGTTTAATCCGCTATAAATATTAAGATTGTTATCATCAACTAGTACATTCATAGGAAATATAACTTCGTATTTTATGGCCTCACATAATTCAGTTTTTCTCCAACTCCACAAATCATTTAATAATGTGACATCACTATATTCTCTGTTAGCTTCAAATAACGGTTTGTATGTATATCCTACCGGAGACAAATCATCATTTAACCGTAACAATCCAACAAAGTATTTAAAATGTAAACGACTAAACCACACGTAACTATGAAACAATAAATACTTAATACCATCTACATCAAATATATTTGTACTCAAACCAGGATTTCCGTATTTTTCTATCCACGGTTGTAAATTTATTTCTTTTTTATAAATAACGTTTTCATCACAGTCTAATATTGTGTATGGATTTATGTGATAAATTATATTGTTATTATAAAATTGCCAATGTTTTTCAAAATGTGTATTTTGTGTTTTAAAATGTGTAAATTCTTTTAATATTAAATTATATTTTTTATACTCGACGTTAATTATTTTTTCAATGTCTTTTTTGTCTCGTTTACAACAACAGACACTTATATGGTTCTCATTTACGAATCTAGCATCTTCATATGACCATAAGAAGTTTTCGTCCGTGTGGTGTTGTAATAAAACGTTATCGTGTTCATCAACTATATCGCTGAGCAGCAATCTGTCTTCAAATTTAGATTCTCGTCTGTATATAGTTCTGTCATTAAAATGGGATGGATTAAAATAATTATTAATCCCATTAAATTTTTGTAAAATCTGTATATCTAAATTGTCTAAATCAAATATCATAACGACCGCTTTATTACATTTTTAAATATTTTAAAACAGACATATAACTATACCCAAACTATACCTAGTCCCCAATCTTCCTGCACGATTAATTTTTTTCTACCATAAGAAAAATCATCAAACGCAGATCTAACACTTCGCATTGTTTTAAATGAACTTAAATCTGTGCCGACCGATTTGATATCACCGCAGTCGTGAAAAATAACAATCCCGCCTTGTTTAACATATTTAGTATAAATGTTAATATCAGATGATATACCTAAAAGTGAATGATCACCATCGATAAATAAAATGTCAATTTGTTGACCATTCAAAGACGATATCAAATTATCTTCGGTTTCTTTACTCTTTGAGTCTCCAAAAATTACATCAACATTATATCCATCAGAATTTAGCGTATCAGCTACATTTTTTAATGAAATTTCTGAATTAACACGTCCCCAAGGACCATTTGGCAAATCGATAGCAATTAATTTGGAATTTTTAGGCATAAGTCTACCAAAATATAAAAGACTACCCCCGTATCTTGAACCAATTTCAACATATATTTTTTTATCTTTTATAGAACTAATCTGCGATGATATCACATTTAATTCGAAATCTGACATTGCGGCTGGTCTTAGTGTAGTGATCATATTATTTTTTTATTTCATTCATTTTTATTGATTATTGTTAATTATTTTACTTATCCAATTAAATGTTTTTTCGATGCCTACTTTAAGTGGTTGTGATGGAACCCACCCTATTTTTTGACGGTATAATGTATTATCAGAATTTCTACCTCTTACTCCTGTAGGACATTTGAATCCGTACTTTTGTTTAAATTCTTCTCCTTCTAAATTTTTAATTTTGATATTTTTTCCACTCAACTTAATTGCAATTTGAGCTAATTGGTTGATTGTTACCATTTCTTCCGATCCAATATTTACAGGACCAATAAATAAGTCTTGTCTCATAAGACGTAAAACAGCTTCAATACACTCATCAATATATAAAAATGATCTTGTTTGTAAACCGTCTCCCCATACTTCTAATTCTCCGCCGTCTGGAGTTTCAATTGCTTTTCTACACATAGCAGCTGGCGCTTTTTCTTTTCCGCCTTTATAAGTTCCATATGGACCAAAAATATTATGGAATCTTGCAATTCTTATATCCAATTTATAATTTCTATTATATGCTAAATATAATCTTTCACTGAATATTTTTTCCCATCCATACTCACTATCAGGTTCAGCTGGATAAGCATCTTTTTCTGAACATTTAGGATTATTAGGATCCATTTGATTATATTCTGGATATACACATGCACTAGATGAATAAAAAACTTTTTTTACTTTCTTTTTAACACATTCGTGTACAACATTTAAATTAATTAAAGCAGAATTATGCATTACATTTGCATCATTTTGGCCTGTAAAAATATACAATGCACCTCCCATATCAGCTGCTAACTGATAAACCTCGTCTATATTTTCTGATATGGATAATTGTACTACATTTGGATCTGTTAAATCTCCAACAATAAACTCATCTGCATAATTATGATATTCATTATTTTTAATGTCAACTCCACGAACCCAATAACCTTCTTCTTTTAGTCTTTTAACCAAGTGGCCACCTATAAATCCACCTGCGCCTAATACGATTGCTTTTTTTTGGTTTGTAGTTGTCATACGTTTATTTTAAATAGGAGAACTCATATCAGTTCTCTCAGGTGCAATCCACGTTGTAGGAATATCTTTTCCCACATTAATTTCTTGATCAATTACATTCCATAAAAATTTTTCACGTGCACTATAATAGTTTAGTATTTGTTTAATATCATCTTCCAATAAAGACTCCATTGAAATTAGTTCTACAGACGGATTTAGTAATTTTGAATTAAGCACAACCGCGTTAAAAACGCCATAATATATTTTTTTAAGCTTAGTAAAAATATAAACTTCTGTCAACAATTCTTCAACTTGTTGTAGTTCAGAAATTTCTTTATTTTTATTTGATTTAATATGATGCATTCTATGCATTGGAAAAAAGTCGTCACTACGTTTTGTATTCAGAATTTTAACATTATTATACTTAATAAACTCATTTATTGAAAAATTACAATCTGAACTTATAAAAACGTTTTCATCGATTGATTTAATTAAATTCTCATATAAACAAGTAGGAAATGCTACATATTTCGATTCAATTTTATCAGTCTCTCGTATGTGAATTCCGACATTTGGCTTATTTAATTCTTCAAATACAAGTTCACATTTTTCTATAAATTCGTCACTAAATTTAATATTTTGTGAAAATCTGTCTGCATATTTATGTGCAACTTCTTCTGTATAAGGTATTTCGTAAGAAGGAATTCTTACATATTCAACATTATTAATGTCCCAAGTAATAGTTCGCTTAAAAAACCGTTCATAATAATCCACGTTGTTTATTGTTAAACGTGGCATAAACAAAAAATTATTATCATCACAATAAGATTTGAGTACATTTAATATTCGTAGTTGTGAACATGTGCCAATAGCAGGCCAAGCTCGATAATATTTGCCAAAATCAAAATAATAAACTTTATCCATAATCAATTTAAACTTTAAATGAAGGGTATAGAGAACAAAAATGTGGATTTATTTTATAATCTTTAATTTCTTTGTAATTAACAATATTCTCCAATGTATCAATGTTTGGAGATGCTTCTATCATTACTACTTTTCTTATAAAAGTATCGGATGGATTATTTATACTTTTAATATTAATACTCTGAATGTCATACATGTCAATTATTTTAATATCGCCAAATCCTGTAATTTTCAACAATGAAAATAAAGATTTAATCGAAAATGCCCATGGGAAAAACATATGACCCATTGATATAGTACCATTTCCAACTAAATCCTCATTGAAGTGAATGCTTTTTCTAACAACATCTGTATCATATGATGTATCATCAAAAAAATCAGAGATAATAATTATTTTTTCTTTGCAAATAGTGTGTAATAATTTAAGTGCTCCTATTGGATTTTCTAAGTGAACTAATAAATCGGCAATAAATACAATATCATATTTTATGTTATTGTCCCAATTAATAATATCGTAAATATTACTATGAATAAATTTAGACTTAGAATTTAAAAAACCATGTACATATTGTCTGGTTTCTCTATTGTCCATATCTAGACTAGTGACTGTTTTTGATATTTTCTCAAACAAAAATGAATAAAATCCATCTCGACATCCAATATCAATTACATCTTTGTTAGACGCAATCGTAGATAAATTTTTCAATAATTCATTTGCTATTAAATTATGATTATAATCTCCAATCAAATGCGTTGGATTATTACTATCAAAATCCCACTTTTCTATGGAACGTTTATCTTCATTTAAATAAAATGTATGGTAATTGGTCATAATTAGTTATTCTACTATAGGAAGTTGGTAATCAAATCCGGTTTTAAACGGAGTCCACGCGTGTTGAATCATTTGATAATCACACGCAGAACATCTAAATGATTCCCAACATAAAATTGGTTCTTTTTGTAATTCAAAGTTATTGTCAAATATATTAGCAATTGGGCTGTAATGAGGCATTGCTGTACTATGAAACAGCTTGGATCTATCAACCGCACTCATACATGTAAAGATGTTTCCTTCAAAATCGATATTTATTTTTTTCCATCCTGCTGGACAATAAATTGGAGTACGATTCACATTTGATGTGATATTCTCAAGTTTATAGTTTAATTTATATTCATCTTTATAAATTTCAATTGGTTCGTCAGGCACAGACTTTAAGTTAAAACCAGAAACTGCGGAATCAACAAAGTTGTCTAAATGTGCTGGTTGTAGACCGTGTTTTTTTGTAAACTCAATAATTTTTTGTGGATTGACTAATTTTACATTATCAGGATGTAAAACCATTTCTATTCCCACTTTAAAAGGATCACAGATTTTTATAAACTTTTCTAATTTAATAAAAAAATCATCTGGATTCGTCCACTGCGTTGGATGAAAACTAAAAAAGATAGTTTTCCAATTGGTAAAATCTACAGTTTTCCATTTTTCAAGATCAAATGTTTTACCAAAATTTGAAGTCATATCTATCTTTATATTCGAATTTAATAAATTTAACAATGTTGGTAACTCCGAATATAAAGTAGGCTCACCTCCAGTAAGATACAACTGTACAGGGTTTAGTTTATTAATAGCGTTTGCCCATTCGACTGGGGTTTTAGTCGTTTTACCGCCAATCGTTCTATATACATCAGATGCTGATTCTTGCCAACAATATGTACACGACATATTGCATTTCCACGTTACAAACCATTGTATAATCAATCCGTCATTTTCAATTATACGTTTGGTTCGGTTTAAATTTTGAAACGATGACGAATCCATTAATTTTTTTAATCCAAAAAAATCATAAAAATCTTGTCTATTTATTATATTTTTAATCTGAAAATTAACTCCAGTTGGTTTTTTTACTCTAAACTCAACCGTATTATTTATAATATCTTCATCTTTAAGCTTAAATGAAATAGATCGTTCCCCCCCAGTAAAAACCGGAATTTTAGTAATGTCACTGTTAGTATGGATTTCTATATTTGATTTTGAAGACGCGTGTAATATATAGATAATATCTATCCATTTAGATTTTACATTTTCAATAACATATGTATCTTTTCCATCTATACCCATTTCATTATCAGTCAACATCTCATCAGACAAGTTTAAATTTCCTAACATAAATGACAGTTTACGATCATCTTGTAAATCCATTGGCTTCGAAAAAAATTCAATACAATCATCAAATTCAATTGTATAATCATGCCATCCAACTTTTATATATAAATCACGTTGATATTTAGATGTTTTGACCGTTAATTTATTTTCAAGTGGACTACCAATTTGCAAGCTTATAGACTTAGAAATCAACTGTGTATCTATTTTAATTTTGCTATTAGGGGATGACCATCTAAAATTATGGATTCCATCAGTTTCCAACTCGTACCATCCATTTTCATAAATAACGTTCATAACATTTGTTTCATTAACTCATAAGCATGTTCTAAATCTGGATATGCCCACTCTTGATCTACTGAATAATTAGTACTAAACTTATCCATACCACTTACTTTATCTATTTTATATTTCACTAAACCATTATAATCATTTAGTAACAGTTTTTATCAATTTAGCAATACAAGCCATAAACGTAATTTCTTTGTCTACAACCATACTACTTTGATATACATATTCTGCAATTTCTATAATAATTAATGTTTCTTTACCAATTGCATATTCATTAACTTTAGAATATAACTCTGTGTAAAGTTCATCAAACGACTTTGTACCGGCATCAGCAATTAACTGTCGGATTTCGTTAAAAGACTTAGTGTTTGTCTTACTATTCTTTAGTAATTCAATCAACTTGGTCTTAAGTTCAAAGTTTGCGCTTTGATTTTTGATCAACTTCAAAGTTCCATTTGTGGAACTCTGTTGAATAAAATTAACAATCTTACGAATGTCTGGATAAAAACTATCAACAGAAGTCTTTAAATCAGCAAGTTCATACTTAATAGATTCTTTATCCAAAATGTTCTTGGTATACAAAGCTACATCTTTTTTAGCAGGAGGTTCGATCTGAAACACTTGACAACGGCTAATCAATGGAGAAATGATCTTTTCTACATAATTACAAGTTAAAATAAACCGAGTCGTCTTACTATACGTCTCCATCAAATTACGAAGTGACGCTTGTGAATTGGTAGACATATAATCTGATTCATCCAAAATAACAATCTTTAGATCATTAAAACCCATAGCAGATGCAAATGGTCTAATCTTGTCACGAACGAAATCTACACCAGTGTTATCAGATGCATTAACATACATCACATCACAAGGAATGTTGTTTGTTAAAATCTTTGCAACCGTAGTCTTGCCAGTACCAGCATTACCATAAAACAACAAATGTGGAATATCCTTTTTGGAAATAAAATCTTTAAGAATACTTTTAAGTTGTTCATTGCAAATATAATTGTCTAGTACATTGGGACGATACTTTTCAGCCCAAAGACTATGCTGTTCTGTATTAACAGACTTCTCTTCTTCAAAGAAACTCATAATAGATATTAATCTACGCTCTTGATGTCAATTAGATAATAAGAACTGTTAAACAACTCGTTGTTAAACTCAACGTGTGCAATACCAGCATCACTGATCTTTAGTACAGCATTTTCACAATCACCGTTACTAGTGAGAATTTCTTTTAGATACTTAGCACTAAAGTGAATAGTCTTACCAAGACTATCTTTTCCTTCAACTGGCTTAACATCAATATTAATACGATTACTATTAACACTGCTGTATCCAATAGTCAGCTTGATTTTATCCTTCTTGTCTTTTGTAAAAGTCATAGTATCAACATCGCTCAAAGCACTCTTTGCTTTTACAAATGTTGTTACAAACTCTTTTGTAAGAGGAATTTCCAAGTTAAATGGAGGCAACTTCTTAAGATCAGGTACCTTTGGAATAACACTAAGATCCGCAGTAACATACTGTACATCAGTACTTTCACTGTTTAGTGATAGTGATACAATCTTTTCATCACGTTTGTTAAACGTAATGTTTACGTCGTCTGTAAGCACACCGAGCAACTTCTTGAGTTTTGCAGTATCATTGATACCAATCTCAGCTTCAGACAAACCAGCGTCGTCTTTGATAGACACATAACTTACCACGTTTTTGTCATCACTGATAGATGATGTTTTGATCTGCTTGTTTTTGTTGTCAACGACCCACTTTACACTTTCAATGGTTCCGTTGAGTGAATATTTGTCAATAAATGTATTTAATACTTGTTTCTTCATACTCTATAATGTTAACCGATACCAACTTGTTTGTCAATTGTTGAATTCGAAAAATAACCCTACGTTTTCATTGAACTGATTTCTTTCAGATAAACACTTCATATTATTTACGAACAATTCAGATGGTGAAATATAAAATGATCCTATTTTATAATCTGCATATGCGACTGTACGCATTTGATAATATACTTTTACGTTACTATCATCGTTTGTTCTAAACTCAATATAATATACTTTTGGATCGCTTAATCTATACAACTGATTTTTAGGAATAAACAATTTATCGCATAGTATTTGATTGGTTGTAAATTCAATATATGGACCTCGTTGTCCAATAACAACACGTTCATATTTATTCGCAATTACAGTGTTAAGACTCGTTTTAAACTCCAAACTACATCCTTCTTCAGGTATAGTCAATAACTCACTATATTTTTTCATAACTTTTAAAAACTAAAGAACTCTCCCAATTTAACATCTGTCTCATTAGGATAATCCCAATTTAATACATTGTAGAAGTCCAATAATTTACCTTTGAGTTCTTGTTCATACATAGCATTTCTATCTACATACTGTTCAATAAACTCCATAATACGATCTGGATCAGTACCATCTGCTTTCATAGCAATACCGTCAATACCATATTGATTTTGTTTTAGATATACCCACTTGATCTTTTGACCGTGGAAGATCTCTGGTACCTCTTTATCCAACTTCCAAGTCTTCAACAAATCATTGTAGGCCAAAGCAGCTTTAGCTTGTGCTGGAGTGCCATCCATAAACTGAAATGGATGTCTTGTCTTTGGATTGTAATCATTATCACCATTTTGACTCTTAAACTTTACACTGGTATTCTTAGCAATTTCAATAACTGGATAATTTGACATATTATCTTTGAATTCAAGAATACTAGCATCAATCTGTTCTTTTGGAAGTTTACGCAACATATCATCCAAGAACTTTTGCATAAACTTACGAAAACGAATTGGAAACGATGTACGAACTACGTCAATACCCTTTACTTCCATTTCATCACACTCAATACCAGCTTTGTTAATGATAAACTGAGCATATCTCTTCTTAGCCAACCAGAAACTGGTCTTTGCAATAACTTCTTGTTTTGCATCAAAACGATGTTTCTCAATATTGAAGTATCGTTTTGCCATTACATCGTAGAACTTATTAACAAACGATTGTACATCACCAGTTACTTTTAGAATAGCTTCTGTCATTGCCTTTTCATCATTTAGATCAATATCAGGCATATTCTTTTTGATGATAGGTAATGCACTAGCAAAACAACTATCTGTATCTGTATAGATAACCCAATCTCCATCTTTCTCATTCAATGAACGTTTGAAACACTCATTGATAGCTTTACCAGTAGATTTGATAATATCTTGACCAGTTATGGTAACAGCACTCGCGTTATCCTTGTCATAAAATCTAAAGATCGGTAGACCCAATACACCATAGATTGAATTAAGTAATACTTTTTGTACTTTTTGACGACCATCATAAAATTCATATTTTTCCCATTCTTTTACATCTGCATGCTTCTTAGCTAGTTTACGAAGATCTTTACGTTCATCGAACCACTTTACTAGAATTTCTGGAATAACACCAGTCTTGTCTTTTTTACACAATACGCCATTACTAGCAATACTTAAATTGCTTTGTGTAATTAATTGTTTAAATTCATCATTGGTATAAACAGTTGATCCCACGTGATATTTGCTAATCTTGTCTTGAGCAAACAAACGAGCATTAAATGCGTATAATCGTTGTTCAAGATATTGATTAAATGGAGTTTTCTTCTGAGCGCCATCACTTAGGTTTTCATAGTCTTCACGAATTTCCTTGGTTCGATCATCAATATAACAATCATCATATTCGATCTTATTAATAACCGCTACTTTAGTTTCAGGTGATAAGTTAAGACTGATGATGATATTCGGATACATTGATGTAAGGTCCAAGTCAAACACCCAATCATAACGACCGGGAGTAGGAGCTTTAACATAAGCACCTTCAAAACCTTGTTCATTGTCTTCCATCTGAGTCTCATATTCATCACGACCTTCCAATGATTTGTTTTTCGCAACTTGTCCTTTACGACGAAGATACATAAGAATAGCACCCTCAATGAATCGGGAACTCATTTCATACCACTCGTATGGAACGTGTCCCTTATGACAAATAGCCCTAGCCAATTCAATAAACTGTAACTTCTTCTCCAAAGCAACAATGATTTGTACGTCATTCAAGTTATATTCAATATACTTCTGAATATCAGCTTTGTACAAATCATCCAAACTACCTTTATAGGTAATCTTCTCCATACCCACGATCTTTTTGCCAATAGCTCCAAGAGCATAACTTGCTTCTTGTTTAATATTGAGTTTCTTGTAAAGAGTCATATAATCCAAATGTGTCACTCCAGCTACAATAACTTTCTTATTCCAGTCATTGACATAAGCAACTTGAATCGGACTCAAACGTTTTGCATTATTTGGACCAACAATATTTTTCATACGTCGGAACAAGTAAGGCATGTCAAAGTTATCACTGTTCCATCCAGTACTAATAGTTGGTTGAATTTCTTCCCATTTGGTTAGAAAATGCATCAACAAACTACCTTCTTCTGTGAAACTTAACACTTCTACGTTATCTTTGGAGAAATCCTTTAACTTATATTCTTTATCAAGAATGAAAGCGGTATACTTTGATGTTACACTATCATAGATAGCAATAGCTGTGATTTCTTTATCCGCTTCGTCTACGTTTGGAAATCCACCTTCAGTACTAACCTCAATATCCAGATAAACAACACGATGTCCTTCAGATGGTTCGTCGCTATCTTCATAAGCATCAATTAAAATACGAGTTTCCGCTGGAACGTCGCTTTCAAATAAAGATGGATCTTTTGGATTGAATTTATAAACTTTTTCCAATTCATCGCCATAAATACTGCGATACATTCCACCTTCACGTTTGCGATAAGCATATGGACGATAAGGAACAGTTACATATCCCTTTTTATCATCCCACAAATGAACAATATTGTCTTTCTTTGAAACAAAAATATTTTGATACATACCACTACTATACCTTCAACTTATTCACAAGTCCAGTAAAAACCGAATGATGTTCTTCTTTTACATACTGCGCACATTGTAGTAATCGGTCCATCAATTTTTTGTGTTTAATAGCAACAAACAACGATGGTTCCAATTCTATACCCGCTAATACTGATGGGTTTACTTTATTAACGCAAAACCATAGCATTGCCAATTCGTCTTCTGTTAAAGAATCTAAGTGATCTAATTTCATTTTAATTTAAAACCAAAAATATTTTGACCGTAATTTACAAATAGTGTGTTATCCAACTTGGCTTTCAAAGATTGAATAGATTTGGTATGTGCTTCTTTTTCTTCATCTTCCACTTCTTTTATACTAAAGCTATTTCCCAATTTGGTAACAGTAGCTTCTCTTGGATTTAGTATAACTTGTGGGGTTACTACCAAATAATCTCCTTCTTTTAAATCTTTCTTTTTCTTGGATTTGTTATCCAATACTGTAATGTTACCGCCAACAACATACAACTGAGTATACTTATCGCTTGATTTTAAGAAGAAACTTGTTTTATTAAATACAATTGAACACAATGAAGTTAAAATTGTGTTGGTAGGACCACTTTCACTTACACAGTATAACTCTCCGTTACTAGTGAAGTTAAACAAAGAGTCTTTTATTGCAATAACAGATGGTAACTTAAAGTCATTGTTGTATTCAGTTGATGTTTGATTAAAATAGGTACTAGTGCTTTCTCGTTGATGTATAGCAATTCTATATGGCAACACATATGTAGCAGTGCTATTGGTTTGGGTGTTTACATTCAAACTGTTTGTAAGTGTAAAGGTATTACCAATTTGGACGTTTAATACACTAAGTTTATTGTTGATAACCTCGGTTATTTCAATTTGTTCGTGTGTATCGTAAAGATATAGATCATTTGCGACAAGATTGACCGACATTAATAGAGTTAATAATATTTTGTTCATATACAATATATAGTTTTTATAAGTTGACTTTAATTAATTATACATTAAGATGATAGAATGTCAACTGAGGAACTTAAAGAAATAAAAAAGAAACGAGTCAGCTTTAGCCAATATTCTACATTTTTGAAATGTCCACATAAATGGTATCTGGATTATGTTAAAAATCTAAGAGTTAAAGATGATAACATTAATACCACATTCGGAACAGCAATTCATCATGCGTTTCAAACATATCTTACTTCTCTCTATAAAGAAGGAGTGGGTATTGCTGATTCTTTAGATGTAAAGAAGTTGTTTCTTGATAAGTTCAATGAAGAGATTAAAAAAGTAAAAGATGTAAAAGAAGAAGAATTTACCGACTTTATTTTCGACGGCAATGATATTATTGATACTTTTTGTAAATCCGCTAATAGATTAAAGTATTTTCCAACCAAAGACTATGAACTGGTAGGTATTGAAATTCCATTGGAAATTCCAATTAAGAATAACGTAGAATTCGTTGGGTTTATTGATATTGTTCTAAAAGAAAGAGACAAAGAGTACTATCGTATTATTGATTTCAAAACATCCAGCAATGGATGGAACAGTTATATGAAAGAAGATGTAAGCAAACTTGCGCAATTACATCTGTACAAAAGTGTTTATAGCAAAAAGTTTAATGTTCCTCTAAATAACATTGAAGTAGAATTTTTCATTGTTAAAAGAAAACTATATGAAAATGCTAGTTTTCCACAAAGCAGAATTCAAGTATTTAAACCATCTGCGGGTCCAACTATCATCAAAGAGTCGATTAAATCATTTGTTGAGTTTCTTGATTATGGATTTACCCAAGAGGGAAATTATAACGAAGTAAACGAATATATAAAAGTCCCAGGCAAAGCCAAGAAAAATTGCAAATATTGCATTCATCACAAAACAAACTGTGATGGAAAAGCAAGTAAATTATAATTAATAGTAAACATATGTACATATATACATATACACATATGTTATGGAACAAATTGTTACTACAGTAAAACTTAATCAAGAGTTATACACTCAGTTTAAAGAACTTAATATTCGTGGAAAAATATCATTCCAAGATTTTGTAAACAAATGTCTGGAAAGATACTTGACAGATGATGCTTTTCAAACCGAAATAAGTGAGAGTGTTTGTCAAAAACTTAGTTACAATCAACCATTTCAATTATCTACAAAGGAATCTAAATGAAGAAGAAAAAAATACTATTATTGAGCGACGATCTAAGAATGCATAGTGGAATCGCAACAATGTCAAGAGAACTGGTTTTGGGCACCGTACATCATTATGATTGGGTACAAATCGCTGGGGCTATAAAACATCCAGAACAAGGTAAAATTGTAGATATGAAGGAAGCGGTGGATAAGTTAAATGGCCGTAATGATAACTATCTTAGACTGTATCCTGTTGATGGTTATGGAGATGAGGAAATTTTATTCCAGATTATGTCGCTGGAAAAGCCAGATGCTATTATGCACTTCACAGATCCACGTTTTTGGGGATGGTTGTATAATATTGAAAATCAAATTCGTGCCAGAATTCCTCTGACATATCTCGACATTTGGGATGATCTACCATATCCAATGTGGAACAAGCCATTCTATAAGTGTTGTGATGCATTATTTGCAATCAGCAAACAAACAGATAATATCAATAAATGGGTACTTGGACCAGAAAATTGTACCAGTATCTTTGGTGATTTTGACAGCAACGGAAACATTGTAAAGAAGGAGAACCTATAATATGCCAGTAAACGGAAAACATCTATTGCACTTGGTACCACACGGCATCAACAGCAATGAATTTAGAGTATTGGAAAAGAACAATCCTTTGGTTCAAAAGATTAAAAAAGAACTATTGGGTGATGGCGAATACAATTTCATCGTAGCATTTAATAGTAGAAATGCTCATCGTAAACATCCAGCAAATCTTATTCTGGCATTCAGAACGTTTTGCGACTCTCTAACAAAAGAAGAAGCCAGTAAATGTGCGTTGGTAATGCATACTGATAAAGTATGTGAAGCTGGTACAGATCTAGTAGCTACAATTGTATCTATTTGTCCAGAGTATAAAGTTGTTCTCAATGAATCACGTTGGTCGCCTGAAGAAATGACTGGGTTTTATAATCTAGCAGATGTACTAGCCAATGTAAGTTCAAACGAAGGATTTGGTCTAAGTGTGGCTGAAGCTATTATGTGTGGTACTCCGGTTATTGCAACAGTAACAGGAGGTCTACAAGACCAATTGGGAATTGTAGATGATAATGGCAATCCAATTGAATTCAATTTGGAATTTGGTACCAATGCTTCTGGTAAATATACAAAGCACGGTAAGTGGGCTAAACCAGTTTGGCCAAAGGTACAAAATATGCAAGGTAGTCCTCCTACACCATATATCTTGGATGATTTAACCAATTATTCAGATATTGCGGATGCAATTATGTATTGGTATCTAGCTGGTCCAGAAAAGCGTGAAGAATGTGGTCTTGAAGGAAGACTATGGGCAATGAATGAAGGTGGTATTAATAGTAAGAATATGTGTGATCAGTTCATTAAAGCTATGGACTTTACATTAGAGAACTTTAAACCAATTAAAAAGTTTGATATTTTCACCGAGTATGGGTATGATATTAAGAGTCAACCCAACGGAAAAATGGGTATCGATTTACACAAGATCGATGTTGATAAGATCAAAAAAGAAGTTTCATCCCTATGACGATTCAAGTATTAAAGAACGAGACATATCAGTCTACTGACAATCTACCCAAGAAAGGCACCGATAGAGCTACTGGTTTTGATGTAGTTGTTACGAGTGATCCAGAAATCGTTGGTGAACAGTATGAGAATAGTGCATACAAACGCATTGACTACATTCAATACAAGACCAATCTTAAGTTGGCAGTTCAAAAAGATCGTCAATTCAGTAACTTTGGTTATAACGATTTGGACTATGACATTCTAGCATTTCCTCGTAGTAGTGTTAGTAAGTATAATCTGGTATTAGCCAACTGTATTGGATTGATTGACGCAGATTATCGTGGTGAAGTATTACTTCGTTTCAAGTATATCTGGCAACCAGAAGACTATAAGATTAGAACTGATAACCTATTGGAAGGATATGTTAACTTTACTAAACTTTATAATAAGGGTGATAAAGTTTGTCAACTAAAAGTAACCAAGGTAGAAAATGTTGAGTTTGTTTTAGTAGATGAATTGGATTCTACCAATAGAGGTGACGGCGGATTCGGTAGTACCGATGTTAAAAAAAAAGATAACGTGATGACCGAATCTAAAAAATCAACCACAATCGAAGAGTTATACGCTAACTCAAACAAATCAGAAACACCCAAAAAATATAGTCAGTTAATTGCAGAAAGAGACAACAATCAATTTAATCAAAAATAATATGAGTAAACCATTATGTTTAATTTCAGGTCCAGTATTTAATCGAAGTGGATATGGCGATTGGGCTACGGCCGTAGCCAAGAGCTTAATCCGTCAGAATAAATATGATGTCAAAATTGCACCCACAAGATGGGGAGCTTGTCCAAGTAAAAGATTCTTGGAAGACTTAACCGATCCAGAAGATAGATTAGTAGCTGGTTGCATTTTGCAAGGAAACTTAAATAAGCAACCAGAACTATTTATCCAATTAACTATCCCAGAAGAGTTTCACCCAGTTGGAAAGTACAATATTGGTATGACAGCAGGCATCGAAACAACTATCTCACCTGGCAGTTGGATCGAAGGTATCAATAAAATGAATCTTACAATTGGTCTTTCTGAACACGTTAAGAAAGTGTTTCTTGATACCAAAATGGTTAAACAACACGAAAATGGTCAGAAAGAACCAATTCAAGTAAATAAACCAATCGAAGTTTGTTTCTGGGGTGCAGATACGAATGTCTATAAAAAGACAGATCAATCTGTTGAGACAGTAGACGAATCCTTGAGTAAAATTCCAGAAAAGAGTGCATTTTTATTCGTAGGTCAATGGACTCACGGTGGATTATACAATGATCGAAAAGATATTGGTAATTTGATCAAAACATTCTGCACCGCATTTAAAAACAACAATCCAAATGATAGACCTTGTTTAATTGTAAAAACAAGCGGCAGTGGGTATAGTACAGTTGATCGATTTGATATGTTGGATAAGATCAAAAGAGTTAAAAACTCATTTGGTGATGCTTGTCCTAATGTATATCTGCTACACGGTGAATTGAATGACGTTGAAATGAATGCGTTATTGAATCACGAAAAGATCTTGGCACACGTATCATTTACACACGGCGAAGGATTCGGACATCCAATGTTACTAGCTACACTCAGTGGAAAACCTTTATTGGCTCCAAATTGGAGTGGTCAGTTAGACTATTTAAATGAAAGATATGCCAATTTGTTGCCAGGAACATTGGTAGATGTAGATCCAAAGTCCGTTAATCAATGGATTCTAAAAGAAAGCAAGTGGTTCAAAGTTTCTTATTCATTGGCAGAAGACAAATTTAAACAATTGTATTTTGCTCGTAAGAGTGATAAGTTTACTAAACCAGCTGAATTATTGCGTGTGGAAAATGAACAAAAGTTTAGTGTACAAGCAATGGATCAAAAGTTGTGGGCAATTCTTGATAAGTATGTTCCACAATTTGCAACAGAAAATACATTTGTATTACCCAAGTTAAAAGCAATTAATACAGAAAACAAAGAAGAACCAAAGATTGTTCTACCAAAACTAAAAATGTTGTAATATGTTTTTATCATATCTAGTCACCGCACATAATGAAACTGATTGTTTGGATACATTGTTATCTAAATTGATCAGTTATAAAAAGAACAACCACGAAATTGTATTGTTAGATGATTACTCGGACAATCCCAATACAATTTCTATAATTGAGAAACACAAATCATTTGTTAATTTTCAACAAAAGAAATTGGAAAATGATTATGGTGCTCATAAAAATTATGGCATTAGTCTGTGTAAAGGTGATTGGATATTTCAAATTGACGCGGATGAATTGCCAACCGATGTTCTACTTGAAAACATAGATGAATTATTACAATCAAATTCAAACAACGAAACATTGTGGTTACCCCGACTTAATTATTTTGTTGGGGTAACACAACAAGACATTGAAATGTGGGGTTGGAATTATCACGATGGTATGATTAACTTTCCAGATTACCAATCCCGTCTTTATAAAAATCTTCCTCATATTAGATACGAACGAAGATTACACGAAAAGGTTGAAGGTTATAAGTCTTATGCTTTTATTCCTCCTCAAAAAGATATTGCGTTAATTCACAATAAAACGATTGAGAAACAACGTGAAACAAATATGAAATACAACAAAAATTTCAGCCTTAGTGAAAACAAAGGATACGCTGTAAAATAATATGACAATAGATGAATTATTAAAAGACATACCAGATAAATTTGAACATAGTACTACCACTAGTCATAAATTTAAACGTGATGTATTTGAATTTTTTGATAAACCAGAATTCAAAGAAAGTGTTTGTTTAGAAATAGGAAGTAATAGAGGTCACTCAACTAGAATATTAAGTTATCTATTTAAAGAAGTAGTGGGTTTTAACTATGATAATGTTGATATGGCGAGAGAGTTTAATAAAAATAGGCCAAATGTCAGATATTACGCACAAGATGTTTATAACACCACTTTGCCTCTAGATTATGGAGATGTATTTTTTATAGACGCGCAACATACATATTTCGCTGTTATAGATGATACCGTAAGATCACTGAAATTCAGATCTACTAATAATTTAAAGAAGTATTTCATATATGATGATATAGGTGTATTTCCCGAGTTAAGAAAAGCAATGGACGATCTTATAAACAACGACTACATAGAAATAGTTAAACCTATTGGATATGGACCAACAGAAAAATTCACAAGACCGCTATACGATTACGAAGGTTATATATGCATCCAAAAATGAATAACAGAGAACTAAGAAAAAAGTATGGAGATTTTACAAAATCCGAAATTTATACATATCCAGATCATTTCTTTTCCCCTAAAGATGATTTTACTTTGAATATTCAAAACTGGTCTACCTATTTGAGTAAATATGAAAATGTATCTGATCTTTTGTTTTTAGAGGTTGGAACAGGTCACGGTAGATCTGCTGTTTGGTTGTTAGAGAATATTTTAACTCATCAAACTTCAAAAATCATAACCATAGATATTTTGAACACAAGATCTTACAAACGTGGAGATCTTCCATTTGACTTCGGTGATGAATTGACATTATATGTAGATCAAAATCTAGAACCCTATATTCAAGGCAACAAATGTGAATTTTATGAAATAGATTCAAAACTTCTCTTTAAAAAGATGCTGGGTAACAAATTAAATTCAAAATTTGTAACAAATGATCAATTTGAAAATATATTTGATTTCATATACCTAGATGGTTGTCACGAACCAGATTATGTAATGTACGAATCCGCAATGTGTTTTGATCTATTAAAACCAGGAGGTAGAATACTATTTGATGACTATGGATGGGGCAATTGTAGATTTGGCATAGAATCATTTTTAAAATGTTATGAAAGTAAGATAAATCTATTAAGTAAGGGATGGCAAGTATTAATTGAAAAAAAATGAAAATTAAGATCTTAGAATTAGATAAACACCGTAACGAAACAACATTTAGACCGTACATATATTCATCAAATGCATTTCGTGAGTATGGCGTTGAGTTTGTAGAAGACAATAGTAAAGCTGATATTTATTTTGTAGGACAAGCTTCGGTAATAGATAAAAAATTACCATTGAATCAATCAGTTGAAAATGGTGTCAAATTTCTTAGTGAACTTGATAAACCTTATATCTTATTCGATGGTCAAGATTCTTCTACGTTAATGGGAGTATGGGACGTTTTCAAACAATTGCCTGGGATAAAATTAGCAAAGAACGTAATTCACAAAAACAAAGAAAGTTATTTAAATCCCCATCCAAATGGTAGATGGTTTTGGGGAGAAGATGTGAATGGTTATAAACTTGATAAATCAGATCTATCTTTACTCAATGACAAATTAGTAAGCAGTGGCACCAATTGGTTAAATACCTACGGATTTGGCTTTAAATGGAATCAAATTAAACCAAATAAAAAATATGATGTGGCTGTATTAATAGGCCTTTCAAAAGAAAATTATGAACACGGAATACGCACTGATGGATATTATAATCAATCAAGATTGAAACTTTTTGAAGAGGTAAATAATCTTAAATGCAAAGTGGTTACTACTGAAAAAACAGGTAAGTTAAACAAAGAAGAATATTTCAAAGTATTAGAGGATAGTAAATTTTGTATATCTCCATTTGGATATGGTGAAGTTAACATCAGAGAAATTGAATGTTTGTTAACAGGTACCGTTATAATAAAGCCATCTATACCAAATGTTAAAACTGGTCCATATATCTATAATAAAGATTCATCGTGTTTTAATTGCAACAGTGATTTTTCAGATATCAATCAAATAATTGAAGGTGCATTAGATGACTATAATAGTATATCTGAACTTATGATATCTAACCAACGAAAAACATTTGACGAAATGGGTTCCCCAGAGTATATTGCACAACACGTAGTTAAAAACATAATAAATTAATATGAGTTTATTTAAAGATCAACATCCAGAAATAATGATGAGCGCGACACAAGTATCGTGCTTTATTAAATATTTAAACAAATCAGATGATGTATTTGAGTGGGGATCTGGTGGTAGCACTTATAATTTTTGTAATTATGTAAATGAATACTATTCAGTAGAACACGATTATAAGTGGTATAACGAAGTTAATAATATTTTAACCAGAAAGAATATTAAAAATGTAAACTATAAACATATATCAAACCACGAAATCATTCTGGATGAATCTTTAGATAAAGAAGCTTCAAATTTGTTAAAACTAACAAACAATGTTGAAATAAAATACGGAATATATTACTCTAAAACCAGAGGAGGAGATGACTGGCATTGTTATGTAAAATATATAAACAGTATATCTTCGTATAATAAAAAGTTTGATAAAGTTCTAGTAGATGGTAGAGCAAGAGTTTTTTGTGCCTACAAAGCACTTGACTATATAAAAGACAATGGTATAGTATATGTACACGACTTCAAAGATAGAGTTAGATATAAAACTGTACTAGACTATTATAATGTCGTAGAAGAATGTATTGATGATGGGTGGCCAGGATCCTTGGTAGTTCTAAAAAAGAAGTAATATGATAATCCAGAACAAATATGCAATTGGTGTACACGTAATGTTTTATGAAATTGAAATGTTTAAATCCTATATTGATGGGTTATTAAACCTATTGTCTACAGTTGATAATAAAGAAAATGTATATTTAGATTTTGCATTTAACACATCGCAATTCTTTGAAAAAATAGATACATCAAAAACGTCCAATGATGATTTAACTGATAGATTTGAGAACGAACTGTCTAGACTAAAAGAATTGCCTAATGTTCATTATAAAATAATTAATAATGACAATGAGTTTTATACCCAAACCAATTATAGAAGAGAATTTAATACAAAATATTGTGAAAAGGTTGATTATGTAATTTGGGGTGAAACTGATAGTTTGTTTCCAAAAGAAGCTATAATTTCACTGGAACAACTAACACCTGTAGTTAGAAAACAAGGACTATATAGATTTATAGCTTGTTTTGCAGATAGAAAGTTATGGGATAATAGTTGGGATACAACCGTCCATCCTAAATTTATAAATCACGTTTATAATGATAAAGACGTTGACAATATCAATCAAGCCAAGTCTTGTATGTCAATAGAACAGATGAATGCAATTAATTCTGAAATAGAACAAATTGATATACAAACTCTTAATTATCCAAAAATTGATGGTTCTTGTTTGGTGTTAACATCCGACTTAATAAAATGTGGAGTGAATATACCCCCTTGTTTTATTCATAATGACGATGAAAGTTTGTCAATGATGGCACAGAAAATACTAGGGGATAAATACTTACAAATCATCTTTAAAAATGTTTTGAAAGTACACGCACGTAGACATCCTAATAAACGTATGTATATTGACAATGAAAATAACCCAAGAGGATTCTGTGGAAAAGAAAAAGGAGACTGGTGGCAAGTATTCAAACAAATGTCTCAACACAATTTAAATACTCTATTCCATAATACAGGCAAGTTTTATACTTACGAAGATTTTAAGAAAAACCTATGAATATTTGTTTTATTAGTCAAAACGGTCACGTTGGTAAGATTCCGCGTAACTTTCCAAATTGTAGAACAGAATTTGCATGGCAGATTGCACTCAATGCAGATCATCTATCTTTCGATTATATCTGCAAAAATAAAGTACCAACGTATGATTTAGCAATCGTAATTCTACCAAAGAAATTAGAGATAATCGATACAAATCAGGTATTAAACATTTGTAAGTCTATCGGCAAAAAAGTAGCAGTAATGCAAGAAGGTCCGGCTTGGTACTATCAAGATTATAAATACGCAGATCAAGTTAATTATATTAACTTCTTAAGTGAGATGGATTTCTTGTTGGTTCACAATAAAAGTGATATTCCATACTTCAAAGGTATATTTAAAAAACCCACGTTTAATCTACAATCTTTAATGATCGAAGATACTGTTAAAGATGTGTCCCGTCAAAACAATCAAATGCCTATTATAGGTGGTAACTTCTGTAGTTGGTATGGTGGCATTGATAGTTACTTTGTAGCACAGAACTTTAATAAACCCATCTTTATTCCAAGTATGGGACGTAAGATAGAAAATGAAGATCAATTTCCTAGCTTACACCATTTGCCATATATGATGTGGAATGAGTGGATACAAGCACTTGCAAATTTTAATGTGGGTATACACTTAATGCGTACTCACGCCGCAGGTACATTCGCCCTCAATTGTGCTTATCTAGGTATACCTTGTATTGGATATAAAGGATTGGATACACAAGAAACTTTGCATACTGAATTGACAGTGAACGTAGGTGATATTGATAAGGCAAATGAATTATCAATTAAATTGAGAGACGATAAATCTTTTTATAATCACTGTTCCACATCATCTAAAGAATTATATCAAATATATTATACAGAAGAAAAATGGTTACAAAATTGGAATAGAATTTATGAGCAAATTAAAGACTAAAATTGGTATCGTGGGAAATGGTTATGTAGGCAAAGCGTTCTACAATTTTTTTAAGAACCACTATGAGGTTTTTATATATGATCCAGCGCATAATTTATCAAACACTAAGGACGACATTAATAAGTGTGATTTAGCCGTAGTTTGCGTTCCAACCCCAGAGAATGAGGATGGCAGCTGCAACACCACTATCGTCGAGGAAAGTGTAAACTGGATTCAAACGCCTTTGATTCTTTTAAAATCAACAGTTGAAGTTGGTACCACCGACAGATTGATTGCAAAATTTAAAAAAGATATTGTATTTAGCCCAGAATTTGCGGGTGAATCCAAACACTGGACTCCAGAAGCTTTCACTAATGATGTTAAACAAACACCTTTCTTTATTTTTGGTGGTAAAAAAGAACTTTGTTATAAAATTATTGAAATTTATACACCAATTACGGGTCCAAGTAAAACCTACAGAGTCACAGATCCTATAAATGCTGAATTGGCAAAATATATGGTAAACACACACTTGGCTCTAAAGGTTGCTTATTGCAATGAAATGTACGATTTGTGTAACAAACTCGGTACGAATTACTATGAAGTTAGAGATTTGTGGTTATTGGATCCACGTACTACGAAGTCACATACAGCGGTATTTACTGGAGAACGTGGATTTGGTGGTAAGTGTTTTCCTAAAGACACAAAAGCACTTGCTAAACTAGGAGATAAAGTTGGAATGGACTTATCTATATTAAAAGCTGCGATTGTAAGTAATGATAAAATGTTGAAATTAAATGAATAAAAATTGCATCATTATATTTGCCATTGACGATGGTAAATCCAAATTTAATCATAGTGGATATTACAATATAACCAAACAAGCTTGGGAATCATACTGTCGTAAACACAACATTGATTTTATATTTGTTGACAAATTAACAGATAATATCCCACATCCAAAATGGAATAAACATTGCGTTTTTGACTATGTAGAAGGATATGAAAAGATTGGTATGATGGATTTTGATACAATGCCTAATTGGTCTGCTCCAAATTTTTTCGATCAATATACCAACGAATTTTGTGGAGTCATAGATAATGAATCTATTAATTGGTTGGACAGTAGTATTAATGCTTATAGAAAATCTTTTAAAGAGTTAGATGTTCCAATATCTTTGTGTCAATACATTAACAGTGGCGTTTTATTTTTTACAAAAGATCATAAGTATGTATTTGAGGAAGTATTAAAGTTCTATAAAAACAACAAACAATTATTAGACAACTGGAATGTGCCAAATACAGGTCGAGACCAAACAGTTTTAAACTTAATAATTAATAAGTTGAATGTACAAAAGAAATATTTAGACTTTAGGTTCAATACAATGCGGTTAATTAAAAACGATTGGTTGCAGTATAATTGGCAACTAAATGAAGATAACACTCCGTTTTTTATTAAATATTCTCATATATGGCATTTTACAGGATGTAGCATCGATGAAAGAAACGGTTTAATTAATCAAATCTGGAATCAAACAAAACAATTTTACAAATGAATGTAGTTTATATAATCAATATTGCGACTGATAGAAAGCCAGGTAGAACAGTACCATATAAATTTGGAATTGAGTCTTGGAAACATTACTGTAATAAACATAATGCTAAATTGGTTGTGTTGGAAGAACCTATTCTTCCATATGATGACTTACGTCCCAATTGGCACAAAGTATTTATTTTTGATTTATTGGAACAATCAAATATTGACGTAGATAAAATTTTAATTGTTGACGCTGATACTATTGTACATCCAGATGCACCAAATTTTTTTGATGTAGCTGAAGACAAGTTTTGTGTGGTTAATAATATAGGATCTTATGATTGGTTGTTTAGAAGTATAGAAAATTACAAAAAATACATCTTCAACAATTACAATTTTGATGTAACTAAATACTTCAATTCAGGAGTATTAATATTAAATAAAACCCACAAAGAGTTCTTCAATAAAGTCAAAGATTTCTACTTTGCAAATAAAGAAAATTTGGTTAAAATGCAAGAAACGTTTTTTACAGGCACAGATCAACCT
>Ga0208975_1000260_pt1 | contig 28224 bp, 53 predicted proteins | sample GreLakmeER78MSRF_FD_187700 | JGI IMG/M metagenome (GOLD analysis project Ga0208975, IMG submission 187700) | Freshwater lentic microbial communities from great Laurentian Lakes, MI, USA - Great Lakes metaG ER78MSRF (SPAdes) | ecosystem: Environmental > Aquatic > Freshwater > Lake | place: Great... | reverse complement strand
CGCAACGGCGAGACGTTCGGCGGCTCCGTTCACCCGACCATCGACGGACGATGAGAACCCTAGCCCTCCTCCTCGCGGCCTCCACCCTCCACGCCGTCACCCCTGGACAGGTCGAGGCCATCATCTTTGTCGAGTCCTCCGGCAACCCCAAGGCCATCGGGCGTCTCGGTGAGCGTGGCCTCTGTCAGTTCTTCCCTGCTGCGTGGGCCGACACGACCCGCTGGCGTGCCCGTCACGGCCTTCCGACCTACGGGTACTACTCGTGGGCCTTGGACGAAGGCGTGGGCCGTGAATACGCCACCTCTTGGCTGACCCTCAACGAGGAACGGCTGAAGGCACGGCTCGGACGGAAGCCCACGATCGGCGAAGTTTACGCCGCCCATCAGCTCGGCTTCTCCGGCTTTGCTTCTAAAGGGTTTGACCTCCGCCGTTGCCCGACCATCACTCGGGTCGTCGTGGCTCGACTTGAGCGCGACCCCAGAACCAAATGACCAAGCCAACAATCGTCGCCGTAGACCCGGGAGTCAATGGAGGCATCGCCGTCTTCACTCCGTCCGAAGGCACCATCGAACTGCACAAGATGCCCGGCACCGACTGGGACGTCGTGCAACTGCTGAAGGACATCAACTCCAACGCAGGGGCGGTCGTCCTTTATCTCGAGGAGCCTCCGCTCTTCGCCGGCAAAGGCATCCCTGGCTCCGCCATCGGCAAACTGATGTGGAACACGGGCGTCCTCTATGGTTGCGCCGTCGCCCATGCGTGGGAGGTCCACCGCATCCGTCCCGCGATCTGGATGAAGGCCCACCCTGTCGGCACGAAAGGCGACCTCACGACCACGGCTTGGAAAAACAAGCTGAAGGCTCGGGCCTCCGAACTATTCCCCAACGAGACCGTCACGCTTTGGAACGCCGACGCCCTCCTCATCCTTGACGCCGCCCGCCGCGGTGCCATCAACTGACCCCCTTTCCCATGTCCCAAAAGAAACTTCCCAAGTCCATCCCCGAAACCGCCCCGACCGCCACTTACCGCGAACTCGCTGGGTCGTCCTACATCGTCCTCGCCGACGGCACCGTCGCCCGCAAACTCAAGCCCCGTCCCGCCGGCAATACCCGCTACTGGTTCCTGTCCCACGAAGGACGGCTCCGCTGCATCTCTCAGAAGACGGTCGACGAGATGGTCTCTTTCCCCTAATCCCAACCAACAACCCACAACAAGCCATGAGCAAAGAAAAGTCCCAACCCCTGGAGCAATCCAACCCCTACGCTGACGTCATCGCGGCCCTCGCCAAGATGGACAACGTCGGGGCCAACCGCATCAACCCCGCCTTCAAGGCCCGCTACGTCTCGCTCGACGCCCTGCTCGACGCGGTGAAGCCCGTCCTCGCGGAGCATAACCTTGCGCTGATCCAGACGCTCGAGACCGAGGAAGGCAAGGTCGGCGTCTCGACCTCCCTGCTGCACACCTCCGGTCATCTCTTCAGCTTCGGCAAACTGATGGTCAAGGCCGAGGGTCTCACCGCCCAACAAGTCGGGGGTGCCATCACCTACATCCGCCGGCAGTCCATCCAGACGGCTTGCGGTATCTCCGTAGACCTCGACGACGACGGGCATCAGGCATCCGCACCAAAGCCCCAAGCGCCGAAGGTGTTCATGGGTGAACTGAAGTTTGAGAAGGCCGCCGTGGAAATCCTCGTCTCCAAGGGATGGCTCAAGCCCGGGCAAGCCCTCCGCGACCTGTCGCCCGAGCAACTGAAGGCCATCGATAACCACGCCTTTGAACAGGCCGTCCGCAACGCCGCCAAATGAACATCGACGACATCATCGAGAACGCCCGCCTTAAGGGCCGCATCATCGCCTTGGAAGCCGAGGTGCAAACGCTCCAGGCTGAAGTCCGTTGCCTTGAAGCCGTCATCCGTTCCCACGAACGCGTCGACTGCCTGACGGTGACCAGCCTCAAGAAGCAACTGGTGGAGGCTGAAGCCGAGAACGCCCGCCTCAAGTCCGAGGTCGAGCGGCTGACCAAGGCGGGGGATGCGATGGCTTTTCATTACCATCAGTTGGAACTGCGTGTCGGCAACTATTCATTCTCCGTCAAAGCACCAAGCATCCAAGCGTGGGAAAAAGCCAAGGAGGTGCAGTCGTGAGCAAGCACACGCATTGGCGTTGGCAGTTGGATAAAGGCTCTTGGATTTCCAACGATGTGAAGGACGAAAACCGAAGCGTTTGGGTTCTTGAGAGCGATTACCTCAATATGAAGGAGTCGCTTGAAGCCGAGAACGCCCGCCTCAAGGCCGAGGTCGAGCGGCTCCGCAAACTCGGCACCGAGATGGGCAAGCACCTCCCCGACACCGACGAGGCGAACCGGGCCTACATCGACTTTGAAGCGGGAGGTCGCCAATGAGCGAGCGCATGATTCCCCTCAAGATTGCCGACATGGCGGTTGCCGCCTGCAACGAAGAGATTGCCAAATTGCAGGCCGAGAACGTCCGCCTCAAGGCCGAGGTCGAGTTGTGGAAACTCCGCTCCGACAACTGGCAGAAGTTCTGCCAAGCCGCCAAGGAGGGCAAGCCCCAGTCGTGACCACCTCGACCAAGCACAAGGCCGGTCAGCCCATCAACGTCATCCTCGCCGACCAGACCATCGTCCTCATGTGGATCGTGAAGACGGAGGCCATCCGCCAATATTCTGTCCAGGACATGAAACACGCCGAGGTCGAACTCGCCGACTTCGAGGCCGTCATCCTGTCCAAGCAAGCCAAGCACATCCCCGAGTTCGCCGGCGCCACCTTCGAGCTGAACAAAAACTGCTACCACATCGACTTCGTGGGGCAGACGGTCGGCGACAAGATAAACAAAAATTCTGTTCATCTGAGCAAGATTTGGCTCTCCGCACGGTCTTTCTTCCCACAATGAGCCTCAAAATCGTTCCATCTTCGGTCTACAAGGCCGCCCAAGCCTACAAGGACAAGGGCCAGCCCTTTGCCCTCATCATCCTCCTCGACTCCACGCTCTACGTCGAAGCCTCCGCCAAGACGGCGGTCGTCTTTGAGCGCCTCCTCAAGGCTTGGACGGCGGAGACGATGCCCACCCTCTACCGCTCCAACCTCCGCACCTTCCTAGTCCTCAAGGGCGAGGTCAAGGAGGTCACCTTAAACCGCATCCGCACCATCCTCAAATGACCAACACCGACCGACTCGCCGCGACCCTTCGCCGGCTATCCACCGAGGCCCGCAGCCTCTCCTCGTATCAGACCGCCTTCGTCACCCAGCACGACATCAACCGCGTCAGCATCGACACCGACCGCCTCCTGTCCGTCCTGTCCATCACCGACGCCTCCCGCCTCGACGATCCAAACGACATCCTCGAACTCCGTGAGCGCCTCAACATCGTCCGAGCGGACCTTGCGTCCCTCCTGGTCAGCGTCCAGAACCTCCACGAAAAGGCCGAGGAAATGAACACGACCTTGAACGACGCCGAAACCGTCCTCGACAGTAGCGACGAAGTCCTGTAATCCATTCCGACACCCAACCCACCATGTACACCGCCGAACAAATCATCCAAGCCACCGCCGCCCGCACCCGCGAGGAGTACGAAGCCATCGACGCCCTCAACCAGACGGGTGCCAAGCTTCTCCTCAAGGCTCCCGCCAAGTACGCCCACGATAAGGCCAACCCCCGCAAGGACTCCAAGGCCCTCCGTGAAGGCATCATGACCCACGTCGCCGTCCTTGAGCCGGAACGCTTCGCCCTCTTCAAGCCCGAACCCGACTGCGACAAGCGCACGAAGGAAGGCAAGGAGGTCCACGCGTATTGGAAGTCCACGCTCCAACCGACCGACATCCCCTGCAAGGCCGACGAGTACGACAACGCCCTGTCCTACTCCGACGCCATCAAGCAAGCGATGGCACGGCACAACATCGTCCCCCTTGCCACCGAGGTGATGCTCAAGGCCGACTACATCGTGCCCATCAAGGGAAGCATCGACATCATCGCCGACGGCTACCTCTACGACATCAAGACGACCATGGAGGAAGCCACGCCCAAGGGGTTCGGTCGCCAGATGATCTGGTCGGACGACTTCAAACTGCAGGCCGCTTGGTATCTCGCCCTGTGCAAGTATTCACTCGGCGTCCGCCCCAAGGGTTTCCGCTTCATCGTCGTCGAGAAGGAAGCCCCGTTCCTGACCGCCGTCTTCGAGCTACACGCCGACCTCATCGCCGAAGGGGAAGCCCTCATGCTCTCGGCGCTGAAATCCTACGAGGCTTGCAAGTCCTTCAACGAGTGGCCTTCCTACTCCTCCGAGGTGCAGGTCATCGCCCGCCCCGCGTCGACCGCCCAATCCGCCCCCATTAATTTCGCCTAATATGCCCAACACACTACTCCGCAAACAAGCCGAACAACGCAACCAAGCCGCCGTCGACGTGGCCTACTTGCTAGCCAACGGCGCCAAGCCTCGCCACATCCGCAAGTCGCTCAAGCTCTCCGGTCGCCAGTACCGAAAGGCCAAGCGAGCCAAGGCCACCTTCTCCCAACCCAACGCATAATATGGAAAACCAAAACGACCGCCCCCCACTCACCACCATCGACAAGACCGGCAAGTACGTCCTCAAGATGTCGCTCCCCAAGGAAGACAAGGTCAAGGTCTACGACGATGGCGTCTCCGCCCGCCTGTTCTTCAAGACCGCCGAGGGCCTGTGCTTCTCCAAGTCCTACGGCACGAAGTACGGCAAGAGCCTCGCCATGCTCGTCGGCAAGATCAGCGGGAAATACGTCAGCGAACCTCGGGCCGACCTGTCCGTCCCCGACTTCCTGGACTACTTGAAGCCCGCCGCCAACGTCTACTTCGAGGTCGAGGTGGAAGTCACCCCCGATGGCGAATGGCAAGGCCGTCCGCAGTTCAAGTACAAGATGAACTTCCCCAAGGGCAAGGGCGTCGCCGCTTCGACCATCCCAACCCCGACCGACTGGTAATATGCGCCGCGTACTCAAAGCCCCGCAGACCATCGTCCTTCTCTCCGGGTACGCGCGCAGCGGGAAGGACACGTTTGCGGAAGGGATGACCCGCTACAGCGTGGACATCAAGCGCATTGCCTACGCCGACGCCCTCAAGGACGCCGCCAACGACTTCGCCTATCAGCTCGGTCTCACGGCGAACTTCTTCGACGAGACGTTCAAGAAGGAACACCGCGACACCTTGGTCGCAATGGGTCGGTTTGCCCGCTCCATGCACAAGGATGTCTTCATCTTCAACCTCACCGAGTCCGCCAAGAAGGAGCGGGGCCATGTCGTCATCCCCGACACCCGCTACATCAACGAGGTGGTCGTGACGAAGCAACTGATGGGCGAGGTCCGCGGCTGGCGGGTCGTCCATCTGCACATCGAGACCGAAGGCGTCGGCCCGGCGAACGACGAGGAGGCCACCAGCATCCGCGAGATGCTCGAGGGCGTCATCCCAGACCAGACCTACGTCTTCAAACCCAACACCGCCGTGACGATCCGCGAGGTCGGTGCCTCCGTCGCCAAGCATCTGCAACTATGAGCGAGCATACATTTGAGGACATCTATAAGTCCGTTCAAAACCTTGAGGCTGGAAGTTTTGTGACCTTCAACGGTTTCCCAATGGTTGTAGAAACTCAAACAACTACATACAATCGCTACTATGGTGAGTTGCGATGGGTGAACCAGTTGGACGGCAAGTTGCAAATAGATGTAACGGTTCGTGTTGGCATCAATCTTGACTCTGAAGTGACCCGCCTAAAGGCCGAGGTCGAGACCATCCGCAAGGACAGGGACTTGATGTTCCAAGAAATCAAAGAAGGACGAGAAGCATACCAGCGACTTCATCACCTGTATCTGACCGCCAAGGAGGGCAAGCAGTCGTGAGCAAGAAGCCAACCAAGCAGGAACGCATCGAGGAGCTGGAACGGCAACTCGCACAGGTCAACGCCCTCAACCTCCAACTGTCCCAAGTCCTCAAGATGACCGAGGACGGTCAATGGGTCGTCATCTCTGCCATCGACCTCAATCGCTACCGCAACGGCATCGACGTCCTCATCAAGGCCGGCAACGCTCTCGACGAACACCTGGGCGAGTTCGACCCGACCGAGAACGGTTTCGCCGTCCGCCAAGTCTGGAAGCAAGCCAAGGAGTCCGATAAGTTCTGACCATGAAACATCACCGAATGGATGACCTCCGAACCGATGTGACCTTGAGCAACATCGTTTGCGCTAACGGCGTTGAGATGCCAAGCCCGGGAAGCACCATCATCTTCACAGGCAGGGAGCAATGTGGCATTGAGTTCGATGCCGACCATCGAGGCTATGCCATCATTCACACGGCCCGACCGATGACTCGACCATCCGAGCCCAAAGAGATGATTGTCACAACGGTAGCACCGACCAACCTCCTTGGCTGGAAGGGCATCGAGATAACCGCCAAGTATACGCTCCCGACAAAGGGGTTCTCAATCTAATGCCCTCCCCCACCGACGACGAACTGGCGGAGATGTCGAAGGCATGGGAGGTCTCCATCGACCGCCTCCGCTTCCTCGCCACCTGCCCGCACTACGACAGCAAGCCCCACATCCGGGTCGACGACTACAAGGACCCAGCGGACCGCAACATCGCCAAGGCCATCCGTGAGGCCATCCGCGGATCGTGGCTCCCAGCAGACGCCGCCAAGATTGGCAAGGTGACGCTCAAGGAGGTCGAGGCCTTCGTCTGTCGGCACGGCATCATCTGGCCCCCGAACTGCCGACCCCGCCTTGGGATGCACGGACGCAACCGCTCCAACCTCCTCGCCAACGGACGGCTCACGATGGCACAGGCCGCAGCCAAGGGCGTTGCCGAAGGGCTGACCGCCGGCGAGACGGCGCTGAAGTACAACATGAGCGGTCCAGGGATGTATAACGCCGCGAACCGCCAAGGGCTGAAATTCATTTCCCACATGGAGAAGTACGGCTCACGCAAGGGACAGCCAAAGCACCCAAGCGTATGAGCAAACTCATCAAGTTCATCTTCGCCTCGGACAGTCACGGCGACATGGCGGACCCCGAAGCCCTCGCGGCCCTCTACGAGTTCACCAAGGACTTCAAGCCCGACATCCGCGTGGCTGGCGGAGATCACTACGATTTCCGTTCTCTCCGCAAAGGGGTAGGCTCGGACAAGGAAGGCGCCGAGTCGCTGAACGCCGACATCGATGCCGGCAAACAATTCTTCGACCGCTGGCGTCCCACCGTCTACCTCTGGGGCAACCACGAACACCGCCTAGACGCCATGCAAGGCCACGGGCAAGCCATCGTCCGCGACTATTGCCAAGGCATCAAGGACCACATCAACGTCCACGCGAGGAAGTGCGGGGCCAAGGTCGTCCTGCCTTACCACGCCGACAAGGGCGTCTACCGCATCGGCCCGGTCGCCATGGTCCACGGCTACGCCCACGGCGCCAACGCCACCGTCGTCCAGGGACTGCACTACGCACCCCACGGCGGGGCTTTGATACACGGACACACCCACAACCTCGCAAGCGTCGCCTTGACCAAGCACGGGGGCGGGAACGCCTTCTCCGCTGGTTGCCTATGCCTCAAGGACGAGATGGCCTACGCCTCGCACCGCCTAGCGACCGCCCGCTGGGGTTCGGGCTTCGTCGCCGGCTTCGTCACCGCTGGAGGTCAGTACAAGGCATGGCTCGTCCACAAGATGGGCGACCAATGGATCTGGCAGACCGAACTCAAGACCTTCAAGCCATGAGCCACCCACGACCACGCTGGCAAATCTACATCGGGTACGGCGACGACGGGCAAGTCCGCTACTACTTCGAGGACACCGACCCAAACTACATTGGCGAGCGAAAGCCCGGCATCGTCTATGGTCGTTCCTGCCTCTTCAAGGGACGGAACTTCGTATACAAGCTGAAGGCCCACGACGCCATCGAGTACTGCATCGGTCTTAACGCCCAGGACAAGGCCAAGCCATGAGCCACCGCAAGCCCGACCCCTTGCTCCTCAAGGTGATGTCAGCCATCCACGAAACGGCGGAGAAGCCCGCAGCAGGCTTCCGCACCATTGACGAGTGGGCCGTGGTCTGGAAGTGCAAGCGCAACGCCGCCCGAGAGTACGTCCTCAAGGGAATGCGTCTCGGCATCATCGAGAAACGCACCTACCGCAAGGTCATCCGCAAGGACGCCAAACCCTACCCGACCGCCCACTACGGAGAAAAGACTCGCCAGCGTAAGTCCTAAGCCCCTTAGTCCGCAAACCTCCAAGCCATGGAACCCCTCCCACCTTCCGCCCTAGACGCGGAACGGCACATCCTCGCCGTCTCCGTCGCCCAAGGCACACCGCTCCCCAGCGGACTCCTCCCGTCCTGCTTCTTTGAGCCTAAGCATCAGGACATCGCCTCAGCCATCACCGGCCTCATCGACGAGGGGGTCGTCCCCGACGAGCTGACGGTCTCCGAGCGTCTCCGCACCCTTGGCTCACCCGTTGAAGCCTTTGAGGTCTCCGACCTAGCGACCACGGGGGCCTTCATCCAGCCGAACCCAGCATGGGGCGATGCGGTGATTAAGACCTTTAATCTACGCAAACTCGCCGAGCAAGCCCGTGCCGTCCTGCAAGTCGTCGGCGAACCCGGCGCCGATCCAGACGCCATCCTCCTCGCCCAAGAGCAACTCGCCCGAAGCCTACAGGTCCGCAAGGGGCAACCAGGAGGAGATAACACCACCGAGTACTTCGACCTCGACGCCATGCTGGCCTTCGACCCCAAGGACGACAAGACGGTCCTCATCGGGGGCGACCGCCGTTGGATTTGCCAAGGCTACCCGTTCCAGATCGTGGGCTTCTCCGGCACGGGCAAGTCGTCGATGGCGGCACACCTCGCCGTCAACTGGGCAATCGGTCACGCTCCTTGGGGCCTCCGACCCGTCCGCCCCTTGCGTATCCTCATGGTCCAAGCCGAGAACGACCTAGGGGACGCCTCAGAGGCCATCATCGGGGCGACCGCGAAGCTAGTGGAGTCAGACCGCCGACTGCTCAAGGAGAACCTCATCTTCGTCCGACAGGCCACCAAGACGGGCTTCGCCTTCGTCGAGTACCTTGGGCAGATGGTCGAGAAGCATCGCATCGACCTCATCATCGCCGACCCGCTCCTCGCGTATGCCGACTTCGACATCGCCTCCCAAGCCGAGACGACCGCCTTCCTCCGTGGCCCTGGAGGTGTCCATGAGATGCTTCAGCGCACGAAGGCCGCCCTGCTGTATATGCACCACACCACCAAGCCCAAATCGGCCGACGATCTGGACGGCATGACGCCCCAGCAACTGGCCTACCTCGGGGCCGGCTGCTCGGAGTGGGTAAACTTCGCCCGCGACTCGGGCTACCTCTTCCGCACGTCCCGCAAGTCCTCGGATGGTCGCCCCGTCTACCGCTTTGGCTTCTCCAAGCGTCAGTCCCGCTCGGGCCTCAAGGACGCGTCCGACCGCTTTGCCGGGCACATCCACCTCTGCCACGCCGATGGGGGAGATATCCGCTGGGAGTACGCCCCGCCCGACATGGACGACCAGAAGGCCCATTCCAGCCCCGCCAAGGGGTCGCCACGCCGTCCGAACTCCCTTTGAGGGGTAGGACAGCCACCAACCACCTAAAACGGCTCAAATGCCCAAACAAGACACCAACGACTTACGAATGGGGGAGACTATGCAACTCCGTATTACTATCGTAATTATTGTCTCGTTTACGGCTACGCTGACGCTCGCCTAACTCGCCAATGGTTTCTGACGACCAACCAAGGCCCAAGAGGAAGGCCACCGAGACCCAAGCCGCCTATCTTCGGAACAGGCGCCGACTGACCAAGCATTGGCGGACCCTGTGGAGGACCAAGCCCGATAGGATGGAGGCCGGCAGGGACAAGGCCACCCTTGCCGCGTCCCTCAAGGTCCAAGAGGCCAACCGATGGCTGCAAGATACAGTCAAGGAATGGCCTGAGACCTTTACGGCCTTCGAGCTGGTCCAACTCGCCAAGCAACTCCCCTACGTCCGCAAGGGACGCAAACGCCGGATGCCTCACGCGTCTCTGGTCAGGCGTCTCCGATCCATGGACCTCATCGCCTTCGACCCAGCGAAAGCCCTCTGGCTGAACCTCTCGCGATTAACTTCTTCCGCTGGCTAAAGATTTAAGCAACGTCCACCATGTGCAACGCAAGCCAACCGCAAGGCGTAAGCCAATGCCCAAGCCTTCCCGGCCTATGCCGTCCAAGGTTCAGTTGGAACGTCAGCGCCGCTTCAACGCGTATCTGAAACTCTGGCGGAAGATGCAGGACAAGGAGGAGATGGCAGGTGGCTAAGCTCAACGACATGACGGCCCCGACCAAGGACGCCAAGTCCTTCGACGCGTGGTTCTTCAAGCAACCCAAGAAGGCCCAGGACAAGATGCGGGAGAACGGAGTGCTGCCTTACTCCGAGATGGTGCCGAGCAAGCACGTCTTCGACATCGACCCCAACCATCCGGCATGGGCGACCGAGGACGGGCAGTTGGTACGCACGGAGAGCGAGACCTTCATCTCCCGCGATCACGTCGGCGTGATGCTCAAGGCGTTCATCGATGCCATCGCCGTGTCGAACTCAATGGCCTTCCGTCGTCACGTCGAGCTGGTACGCTGGGCGTTGTCCCTGCCCGGATGCCTGGACTCCCGCACCATAGGCAAGATGCATCGGCGCACACACTTCTGGGTGCGATGGCAGGGCAAGAAGATCCGCAAGGCCGTGAACTCGGATGCCTGCGGCCTGTATCCGCACGTCAACGCGAGGAGGGATAAGCACAAGGCCCGATGACCCCCGAATACCCCCCTAAAGGCATCTCTTTTGCACCCCCCCACGTCACGCGTGGCCCGACACCCCGGCTCTTTTTCACAAAAGCCCGGGGCAAAAGAGGCCGGAATAGGCCAGCCCCCCGCGAATGACGCTTGAGCAACTAGCCAACGCCCTCGGCGTAAGCCAAGGACACGTCTCGAAGATGTCGCGTCAAGGGATGCCTCGCACCGACGTCGACGCGGCCCGTGCGTGGCTCGCCGAACGAGCAGCCGGCAGAGGTCGCCGCATGGCTGGCGTCACCATCGCCGCCCTCGACGAACATTCCCTCGACGACATCATCGCCCAACAGCGCGTCCTCGTCTCGTCCGCTCGCGTGGCCTACCGCAACGCCATCGAGTCGGGCGACCCTCAGCAGGGCAAACTTCAGACGGCCTACAACCAAGCGCTCAAGACGCTGGTGTCCTTGGAGGAGGAACAGAAGAAGCGGGCGCTCGCCGACCAGGAGTTCATCTCCAAAGCCGAAGCCTCGACCGCCATCAAGACGCTGATCGGCGAAATCCTCGCCAAGCTCGACGACCTTCCGACCGATGTCGCCGAACGATGCAACAAGGCGAACCCCGCCCAAGCCATCAAGCCTCTGCAGGACTGGGTCCGCAAGACCCGCGAGGACATCTCCGCCAATGACCCTTTCCCCGAAGAGTTTTGAACTGGTGCGGATGGGGCGTGACGCGATGCGTCCGACGACCAGCGGCGACCCGGTCGAATGGCTGGAACGCAACGTCCCCGAGATACCCGACTCGCACCTCAAGGGTCCGTTCCGAAACGAGCGGATGCCTTGGGTCGGTGACGCCGTCCGCTTCATCGTCGACCCCGAGGTTCGGCAGGTGCTGATGCCATGGTGCATTCAGGCCGGCAAGTCCGCAGCCCTTCGTCTCGCGTCGGCTTACTTCATCGTCAACGACCCGGGCAATATGCTCCTTTTGCAGATGAACCAGGACGAGGCCGACGACTTCTTCCTCCGCCAATGTCGTCCCCTCTTCGACGCCATCCCAGAGGTCGCCAAGCGCAAGAAGCCCGACGATATGCCTCGCTCCTCGGTCGGCGACTTCCAGCGGATGATCATCTATTGCCGGTCGGCCCACACGAAGACGAGCCTGCAACGCATCACGACCAAGTACGTCTTCGGTGACGAGTGCTGGCGCTGGCCGAAAGGCCACATGGAGGAAGCGATGGGACGCACGACCCAATTCAGCTGGAACTCGAAGCACGTCTTCGCCTCCCAAGGCGGAACGCCCACCGACGACTTCCATCAACTGCTAGAACAGCCAACGACCAACCTCCACGACTGGTGCTTCAACTGCACGAACTGCAACACGCTCCAGCCTTACGACTGGTCTTTCGTCCGCTTCCCCGAGGACGCCAAGGACGGCGACGACTGGGACACCGCCAAGGTCAAGGCCGGCACGACCTACGAATGCCGCTCCTGCAACAGCCGCCACACGGACAGCCGCGAGACCCGCTTCGAGCTAAACCTCGGCGGCAAGTTTGTCCCGCGTGAACCCGGCAAGTCCATCGAGCGCGTCGGCCTTCACCTCAACGCCCTTGCGATGATGTCCTGGGGCGAACTAGGTCGCATGATGCTCGAGGCCAAGCGGGCGTCCGTGATCTACGGCGACGAGGAACCCCGCCGCATCTTCAAGCAGAAGCGACTCGCCCTTGCGTGGTCGGACGACGGCGGGTCGATGGTCACGCCGATTGACTCCTCCGACTACTCCCTGAAGGACGACTGGACGGAGGAAGCCGTCATCACCCCGAAGGCCCAAGTCGTCGCCCGCGAGGGTGCGCCCGCCGGCTCCATCCCCTTCCGGACGATGGGAATCGACGTACAACGAGGACACTTCTGGGCCACGGTCCGCCGTTGGTCGAAGTCGGGGCATAGCCGCCTGATGGCGTTTGAAAAGGTCGAGACTTGGACGGGCCTCGACGACCTAGCCAAGCGGATGGGCGTCCACAAGGCCCTCGTCATGGTGGACTCTGGTGACAACACCCAGACCGTCTACGCCGAGTGTTGCCGCCGTGGCTGGAAGTGTTCCAAGGGTTCGGGCAATGACGACTTCGCCATCACCTCCTCGGACGGACGGACGACCCGCCGCTTCTATTCCGACCCCCAAGCCATCGTCGTCCCTGGACAACCGACCCGGGCTTCCTTGGTGGTCTTCTCCGCGATGGCTGCCAAAGACCTGCTCCACGGCCTCCGCACCCGCAAACTCCACACCTACCCACGAGACGCCTCCGAGGACTACGCCAAACAGCTGAACTCCGAAGTCCGCGTGAAGGACAAGCGCACGGGGAAGCCCATGTGGATTTTACCCCAAGGCGTGAACGACAACCACGCCCTCGACTGTGAAGTCCTCGCCATGCTCGTCGCCGTCCGCTGGGGCGTCGTCGGTCGGGAGGCCACGGCAACCGCCGAGGATGCACCCAATGGTTGACCTTTTCCGTAAACCCACAAAGTTCATAGCAAGCGTGCCGGGGGTTTGTGGGAACCCTCAATGGCTTGGAGGTTCGGATCGTTGGCCCTCGGCACGCCCCCTTTGCTTCCAATCCGAGCAAGTTTAACATGGCTTCCGGCATTTTCATCGGCCTCGAGGAGTGCGAACTGCTCGCCATCCGCTCCAAGGCTGTCGCCCTCATCACCGAAGGTAAGACCTTGATGTCGTACTCCGACAGCGGCTCGTCCGCGTCTCGTTCGTTCGTCATGCCAGCCAAGGAGATGTTGTCCGAAGCGAGCTTTGCCCTATATCAGCTCGACCCCCAGCAGTACGCCGCCCTCCGTCGCACGACCGTCATCGATGTGCGCTGGGACAACCGAATGATTTAATCCATGCCCGCCTCCAAGAAGCCCAAGAAGCCCATCGCGAAGAAGCCCACGACCCCCATCGGTCAGGGTGGAACGCCTAAGGCAAACGCCTGGTCGACGAACTGGCAAAACGCCGGCCCGTCCTTCGCCCGCCGTGCATGGTACGGCTCGAACCCGCAGGACGCCCGCCGCGACGTCAATCCGTCCGACCGCTTGGCCCTGATCCAGAAGGCCCGCTACGCCGAGAAGAATTACCCGGCGATGGTGCAGTTCGTGAACGACATGGTGATGTATGTCGTCGGCGACGGCATGATGCCCACCTCCCACGCCTCCGACCCTGCGAAGGCCCGCCTCTACGAGGAGTATTATCACCGCGAAACCCGCCGTGCCGACATCACGGGTCGCTTCACGGGCGAGCAACTGCAACGCATCATCGTCCACACTTGGGCGGTCGACGGCGAAATCTTTGCCCTCAAGGTCCGCGACTCGCAGAACCGAGCAAAGACCCAGCTCATCGAAGGCCACCGCGTCCTTTCTCCGACCGACCCCGCCCAACTTACGAAGGACACTTGGGACGGTTTCCGCTTCGGCCCTTACGGCGAGGTCATCGGCATCTGGGTCCAGAACGACGACCAGTCCTTCCGCCTCATCCCTGCTGAGTCGTTCATGCAGATTGCCAACCAAGCCCGCATCACTTCGGCCCACGGCATCCCCCCGATGCAACAGGCGCTCAACTCGATGCAGGACCAGAACGAAATCATCGAGCTGGAGAAACGGGCCGTCAAGCAGGTGACCGACGTCCCGAGCGTGCTGACCAAGAACGGCGGCTTCGCGGATGCCTCCCTCGTCTCCGACTTGAACGGCGGCGGTGCCACGGACTTCGGCAACATCGGCGCCCAGATGGGCGGGAAGCTCCTCGTCCTCGAACCCGGCGAAGACCTCAAGTCCGTCTCCCCGAACTTCCCTCGCCAGTCGATGGAGATGTTCAACGCCATCCTCGCCCGCATGATCGCCAGCGGCGGTCTCCCCTACGAGGTCGTCGGCGACGGCTCCAAGGCCGGCTCGGCCCTCGTCCGCATGGTGCTTGGCAAGGCCGACCGCTTCGTCGGTCAAATCCAATGCATGGTCCACGACGACTACTGCGTCCCCGATTGGCAATGGCGTATCTCTGACGGCATCAGCAAGGGCCTTCTCCCTGACGACCCCAAGTGGTCTGATGTCGAGTTCTCCGTCCCGCAAGCCCCGTCCATCGACAACGGTCGCGACTCCGCCAACGACCGCGAAGACCTCCGGGCAGGTCTCACCTCCTTCTCCGCCATCGCCAAGAAGCGGGGCGTAGACTTCCGCAAGACCTTCAAGGAACACGTCCAGGACATCCTCTTCGCCAAGCAAGTCGTCGCCGAGACGGACGGCGTGGTCTCTTTCGAGGAAGCCATGCAGCGCTTCACGAATATGCAACCCCAGCCCAAGGAGGTCGAGGAGTCCGCAGAGGATGAGGCCGAGGACGAAGCCGAGTCCGGCACGAAGCCCTTGACCGACCCCGAAGACGAAGGGGACGAAACCGAAGAGCAAGCCCCCAACCCAATCATCCCCAACTAATCATGCGCTTCCTCCAAAACGGCCTCAAGGGTCGCGAACCTCTCGCCATCGACCCGCATCGTGCGGCTGACGCGAAGACCCTCGCCGACAAGTACGCTTTCTCGGACATCATCGCCAAACTGCTCGGCGACCGCCCGCAAGCCTACGTCCGCAACGACGGCATCGGCGTCATCCCCATCGACGGCGTGATCGGTCGGGGCGTCAGCCCCCTTGAGTCCATGCTCGGGGCCGCCGACATCGACACCATCTCGGAAGCCATCGACGCCTTCGAGGCCGACCCTGCGGTCAAGAAAATCGCCTTCCGCGTGAACTCGCCCGGTGGCACGGTCACGGGCGTCCCCGAACTCGCCTCGAAAATCCGCCGCATGAGCAAGCCGACGATGGCCTACGGCGAAGAAGCAAACAGCGCCGCCCTCTGGATTGCCGCCGCCGCCGACAAGTTCACCGCCCTCCCCTCTGGCTCCATCGGTTCCGTTGGCGTATACATGGTCATCCCTGACTTCTCCCAAGCCTACGCCGACGCGGGTGTCCGCATGGTGGTCATCAAGTCCAAGCAGTCCCCGCTCAAGGGTGCCGGCATCGAAGGCACGTCTCTCACGGAAGCCCAAATCGCCGACCTCCAGGCACAGGTCGACGGCATCGACGAGGACTTCATGGCCTCCGTCCGCATGACCCGCACCAACGTCTCCCAAGACGCCTTCACGGGTGGCACCTTCTCGGGCAAGCAAGCCGCCCGCCTTGGTCTCGTCACGGGCCTCGCGGACTCCTTCGAGGAAGCACTTCGGTCGTTCTGATTATTCCAAAGTCGCCAATTACAAGCATGAGCAAGATCACTCCCGAAGCCGAAGTCCTCGAACTCCGCACCGTCGCCACGGCCCTCACCGCCGAACGCGACGACCTCCGCGCCACCGTCGAGAAGTTGACCGTCGGCGCCGCTGACGAACTGACCGCCGTGAAGGCCGATGTCGTCACGAAGGAAGCGATGATTGCCGACCTCAATGGTCGCCTCGAAATCGCCGCCAAGGAAGCCGAGTCCCTCAAGGCCATCATCGCCGAGGCTCAGGCCAACAAGGTGACCGCCTCCCAAGAAGCCGCCAAGATCGTCGCCTCCGTCGGCGTCGAACCCGTGGCCTCCGCTCCTGGCACCGAAGCCCCTGCCGGCCCCGTCGACCACCTCGCTGTCTTCAACGGTCTCACCGACCCGAAGGCCAAGGCCGAGTACTTCGCCAAGCACGCCCTCGCCATCTACGGCGGCGTGAAGCTCTAATTTTCCCTAACCCTAATTCTCACCCAAATAATATAATAAAATGGCAAATTCCATTGCAAGTGCTCCTAGTGTATTGGCAAGCGGCGTGATCGCTGCCCTCGCGAACAAGCTGCCCGTCCTCAACGGCTTCTCGTCCGTCTTCACCTCCTCCATCGCCGGCGCCGGCAAGACCATCCAGGTCCCCCTCATCGGCACGTCGACCGCCACCGAGTTCGGTGCTGGCGGCTACCTCACGCAGGACGACGCCACCGTCACCTCGACGAGCGTCACCCTCAAGCACTTCAAGGTGTCCAGCCGCTTCAGCCCGCTCGACGTCCGCGAGTACGGCATGCAGTTCTTCGCGACCAACTTCGCCGAGACCGCCGCCATCGCCCTGTCCCAGAAGTGCATGACGGAAATCAACAGCCTCATCACCGCCGCGAACTACAGCTCCGGCACGAACACCGGCGCCAACATCTCCTACGCTGAAGTCGTCGCCGCTCAGAAGACCCTCGACGACGCCAAGGCTCCCGACAAGCGCGCCCTCGTCCTCGGCAACGGCTACCTGTCCGACCTCCGCAGCGACTCGTCCATCATCGCCGCCTTCCAGCTCGGTGCGAACGTCATCTCGACCGGCTCCATCGGCTCGGTCGCCGGCGCTCAGGTCTACCAGTTCAGCAACCTCTCCGCCAACGCCGAGTCCCTCGCGGGCTTCATCTGCGGCGCTGACGCGATCGCTGTCGCCACCGCCCTCCCGTTCAACGAAATCCCTGGCGCTGAAGTCTCTCAGGCCACTGACCCGGCGACCGGCCTCTCGGTTCAGGTCATGGTCATCCAGGAGCAGTCGGGCTACCTCAACGTCACGGCGACCCTCCTCTTCGGTTGCGCCGTGGGTCGTGCGACGTCCCTCCGCCGCCTGACCACCGCCTAAACGGTGGCGGCCTAGCCGCTTAAACGAGACCCCCTTGGCTCACCCCTTGGGGGTCTTTTGTTTTTATGCCAAATCGGGCAAAAGTGATGAGCCTCTATTCTGAGTTCCTGCCCGACGCGAAGGAGATGATTGCCGACTTCGGCGTGGCTGGCTCCGCCAACTCGGGGGCCATCACCTTCCTCTGCCTCATCTCCGACCCTGCCGTCGCCACCGTCCTCGAGGCAGGGGGGTATTGTGAGCGTACCCAGTACACAGTCCGCCTTCCCGCCGTTAACGCCTCCTGGAGCCTCCCAGACGGGTCTAATGGGGCATCGGCGGCCCTACTGTCGGGCGGTGTCCCCATCGCCTCCCTCGCCCAAGGGAAGAAAATCGTGGCAGGGGGCAAGACCGTCCGCATCACGACCCAGACCTACAAGCCCGGGTCGGCGTGGATCACGCTCGTCGTCATCGACGACAACCAATAAAGTGGTCAAGGTCACCCTCAAGCCGGCGAGCCTAGCGGCCTTTGAGTCTGCCATCAATAAGTTCGCCGCCGCTAGCAAGCAGACCATCCGCGACGCCACGCTGGAGCAAGCCGCCCTAGCCTGCCAAGACGCCGCCATGTTCACCCCTCCCCTCGTCAAGGGCGGTGGCGGTGGCCTTTCCAACGGCGCCAAGAAGGCGGGCGAGCGGGCTATCGACCGAGACGTCGGCAAGGTGGTCGTGCCTTTGACGGGCGGAAGCAACAAAACGAAGGCTGCCCGCGTCATCAAGCGGCTTGGCTCCCTCGCCTTGAACAACAACTCCGGCCTCTTCTGGAAGTTGGCTTCGTCCCAGTCCTCCATAATTTCTGCCAATTCCTTCGTCGCCCGCATCCTATCCCTAAACTACAACGGCTACGGCACCGATTGGGGTTTCAAAAAGGCCAGGAACTACTTCAACCGCATCGGCAGTCGAGTCGCCGCCAATGACTTCAGCGCAGATGCCGGCTTCCTGCAAAGCCCTTCGGAAATCGACGCGGCCTACAAGCCGATCTACGTCCGCACCCAAGGCCGTCTCTGGAAGAACGGTCGCAACGTCAGCGGGGTCAAGTCCCTCGACAAGCGGGTCGTTGAGCGCAAGGCGGACATCGACACCTTTGTCGAGCAACGCCAGAAGGCCGTCGGTGCCATCAAGTCGGGCTGGTATCGGGCTTTGATGTCCCTGCCCAAGCCCGTCATCAACGGGGTCGAGAAGAACGCCGGGTCCAAGCTACGAGCAGCGGGCTGGATTACCAAGCACAGCACCGTCCCTGGACAAAGCGTCACGAGCTTCTCCGACAAGTTAGCCGACGTCACCATCCGCAATCTTCACGGCAACATCTTCGGCATCGCCGACCAAGCGGATGTCCTCGGCCTAGTCTACGGCAACCGCGTCAAGCAGATGCCCGCCAAAATCCGCAACCTTGTCGACGACGACATCAAAAAGTTTAACCGCAAATAACCATGCCCGCTTCCATCCGCCACATCGTCGAGTCCACGCTCGCCACCTACCTGTCAATGCAGACGGGCCTCACCACGGTCTCCTTCCTGACGGGTGACTCCGCCGCGACCCAGACCCTCCCGAAGGCCGTGGTCCTCTGCGACTCCGCCCGCCCGCCCGGTAGCCTCCCCGAAGGTGCTGGCAATTACGATTGCTCGGTCCGCATCACCCTCTTCTCCAACGCCGACGACACGACCCTTGCCGATCACCGCCTCCGCTGCGCCGCCTTGGTCGGCAATATGCGTGACCTCGCAAGCATCCAAGCCGCCTTCACGGCTGGGGCCGACGCGTCCTGCTACGACGTCACCATCGGGTCCGAGGACGAAGGGGTGGACGAACGCTCTTGGGCTACCGCCTTCTCCTTCTCGGTGATGGTCTGCCTCGCCCCCTGATTAGTTATTCCAAACAGGGCAAAGACAAATGGCCGCCGTCTCTACTGGAACCTCCTGCCTCTATGGCGTCAATGGCACCGTCTTGAACCTCTTCGTGCAGTCCTTCACGGTCAACTCGACCTTCAACCTGTCGAACACGGTGGCTGACGAGACGGGCTTGACCAAGACCGCCCGCTACAACGACCGTAAGACGGAAATCACCGTCGACGGCATCTGCAAGGCTTCGACCATGCCTCTCCTTGGGGCAGTTTTTAGTTTCACCATTAACACCGCTTCAGCCTATTCTGGTGGCACGGCTTCGGTGTCTTACGAAGGTACTGTCACGGCAGTTTCCGAGAAGGGCACCAACAAGGACTTTGCCTCGGTCTCGGTCACGGCGGTTTGCTACGAAGGCGTTGACGTCACGCCCTAATTGACCCAGCGGACGGCAGGGGCATAGTCCAGGAATGGACGAACGCTTTCTGAATGCCTTCATCGACCCGGCACCTCTTCCAAGGTTTCTGGGTCGAACGCTTTACCCGTGGTGCCTCAAGTACCGCGTGAGACTGATGGCCTTCAAGTCTCCGCTAATCATGGGAGGGGATGTCACCCCTTCGGACCTCATCTTCGCCTGTCAGGTATGCGCTGAAGAACCGCTAGGGGCTATTGGCTGGAGGGACAAGCTGCGGATACTTCATCTTAACCGCAACCCAGCCAAGTTCGAGAAATTGCTAAACGCCTTCGCCGGCTACGTCCTCGTCCAAGACTGGCCCAAGTTCTGGGAGCAGGACGGCAAGAAGAGCGGAGGCAACAAGGGCGTCCCTTGGCCCCTCGCCATCGTCGCCAACCTCATCGCCTCGGGCATCGAGGAGAAGCGGGCATGGGAGATGCCGGAATGCCAAGCCATCTGGCTGAACTCCGCCCTAGCCATCCGCAAGGGTGCCGAGGTGGCGATCATGACCCCCGAGGAGGAAGCCTTCATGGCCTCCGAGCAAGCCGCGTCCGCTTCCAATCCCGCAAAGGAGAAGACCGACTAACATGGCCCAATCCCTCGAAGTAAACATCAAGACGACCTCCGACGTCCCGCAGGCGATGGACAAGGCCAAGGCCGCCACGTCTGGCTTTCAAAATCAACTCAACGACATCGGCAAGAAGTTCAGCAATTCTTTTAAGGACATCGCCCTGGGCTTCATCGCCCCGATGATTTTGGTGCAATCGGCAATTTCCTTCATCAGCGCCGCCATCGCAAAGGCCAAGCAGGACGCAAAAGACGCTTATGACTTTGCGGTCAAAGGCGAATCGAAGTATCTGGACCAGACGACCATCACCCTTGCACAAAGACGCAGGACAAGAGAAGAAGACGCCAAGGACCGAGAAATGGCTAAAAAGGCCAAGGAAGGAGAAGCCGAGGAGTTCCTAAAACAAGAAGGAATGAGGGATAGGGTCGCTGATGAAATCGGAGGCTTTCGGGGCTTTCGTTTGAAGTACGGACTGGACGCCAACTCCGCTTCCGCCATGTCCAAAGACAAGGACGTTCAAGATGCCATTGCTCGGATTGTTAATCCCAATGGCGATGGTAAAAAACTTGCCGAAGCGGCTGCCCCAAAGGCCGCCGAGATTAAGGCAGACGCAGCCCTCGGCGCTGGCGTGATCGGCGTCGGTGCCTCCGCCCAAATCCTCCTCGCCCAAGAAGCCAACGCCACGCTCGCAAGCATGGACGCCAAGCTGGGCCTACTGGTCAACGAAGGCATCGACAAAGACCCGACCAAACCCCTCGGGCGCAAATACCCCCTCTACTCCCCGGGAATGTCCCGCTAATCCATCATGGCACTAATCAAGACAGGCGACGCCCTAACGACCGCCAAGTATCAACCAGGAGCCACCGTCTCAAATGACGGCTACGGACTGCTGACTTCAACGGTGATGTGGACCGGCGACTCCGCTGGAAACCCTCCCAAGAAAGGCTCAGACCACCCGGTCTTTAGCTTCATGAAGGCTTGGAAAATCCAGCGTGAATTCGATGCCGCGTCCCTCATCAAGTATAAGGTCGAGTATGTCGGCATCTGCACCGAAAACGCTTCGACCGGGGCATGGACAACCGCAACGACTACGGTCGCCAACATCAGCGGCGCCGTCAGCCTAAGCACGGAGAAAATTCAAAGCCATCCGAACTTCTTCGACAACACCGTTCCGTCTGGCGGTGATCCCGAGGACTTCCGCATCGCCGGCTACGGCACGGGCACGGCCTCCGCCCCTGTCTATCCAGCCTCTACGCTCGTCAACGGCGAGTTCGTCGGCCTCAACGGCGCGCACTTCAAGAAGCCCGAGAAGGGCGGCACGACTTTTGAGTTCACGGGCTTCAAGGACCCGAACGCCACCTATCGCGCATACTACGGCAAAACGAACTACCTCGCCCCGACCACGGGATTGTCGGGCATCATCTACACGACCGAATCCGCAATCGTCCAGCGCTTCATGGACAACGTGGGACACAGTTCCCTGGTGCAAGGATGGGACACCGGCCCCAAACTCATCCCCGACTTCGTGGGCACGGATTTCGAGGGTGCCTTCGGTGGTCAAGTCCTCCTCGCGGGCGTCAACTTCGAGGAGTATGGGCACGTCTACAAGTGTTCCTATCAAATCCGCATCAACAAGGAAGGCTACCCTCGGGCGGTCTACCCGCTGTTCGTCTAACCAATGGGAAGCGTCCAACCCGGCGTCGGCTATAACGTCATCGACACGGCTGACGGGTCGTCGCTGGAAATCCTGTTCCCCGATAAGGCAATCGGCCCCGAGCAGTTCAAGGTCGAGATGTGGGGCGACAGGGTGCAGGTCGCCAAGGGCCGCGTCGTCGCAATGCATTCTCTGACGACCAACCCCGTCTTCAGCGCCCAACAGGCCTTGCTTGAGTTCAACGTCCAAGGCTTTGCCATCTACCCGACAGGCTCCCGCACCGAAGGGGCTGACATCCCGAACTCCATCTGGGCTTCCGATGGTTATGTCACCATCCAGAAGTATGTGCCGGCATCGGGCGAAGTACCCGCCAGCGGCTCGAACACTTGGGGCGTCTACATCGTGCGCAATCAAGCCGAGTCGGGCGGAGGCACGGGAACCCTTCCCCTGCTCGCCGTCATCGCTGATGGCTCGGACGCCTACACGAAGTCGACGGCCTTCCCTACGGACACCGAGGGCCATTATGTTTGGGGTGCCTATCAAAAGACCTTAGGCGTCATCGTCGACGGCGGCAGCGGTGGCTCGGGCAATCTGCTTGTCGAGATGCTCAACTACGCCCTCCAGAACTACGCAGCCGAACGCATCAAGGTCGCCTCCATCGTCTGGGAGAATGATACTTGGAAGGTCACCCAGCTCCTGATCGGAACGCTCACCCTGCCCGGCTACATCGGCGGCGGCCTAATCACTTGGACGACCGACCCAGTCCCTGGCTATCCATCGGCAACCCTCCCGGGCTATAAGGCGACAAACGACGATTGGTGGGCCGCGTGGACGGGCTACACCAAGCTTCTGACCACGGGAAGCGGCTACACGACCAACGTCGTGGCGTCCTAAACCCACCCCCCTTCCAATCCCGCCAACAATAAGACGCCATGACCTGCTCGACCACCGTCACCTTCAAGCGCGGCACGACCTTTGCGGGCACCGTGACCTACACCCCTGCGGCGGGTGGCCCTGCCAATCTGCTGACGACCACGGTCACCTCGAGCATCATCGACTCGGACGACAACACCTACCCCTGCACGATCACCGTTGCCGGCGACGGCCTGTCCTTCGTGGCCTCCGTTCCCGACACGACCAAGTGGACGCTCGGCAATGCCCGCTGGGACATCAAGTTCGCCTACTCGACGACCATCTTCTACTCGGAGACGATGCGTCTGAACGTCATCGACCAAGTCACCGACTAATCCCCGATGCCCATCTCCATCTCGTCTGAAGTCCTGGGGACGCTCTCGGTGACGATTGCCGAGACCACGGGCACCCTGTCGGTTTCCGTCCTCGCCACGGCGCCTGCGGTACTCTCCGCCGAACTCGGCACCCCCGGCCCTGCGGCGACCATCGCCATCGGCACGGTGACGGCCCTCGCCCCTGACGCTACCCCCACGGTCACGAACAGCGGGACGAACCTCAACGCCGTCTTCGACTTCGGCTTCCCTTCCGGCTCGACGACCCAAGTGCGGGCACAGGTCCGCAACGAGACGGGGGCGACGCTGACCAAGGGGACTGTCGTCTACATCAACGGCGGTGCCGGCAACAAGGTCACGGTCACGAAGGCCATCGCCACGGGCGACGCGACCTCCGCCCAAACCTTCGGCATCGTGATCACGGACATCTTGACGAACCAAAACGGCTACGTCTGCGTCCTTGGGTTGGTCGAGAACCTCAACACCTCGGCCTACACGGAAGGCCAACAACTCTACCTCAGCCCGACCACGGCGGGAGCCTGGACGACCACGAAGCCCTCGGCCCCCTACCACATGGTCTATGTGGGCATCGTCGAGCGGGTCCACGTCAACCAAGGGACGGTCCTCGTCAGAATTCAAAACGGATTTGAGGTGGCAGAGCTTCATGACGCGTCCATTACCTCGGTGGCTAACGGCGACCTATTCGTCTACGAGTCCGCAACTGACCTCTGGAAGAACAAGTCCGCGGCGACCGCTGGCCTGCTCACGACCTCGCTCGCGGCCTCGACTTACCAGACCTTGGCAGGGATGTCGGCTTACCTGACCAGCGCCACGGCGGCTTCGACCTATCAGCCTATCGGCTCCTACCTCACCGACGCCCCTTCCGACGGCTCCCCCTACGTCCGAAAGAACGGCGCGTGGGAACAACTCATCATTTCCTAAGACATGGCAATCAACCTTTACAGCAAAGCCTCGGTCGACTCGCTGCTCTCCCCGAAGCTCTCCATCTCGTCCCTGACCAACGCGGCGGCGACGACCTTGAACGCCACGGCCCCGACGACCAATCAAGTCCTGTCCTTCGACGGCACGGAACTCAAGTGGGCGACAGTCTCGGGTGGCGGTGGCGTTGCATGGGGCGCGATCACCGGAACCCTCTCCGACCAGACGGATCTCAACACGGTCTTGAACCTCAAGGCCCCCCTCGCCTCCCCGACCTTCACGGGAACTCCCAGTCTCCCGACTGGCACGATTGCCGTCACCCAAACGGCGGGCAACTCGACGACGGCCCTCGCCACCACGGCCTTCGTGACGACCGCCGACAACCTCAAGGCGAACATCGCCTCCCCGACCTTCACGGGCAACCCGACCGCACCCACCCCTGCGACTGCCGACAACGACACCAGCATCGCGACCACGGCCTTCGTCAAGGCCCAAGGCTACGCCCCTCTCGCCTCTCCGACCTTCACGGGCAACCCGACGGCGCCTACTCCTGCGACTTCGGACAACGACACGTCCATCTCCACCACGGCCTTCGTCAAGGCACAAGGGTATCTCACCTCGTCCGCAGCGGCCTCGACCTATTACCCGCTGACGAACCCCAGCAACTTCGTCATCCCCAACGGCACGACCTCCATCAATGTCACGGGCGGCACCGTTCGATCGATTGATGGTTCGGACAACTTCACTTCCCTGGACGGCTCGGCCCTCAACTTCGGCAACCTTGGAACGGGTGTAAGTGGTCTATCGGTGACTGGTACTGGCATCACCTTCAGCGACTCGACCATTCAGCAGACGGCCTTCAACCCCGACCGAGCCATGGCGGATGCCATCGCCAACATCATCTACACGCAGTCCTCCGGCTCGACGGGCGACATCTGCTTCTCCAACGTCCCGCAGTTCATCTCGAACCTCACGACCAACTGGGGCATCGTGGACAGCTCGGCGACCTACGAAAACTGCACGGGCTTCAGCGGCGCGACCTATAGCCTTTCCGGCTCCGTCGGCTCCGGCCCCTACAAGGTCCGCGTGAACGGCATCGACTCATCCTTCACCATCTAATGACCACCCAAGGCACACACCCCTCCGACCGCTTCGTCGGCTATGTCGTCGGCAAGAAGGCTTTCGTCCAGGCTGTTCGCAAGGGCGACCGCTTCATCTACTTCGTCCCCGTTGACTTCGCCGTCACCCGCGAAGAACTCGTCGCCAAGTATGCGGCCCTCGGTCTGACCATCTCCTAACCCAACCATGCTCTCCCTCATCCTTTTCGTCACCGGCCTCCTCATCGGCCTAGTCGCCGGCCTGCTCATCTACCGCAAGCACATCGAGAAACTCAAGGCCGCGGAAGCCAAGGGCAAGACCATCGTCGACGCGCTGAAGGGTCGCTGACCTCAAGGGCTGACCATCATGCGTCCGCTTTTGGTCATTGCTCTACTCCTGGCTGGATGTGCCACGACTCCGCCCGTCCTTGAACCCGTGCCCGAGCAGGGGACGCTGGACGTGGTCGGAAAGAAGGAGGACAAGTTGGAGTCGCGTACCTCCGCCGCCGTTGCCGTAGCCAAGGCCAACGCCGAGAAGCCCGAGGTCGTCCGCTCGGAGTTATCCGTGGCTGAGGCAGGGCTTCCTCCCCCCTCCGCTGCCGACTTACTCTTCGCCCAAGCCCGGGCCGCCAAGCAAGACCCCAAGGCCTATGAGGTCAGCGTAGCCAACGCCGCCAAAGCCAAGGCCGACATCGACGCCATGTGGCACAAGCTCGAGTCCGAGCAGAAGGCCAACGCCGAGGTCATGTCCAAGATGGTCGGCGAAATCGACACGTTGAAGAAACAGGTCGACGAGGCCAAGAAGGAGGGACAGCGCAACCTCTACGCGATGGTCGCCGCCGGCATGATGGTCCTCGGTGGTTTCGCCATCGCCTTCGGTCGCGTCATGATCGGGGCGGGCTTGCTCCTCTCGGGCGTCTGCATCGGTGCCGTCCCCTTCCTCCTCGACTCCGCTTGGTTCCTGCCGTCCGTTGGCGGCGTCTTCTTCCTTGGTCTGCTCATCGCCGGGTGGCACCTCTACAGCAGACACCTCAAATCCCATGGCCCTAAAGAAGAAGATAAAAATCAAAGAGGCTAAGATGCACGGGCATCTCCTGGGCCAAGCCATCAAGGAGGGGGATGACTATACCATCCTCATCTCCAAGAAGCACAAGACCGAGAAGTCCCGCCTCAACACCGTCGTCCATGAGGCCCTCCATGTCGGCGACTTTGAACTGACGGAAGCCGAGGTCCGCCGTCTCACCTCCGTAGTCACCGAAGTCCTCTGGCGGGAGAATTACCGACGCACCTGCGTATGAGTCCGCCCCCTGCCCCAGTCGACAACGAGGCGACCCAAGCCATCGTCAAGGACGGGCTGGTGGCTTCCATCCTCGGGGGCCTTGCGATGACGGCCCGCTTGCTCCTCTCCACGGAACCCGTCTCCCCGGGCTGGGTGTTCCGACGCATCACGGCTGCGGCGATCACGGCGGCCCTTGTCGGCTACGGCATTCAAGACCATATCGCCTCCCCTGGACTACGCATGGCGGCAGTCGGCGCCGCTGGGTACGCCGCCCCCGAGGTCATGGACTACGTCCTCAAGTACATCAAGGCCCGCGGCGAGGCTGAGGTCTCCAAGGTCGTAAAGAAACCCAATGGCAAAAAGAAACCCGCCAAGCGAAGGAAGTGAGTCGAACATGATGTGGGCGACGGTGGCCCTGCTCATCTGCTCGGCGGTCGGGGCCATGAGCGTGGCCTACATCTCGGACTATATCCTCAGCTCTTTCCAAGACACGACCGCGATGGTCATGCTGATCACGGACGCCGGCACGAAGAGCGACGACGCGAACCTTGAGCGCCAACTAACCTCGGCGACCCTCGGCCTGAAAGCCTGCCGCGACCTTGGGTGGGCCTTGTCGGTCGGGTGCGTTGGGGTGGGGGTGGCGGTCTTCCTACGCTTCCGCCGTCAAAACGCCTCCTAGAGCAAGGCAGAGGGGTCAAATGGGGTAGTCCGTAGGCCGTCAAGGATGGCGTCTTAGGGGCGGGATAGGGGGTTAACGCGTCACTTATGGCGTCTTTATAATGGCTTTAGAAGTAGGGCTTGACTGTTGAACCTAAAGGTCTCACAAACCAACCCGCACCAACAACCCATGAAACTCCTCCTCGCCCTCCTCGCCGGTCTCGCCCTGACCGCCTACATCCTCGCCCTCGCCGACGGCCCCAGCCTCGTCGACATCATCAACAAGTTCTAATCTCCCAACCCAACAAGCCATGAAACCCAAACTCATCCAGATCACGGACGCCGAACGCGTTGAAACCGCCAAGGCCGTCATCATCGACCAGCGCAAGAAGAACCAGACCCGTGCCTCCTACGAGCTGTACGGCATCCTGTACTCCAACAACCGCCTCGTCGTCGAGCGCGTCAACTACGCCCCTGTCGCCGCCGACTTCGCCGCCGTGGTCACGAAGGCCAACATCGCCGGCTACCTCAAGGTCTACGACATGGTCGCCGAGTTCCGCGGGGCTTGGAAGTCCGACGACGAAGCCAAGGTCATCGCCTACGAACTCCAGCCCAACGCCTAATCCCATGCCTGACCCCCTCGCCCACCTCGCCGACATGACGGCCTCACCGTCCCATGTCATCCGCGGCCTCTCCTACCAAATCGCCTACGCTCGGGACCGCGTCCTGCAAGGCGACTGGACTGAGAAGTTCGCCCGTGAACGCATCGTCCTTTGCGGCGCCATCGCCGAGGAGAACCTCCAGCAACTGCACGGGTGCAAACTCGTCAGCATCTACGCCAACCTCACGACCGGCTGTCGTGCCTTGCTGACTTGGTCCTATGTGGATCGCAACGGCGAGACGTTCGGCGGCTCCGTTCACCCGACCATCGACGGACGATGAGAACCCTAGCCCTCCTCCTCGCGGCCTCCACCCTCCACGCCGTCACCCCTGGACAGGTCGAGGCCATCATCTCGGTCGAGTCCTC
>Ga0208975_1000259_pt1 | contig 28225 bp, 27 predicted proteins | sample GreLakmeER78MSRF_FD_187700 | JGI IMG/M metagenome (GOLD analysis project Ga0208975, IMG submission 187700) | Freshwater lentic microbial communities from great Laurentian Lakes, MI, USA - Great Lakes metaG ER78MSRF (SPAdes) | ecosystem: Environmental > Aquatic > Freshwater > Lake | place: Great... | reverse complement strand
GAGAACCGGTATACCGGGAATTGGTACACAATAATACTAAGATTAAAGATACAGATAATAAAGAAACAGATAATAAAGAAAATACTAGTATTATACTGGGTAAATTTGAAAATAAAGAAAAAGATAATTATATTTGTAATACAAATGATGAAGAAATGAAATACACGCAAGAACAATACCAAAAATATTTTGAAGAATATAAAAAGCAAAATGCTTATAAACTGGGTATCAAAATTCAAGATGAAATTCCATTACCAAAAAAAGTTGATGGATTTGTTGCAAAACAAAATTTAGTTGATATAGAATATCAATTGCAAAATGAATTTTATAAAATTGATAAAAATTTATTATTTGAATACATCAAAAATAATCAAGAAGATAGATTACCATTAATCATGGGCAAACAATTAACTATGTCGCAACAACAATTGTGTGAGAAGTATAGAGAAATGATTTCCCAACCGAACGTTAGTGAAGGAAATCTTTGATAAAATGAACACCTCACCTCTTAGTGTAACCAATTAAAAACAAAAAAAATGAAAAACCCTAAACATCGATATGGCGAGAATCATGGTCGCAGTAAACTAAGAGAAGACCAAGTGAGAGATATTCACTACCTTTATAACACGGGTAATTTAACCCAACAAGAAATTGCAACAGAATTAGGTGTGAACCAACGAACAGTTTCCAACATTGTTAACGGTAAAAGTTGGAGACATCTAAAACTTGACGAATAAGACATTATTTTTGTTAGGTGGTATACTGATACCAAAAACAAAAAATAATTCAACCTGATTAATCTGGTGAAGAAATTCTATAAGTTTTAAAGGTTAATGTTGAGTTCCTTTAACTTTTCTTTCAGAAAATGATTCTCACCCTCAAGTTTTGCCATATGTTTTTCCATTTCAAATATCTTGGTGCCCATATTAACAATATCCTCTTTTAATTTTTCAATTTCTTCTTTTTGTTGTTGACTAGTCTCGCGCCACATTTGTAAGACTTCTCTTGCATTTTGTATTTCACTTGTCGTGGCTTGAAATTTACCGGCAGTAAACCAAGTAATTACACCGGTTATAATTGCAACAATAACTTCTGATATTGGTATTTGGTCCATATTAAGAATTAGTTACGTGACCGTACCAAGCGGGATAGGGACAATTTCTTTCATCAAACCAACCCCAATTACCTGGCATTGAAATAGGTGATTTGAACGCAGTATTTTGACTTGGTTGCAATTGTTCCTTTTGGTTATCCGTATATTCGGGAAAAAGATTTGAATTAAATATAAGATATCTTCTCATCATATTGTTATTAAATTCAGCATCATCTTTAACATTTGTTTTTAGTTGAAGATATGTTTTGAATTCAATCTTTTGACCTTGTTCAGAACTATTTGATACCAATCCAATTGATAAGAATTTTGCAATGAAATTATCCAATGCACGATAAATAGAAAACCCAATTAAAGTGGGTTGGATATATTTGTCCAATAAAGTTTTGTAATGAATATTACCGGCTTGATTGATTGTATTATTATCAACCAAATCCAAAATTTTATTGTATAATTTTGTTCCAAGTGTTTCTTGGATTTCAATATTTTGACTGGTTAAAATTGAATATCTTAATTCATTGGCTTGAACATTTTCACCAATGTAACTATAAGATTTTAATACATTCTCTGATATTAATAATATGTTATTCATTATTCTAAAATTTTGTTTTGTATTATTTTTAAATCAACATTCTCATCCAAATGTATTAGTTTAACAATGTTATCTAGTTCTCCTATTAAATACTTTTGAAATGGTTTAATTGTTGTTGATAAGAATAAATTATACGATGTGGTTAATTGGTCTGCAGATGAAGAAAAACCTTGTGGTGATGGTAAACCGATGATTGCACCATCGATAATTTTATGACCACTCATGATTTGTCTTTGTACCAATTCAAAGATACTACTGAAATAACCATCTTCAACATTGGTTTGGATTTGAGTAATCTCCGGTTTTTGTTCTGACTCGCCATAACTTATAATTACCCTTCCCGCATTCTCTGCACCCTGATATCTTTCTTCAATCTTTCGCAACACTTGGAATTGTTCATTCTCACTTTCAGGTTGTTGTTGATTAAAGTGAACCCACAATGATGGACTTAGACCATTCTTAATGTTATGTAAATTGAAAACAGATATCTGTTCATTTAATTTAACGTCATTGATAACACTAATCCAATCAGGACAACCGTAATAATCAAATGCAGCGTGTTCTTGTTTTATGTGGATTACTTGACGATTTTCTCTATCTTCAGAATTAAAACTCGCAAATTCAATCACATTTTTTTTGGTTGGTTTCCACCATTCTCTGCAATAAAAATAATTATCATCTTTTCCGACCCTCATGTATTTTGCTGGTAAAATATGAACACCCGCCAAACCTTCGTTTCTATCACGTCTCCATACTGCTTCCAAAAATAAATTACCTGTCACCATATATTCAAAGACCATTTTTCTAAACAAAAAATTCAATGAATCAGATTCATTCATCATATAGTTTTTCTCAAATCCCATTCCCACAATTGCATCAATCTTGGAACGAAGACATGCGTTATGAATTGGAGAAACGTCTGTTAATCTCAATAATTCATAAGGGTACATATTGTTTGCACCCCATCGAATATATGGTTCATTTTTATTTTCTGTGACCTCAATGAAAGTTTCAGTTGTGTCATATTTTGAAAAGTCTAATCTATGTATTTTCATATACTTTAAATTGTATTTCTGATAAGTTATTTGATGTATTTCCTGTGTTACTATCGTAAGTTTCAAATGTTATATTTTCTGTCACACGTAATATACTTTCGTTTACAACATTATAAGAATTGATTGGATTTAAATTCGTTGATGATGTTTGCTCATAAACCAATAAATAATATTCGCCAGGAATTAAATGAAGATTAACATTGGTTATTGATGTTCCCGTATATATTTCTGCAGCATTTGGATTAACATCAATGTTAAAATGGTCTTCTGCGGGAAGATAACTAACACTGGGTGGAATACGATAAGGTATTGCTCTCCATATTTGGTTGGTTACCTTATGTTTAAAATTAAAAAGATAATAAACTGTACCCGATAATAACTTATTCCTCGAACAAGTTAAATACATGGTTTGACCTGTTGTGTCACCAGAAAGATATATCATATTTTATACTTATTTAATTCTTGTTCAACAAATTTTATTAAATTTTCATTTGTTATATTATTATCGCTTTTGGCGGGATAGTTTATAACTATTGAACATTTACGTTGTATTTCATCATCACCGAATTCAATGAGAATTTGACACTCATTAAAATCAATATCAAAACAAACTTGTTTGATTATATAATACGCATATAATGTATTATTAATTGAAAACATCTATAATAAATACCTAATTTGAAGAAGAAAATCAGATTTATAACAAAAAACCCTGCTATTCATTAAGAATTAGCAGGGTTTTGATATGACCAACATTCAATAACATAAATATACGAAATATTTTTATTTTTTCAATAATATAAAAAAAAACCCCCGAATTTCTTCGAGGGTTTTTAATCAGATTTAATTCCAATTATTGAACAGTGATACCTGTCATGACCGCTTGGAGGGTAGTGGTCACATCAATTTCCATGCTTGGATTAGGTTCACCACCTGACATAGTAAATGTCACACCGTTGGCATCGTTGTAAGCCTGACCCATTAACATGGAACCAGCACTTACGGTAAGACCATTTTCTTGGCCAACCAACCAATAACGACCGTTATTGTCTTCAATTATGATTATTAAATCATTGGGTTTGATAAGGTCAAACCATTTTGTACGTAAAATTTGGTCTAATTTAGGTAATGTTACAACTAAACTTGGGACAAATACTACTGATTGGGCTGTCTCGTTCACCTGAAGTTCTTCAGTAAACGAAGAAGACTGTTTTACAAGTTCGTACTTGTAAAATGTTCCTGTACCCGCAATCGCAGTGATGCCACCTGTTTGAGTTGATGTTACACCTGTAATTGCATTACCAGCTCCGCCTAAAACCCAAAGGGCTTTAACACCACCAGTACTTGCATTACGACAATCTAATGTATGACCGCTCGAAATATAACAACTCATAGTTTTTTATAATTTTTAATTTTAAGGTTTATGCATTATTTGCAGATTGCGAAAGACGCTACGTCGAATACACCAAGACCATAAGTTACATTGGCCATGATTTTAACGATATCCTCGAACGGGTCGTAGACAGCTTTAACAGTCATTATCTCGGAATTCATACCGAACAAGTAGTAACCAGCAGGACCGGCGTAGTATGCGGACACACCATCAAGACCTACGGTTGGGATTACTCTTACATTGGTACCAGGTAACATCAACGACCATTCTTCACCGGTTGCGACACCTGCACTATCCATTGTAAACAAGTTAACAAAAGAAGAATTTCTCATGCTTGAAACAAGTCCACGATAGTTGGCGTAAGAACAGTAAATGACAAGGTCATCACGATGTAATACGTTGGAAGGAATGTTTTCATAGATTTTGGTGAATACATCCAAACCGTTGCTTGAAGTAGCACCTGTGTATGCAATTTGTGTTGCACCGTTACCAGAGGTAATCAAGTATTCAACACCATTGAAACACTGAGAGTTAAATTCAGTAGCACCAGTTGCGGTTGTATTTCTCCACAATGCTTTTTCAACTTTGTTTGCAATTCTGTTAGAGATATCTTCCAAAATTACTTCTTCGAATGGAACATTCTCTTGGAAGTTCGCATCACTCAAAGATTGAGAAAGATATGTGTCATATAAAGAATAAGGACACAAAGTTTGGTTTACTTTTTTGTTACACAAATCAACGGTAACAAGGTTTTGGGTGGTTGTACCAGATTGGTTAAATCCGCAAGATAAATCTTGCAAATAAACGTCGTTTGTTACGAAACCAACTTTTTCGGTAGTACCTTTCAAATTAGGTCTTACCGTAGCATATTTTGGAAGAGTCAATCCCAAAACTGCTTTAATTAACATATCCGAACCATATGAATTGTAGGTTGGGAGATTTGTTAAATCATAAGCGAAATTTAATTTCTGTTTATTCATTTTTTTAATTTTTAAATACTGTTTAGTTTTTCAAAATCACGAATCATTTTTAATTTGAAGTCACCTCTGTTAGCAACTTCTTTGATTGATTTTTGTGTTTTATGTACAGGCTCTTTTTCTGCACTAAGTTTAAATGCTTTAAATTCGCTGGAAAGTTTTTCCATACGCTTATTAATCTCGGCTAATGTAGCCACATAAGTTTTAATAAGTTTTCTCATTTCTTCCTCATCATCTCTGTTTACATCTTCTGCAACTCTATCTGCTTCAGACTCACCTTCTCTCTCATCTTCTTTTTCATAAATGGCCACAATTTGACCGGCCTCATCTACTTCAAGAACAAAACCTTCGGTGGTTTCGTGTTTGCCAGCAGGAGCGGGAGATAGTGTGGATTCTTTCTGAATATAAAGATATTGACCAACTTCAAATTCTTGGGTTTCTTCGTTGTTAGAAACAACGGTTCCATCCAATAAAGTTGCGGTTGCGAACTTCAAAGATTCAAATTCTTGTTTGAAAAAACCTTTAACTTTTTCTATCAAGCTATTTTTCATATAATAATTTTTTAATTTATGTTATTGATAACATTTATAAATATAAATGTTTAATTAAATGATATTTTTTATTACAAAATTAATTTAAGATAAAATTACCTTCAACAGATAATCCTTTTACTTCACCATCTTTGATTTTCTTCCATAACATATTTCCTTCTTCACTTTCAATAATATAGAAAACACCAACCCATGAACCAAATGGAACATCATCTTTGGTAAAATAATTGTAAATTTTATCGTTCTCATTTTCAACCAACCAATTTTCAACCAATACAGCATCTTTCATTGATTCATCTGAATTATGTTCAAGATTGGTATTTCTCATTCTTCCCTCCAAATTATATTTTCTTTGGATTTGTTCAATGGTTTGAGGTGAGAATTTTACATAATATTTCTCACCATTTACCTCGTTTCTTCTTGGAATCAAAATATGAGGTATCATCAATGGACTTACCACCAATCTTTTTTCCTCGTTTACAAAACGGAAGGATGATTTAAAGTTTTTTTTTACTTTCTCTTCAATGATATCAAGATGATTTTCCACAAAAGTTAAATCATATTTCTCACCTTTTAAGATTTCAATTTGTTCAAAGATTTCATAGAAATCATTTTTCAATTTTATTGCATTTTGATAATCTTCCTCGGTAATTTCTTCTTTTGCTTCAATCTCAAAAATTTGGTCGACAATAACTGCCGCAATTCTAATCATTACAACTTCATCTCTCGTATTTTCTTCTGAAACTAATTTTTTAAATAATTGTTGGGCTATTGCACACAAATAAAAATATTTTGTGGTATAACCGAATATTGTCATTTCCATAGATTTAAAATTTTTAAAATCTGATATACAGATTGCAATTGCTTGGTCTTGTTTGTATCCCTCACCAATTAATACGGGGATACAACGACCAAGGTAATCGTCTTTTGATTCGCCAGGTAATCTCTCAACAAAATTAATTTGAGACATCCTTGGGTTTAAATAACCACGATTTGGTTGGTCAAACATTGGTGTACCGGCTTTACCTCTTGCAGGTCCTTTGGATTCTTGATTACGTAATGTTGCATATACTTTCTGCCAATAATGTTTACAGTTCGGTCCACCTTTATAAAACCATATATCATAGGTTGATGAACCATCAGGACCAAAACCAGCATTGACCGCAATGTTATTGGCTTGTTTAACTTCCTCATACGTATAGAGTCTATTAAGACCCATCAATTGACGACAAAAATCTCGTTCAGGATTTGGACCAGTGTATTTGTAAAATGTTCTACCTTTCTTTTCATCTCTTGGTAAGATATCACCTTCACCCCATGGAATTTCAGCAGCATCAGCAAACTCCATTTTGAATTGTTCTTCGGTAATTCCGCAATTTGAGAAATATTCAATTAACATATCGTTATCGGTTTTACCCGTTGGATAATTTACATATTCAGGAAGATTTGAAACATCGATTTCCATATCTTCTGATTTACCCTTTTTTGGATGACCACTTGGTAATAAATCATTATCGGTAACATATTTGCTATTTTCAGGACGACCATTCTTTACCAAATAAAGAAACGCATTAACACGAGCCATCGCCCATTGTTTTGCTGAATTTACATTGGGTGAATGACTTGTATTGTATGCTCCCATTCCTCGTTGATAAACTGATTTCAACATTCCCACGGTTGTACCATATCCCAATTTATCTTTATACTTCTCATTGAATTCATCCGACTTTTTTTGCAAAGATTCTTCGGTTTGTTTATCAACTTCCGCTGAACGTGTGTCGGATGCTTTACCACGAGCAGAACCTTCTCCTTTTGGATTTGGATTGGGTGTATCTGATTTTGGTGCTTTGGGAGATTCTTTAATTCCACCACGAGGACCAATTTCGGCCATTTCTTCTCTGATTTGACCTAACTTTCTTTGTGCCCATTCCACACCTTCATCACCACCCCATGCATCCCACATGAGTTTTCCACAACCTTCACCATATGGCGTTTCAGAATTTTGTCTGTGTCTTTCAAATGCTGCCATCCTAGCGATTGTTTCTTCTGTAACATTTTCTCCATTACACAATTGATTTGCACGAATTTTTCCCACGGGAGTTCCACAAGAACCCCATCCGTTTTCTTCGGCCCATTTGATGGCTCTACATGCATTATTTTTTGCTGCTTCAGGATAATCATTATAACTTTCAAATTCTTCAGAATTGAAATATATAAATTTGGTTTCAATCGCAGGATTCTCAACAAATGCTACCGCATCGACTCCACTATCTTCTGCAAATAAATCCTCAATTGTTAGTTCTATAATTTTCATATATATATAAATATTTTATAATGTCGTTAATTGTTCCAATTTTCTGTTGATGGTTTGTGCATTGGTAATATCTGATTCAAATACATAAGCACGAATTGGTTCTTGTCTACCTTTTGCAAGAACTTCAACCAAACGAGAATCAAGAACATTGTTGATGATTGGACGACCTCCACCCGATTCATTAATTGATGATAACAACCCACCATAATTTAAGGATGATTGACGATTAATTACAGCCTCACCACCTTCCAATTCGAATCTTCCAAAATTAACACCACCCTGTTCATGACTTGGACCTACGACCATACCACCAGTTGCCATTTGTTTTTTAATTTTACCACCACGTCTTAATGCTTGTGCTTGCGCAATTTGTTGACGAATGGTAGCAATGGACGCTGTGGCCAATAACCCTTCAATACCAATGATGATGGCTTTTCCTGCGGGACCAAGATTTGGATTGGCCAATGTCGTTACAACCGCTTGTGCTGCACTTGCAATCGTTTGAATTAAGGTCGCTTGAAGAGATGAAATTCTTGCTTGTTTTTCAATCTGTTTCTTTTTTTCTTGATAGATTTTTTCGGCTTCTGTTCTTTTTGCATTTGCTTCAACCGTATCACCAACAATATTATCCATTGTTTTTTGATAGTCACTTTCCAATTTTTCCAATTGCATTGAAAATTGTGTTTGTGTTAATTGACCAATTGTATTAATTGCATTTGAAAAAGTTTGAAGATAAGTTTGAATATTACCTAACGCAGTTTGGAATGAATCATCAGCTGGTTTTACATTAGTTGCGGTATTGATTGCGGTTTGTAATTCTAATGCACGATTTTTTAATTTCTCAAGTTCAACAGGGTCAATAACACCTGCAACATAATCATTGATTTGTTTTTTAACTCTCGCCAATTCACCTTGGATTGCCGCCAAATCTTCTTGAGGAGTTATTCCTTCAATAAATGGTCCACCAAATTCCGTTGTTAATCTTCCTTCTAATTGTGCTCTTCTTGTATTGAGAGCATTTAAATCCTGATTATATTTTTCATATATACGGATTTTTTCATCAACCAATTTTTTCTCCGTTTGTAAATCACGGAGTTTTCTCTGGTTGTCAAGATTTGTAATTTCTCTATCTAATCTTTCCTTATCACCTTTATAGGTTTCTTGGAGTTTTAATAAATCAGTAAAATATTGTTTGTCGTTTTGTAAAACTTCCTCATTGGATTTCTTTTCCGCTTGAGTTATTTCATTAACTAATTTTAAACGTTCAATATTAATTTTTCGTAATAACTCTAAACTTTTTTGATATCTGTCGGTTTCTAATTTTACTATTGCGGCTAATCTTGATTGTTCTATAAAAGTTAAATCTCTATTTTGACCTTGTAAAATTTTTTCTTTTTCTCTAAATTCAACAAAAGATTTAAATTTATTTAATTCGGCTGTTTCAAATTGTTTAAATTCTCTTTCATATAATTCAATTTGATTATTTAGATTTTGTTTTCCTAAATTTTCTTGTAATTCATTTAAAGATTTTAACCCTTCAATAATTTGTTTATTAGCAAATTCAACAGCATCAGTACGTTGTTTTTGTGTTAATCTTTCTAAGATTATATTTTTCTTAAAATATTCTGTATCATAAATTTCAAAGTAGTCTTGAAAGAATTTTTGAAATTGTTCTAAAGTTCTTTTTTGAGATAAAGCAAATTTATCAGATTCACTTAAAAAATTCTCTTCTTGTAAATCATCAATTGTTTTGAAAAAAGTTTCATAAATTTTTGCTCTATCTTGATTATATTTTTTCTCAAGATTAAGTCTATCTTGTTTTCTTGTTTTATCAATTTTATCTAAATCAGTATTAAATTTTTCTTCTAATGTGGCTAATTCTCTTAAAGTTTGATTTTCAATAAGACTAATTTCTAACGCTCTACTTTCAGCTCGACGTTCTTTATTAATACGAGCTTGTTCTTCACGTTGTTTTTTCTTTTCATTGGTGATTTCAATCTCATTTTTCAATTGTTGATTACCTAATGTAATTAAAGAATTGGTGGTTGTAATATAATCCTTATTTAATTGTTGAAGTAAATCAAGTTCTTCTTTTGTTGCCCTTCCTGTTGCTTTTAAATTTGATAATCTTGCAATTTGATTATTTAATTGTTGTTGTAGAAGTGTTAACATTCTACGTTCATTATCAACACCCTGTTGTCTTAATCTAGCAATTTCTTGTTCTGATGCTCCACGTTTTTCAGCCAATAAAACTTGTTGTTCATCAAGTAATTTTTGTCTTGCGATTTCTTGATTTGTATTTTGTGCCGCATTTTGTAGTTTTTCTAAACTAACAGCCGCTTCATCCACAGAATCACTAAACGCAAGATATGCGGCTGCTAACGCACCAACTACCGCAAGTATTGCTGTATATGGATTCGCTAATAAGGTTGCATACAACGCTCTCAAATTGGCGGTGAGTCCTCTTGTTGCAATTGTTTGTGCCGTGGTCGCAAGGGTCGCCGCTTTGGTTGATGCAACTTGAATTAATGTATTCGCACTGACCGCAACTTCTGCAATGGCTCTAGCACCTAATGCTACTGTTAATAAATTTTGTGCGGTTGTTGCCGCCTTGGTAATCTGTTCTTGAGATTCTTGTTCAGCACCCAATAATTGTGCTGCTGCAGTAGCCGCAGCAAAACCAGCGGTAACACCTCCTGTGAATTTCCCTACCGCTTCAATTTGACGTTCAAGAGATATCCCTTCTGACCTTTTATTAAAGTCTTCTAATTCACCTGATGCGGCACGTAATTCACCTTGTAAACGTTTAAATTCATCACTCCCAATCGCAACACCTTTTAATCTCTGTTGGAGATTTTGAATTTCAGTTTCAAGTTCTTTAATTGATGATACTGTTTTACTTACACCATCAATTTTAATTTCTAAACCAATTGTTCTAACTGCCATATTAGATAAATATTATTTTTTATAACCATTTTATGGAATAGTACATGGACTTGGTAGAACTTCTTCAATCATTCCACCATAATCTGCAACTACACATAATGGTGTTGTTGATACTCTTCTTAAGAATGTTCCAAATGGTAACACATTGAAGTTCGTATCATATACAATGGTTCCTGTAAAATTAAATGTTCCAAACCAACGTAATTGGACATATGATGCTGTACTATCACATACCTCATCATAATTAACACTCACATAGAAATAATCTTGAGAATATCCTGTTAATTGTGGTGCAAGTGCGTTTGGTTCTAAACTATATACTGGTGCTGGTAAATCTGTTGATGTCTGTTTATAATATTCTACAATATCTCTAACCAAAATAACATCAGTTAATTTTTCAACAGTTAAATCTGCATCGGTTATCTTTTCAATTCGATAACTAGCATTCTTTATATATATTTTATCAGTTAAACTGACATCCGCGATTTCTTGTGGTGTCAACCATATCTTTGCTTGAACCTTTCTAAATTCTTTGGAATATATTCCATTAATCAAATCCGACCAAAAGAAATTAAATAAGGTGTTTTGTGTTGAGAATACTGATAATGTTGTATTCCTTGAGAAGAAATCAAAATCAGAATTGAATGATAAATCTGAAACAAAATTTGGGTCAAGAATATCCAAATTGCTTAAGTGAGAAACGCATGGATAGGTTGTCCATGGTTGTGCCACAAAACTGTCATTAAAAATATAATATGGTTGAACAAATGACTTGGTATCACCACTATACGCGTAGCGATTTCCAACCCAAAAGAATATATGTGGATTAGCGTTGTATTGTTCATAAGTTCCTGTATCTGAGTTAAATCTACTTGTGTTTGGAATAATAAAGTTTGGAGCACCAGGTAATCCATCAGTTGGTAATGGTGAGAATATCAATTCATATTTTTGTTCATCCGTTAAAATGTTGGATGATGACACAAATCGTTTTCTACCAAATACATAAGTGTTTTGGTCTTCAAACATTTTGTTTAAATACTCATCTTCACCACTTAGATATGACCATTCTTGAATTTTGGCTAGTTCAAAATTATTCGGAGAAATTTTATAGGTTGAATCTAAATCAAGTTTTTTGTTCCAATCTTTTTTGATTCTACTTGTTTCATCAAAATACCAATTGTATGGAACCATTCTAATTGTTCTTGATTCATCATCGGTAACAATAACCAAATTAAACATGGTCACCAACGATTTAATGAAATCAACACAACTCGTATTAACAATACCTTGATTTATGTTAATCACTGTTGCTGGGTCAATTCCCGGTGAATTATACAATTCAAACATCGGTGCTTGTTTTGTTATTCCACCAAAATTATATGGATACAATACGACGTTTGCTTCGGGTCCATTACCAGCATTAAGAACTAAAAATAGTTTTATATATTCACCCGCATTTAAATTAACATTGAAAAATAAATTCTGTGGAACAAAATCAGTTGGAATACCATTAACAAACAATGAATTTGTGGAATAGACAATCGTCCCATTCACCAATCCTGATGTTGATGATGATTTTCTTGCAATGATTTGGAAATAAGCAATTCGACCAGGGAAATTAAATGATGCTGCAAAATTGAACATCAAATTAAAATAATATTGTCCCGTTCTTGGTGCTCTAAAATAGTTGTTGATTGGTGGTGTTGATGAAGATGAAAAAAAGATATAATTATTCAAATTATCATACCCATCTGTTCCAAAAGAATTAAATTGAATTTCTTGTTGTCTTGATGTGGTAAATGGTGGAGCAAAAACATTTGAATTATGAAAAAATGTTTGTTCACTTGGGGAGTATATTCTAAAAAGATTTTGATTGGTATTACCTGATTGACTTAGTTCTTCTGAATTAAATCCATTAGAAAATAAATCCATATATATGGATTTAAAATAATCGGTATCAAAAAATTCTGAATTGATTGTAAATGTTGTATTTTCAGCAATTCTGTCAATAACAGTTTTAATTTGAATTGCTGGTTTGAAATAATCTGTTGGGATTGCATAGATTGGATTGGTTATCGTTCGTCCTGAATTATAGGTGAATTCCCATTGTGGAATGGTCGTACCAGTACCACCAGGATTGTCATATCTTAATCCATAGTTAATCATGGGGTAAATTATCTTACCACCAAATAAACCACTTACACCGTCTCCATTTGCTTCCCAACTTGTTGTTACATTGGAATAAGTTCTGTCATGTATCAAATCACCAAAATCCAATTCTTGTAATTGGTAATCTTTGATTTGACTAAAAAAATCTGTTAGATTGGATACAACAAAAACTTCATATTCGTAACTGGTATTGTTAATTGTTACAGAATTAAGTCTTAAATATCCCTGAAATAAAATGGTTGTTTTACTTGTAATAATACAAGGTATTTTTTGTAATGCATCAAAATCCGTGGATATTAATGAATAAAAATTCTTGAAGAATTTGTTATTGGTATTTGTGCCAGGTATTGTAAATGTTTTTGAGAAACTCGATTTTCTTGCATCAACTTGAAGAACATCGGTCTCTTGGATAGTTACAGAAATAGGAATCTCATCGAACAGGTCGAGACTGTCCCATCGGTTTTCTGCTATCTGAACAAGTAATTGTGTTTCCATTCATTGTTAATTAGTTAAATATTAAGTAAATGGAGAATCAATAATTTGATTTGATTTAATTGTAAAAGTTCGTGTTGCTGCGCCAGAACTATTAGTGTTTCTAAAAACATATACAATATTAACATAATCTCCCGAAGAAGGAGTTTGAGATGTGCCTGTTAAATTGTAGGTATATGTTGTATCTGTTGAAAGGACTTCATCAAACGTATCTGCACATATTGTTGATTGATTTACATTAGAACTATTAACTCTACAAACATATATTTCATACAATCTAATACCAGTTGGCATGGTTGAACTTGTCCTTAATCTAACTGTCCAAGTACCACTATTCCAATTAGTACCACTGTTTATTGTTAATTTAGATTGTAAACCCCATTGAACTGATGAATTATCAATTTGACAAGTAATGTCTGATGTACCTGCTGCTCCACCAATAGTAGCTGTCCTTTGATTATAAGTATATACGGGACCATATGGTGAACAAGCATTGCTATCACCATTTGTAAAAGTATTATCAGTTTGTTGAAATGATAAAATTGCTAATGCAGATGTACTAGGTGTTGGAGTTACTGATGGGGTAACACTAGGTGTTACTGAAGGACTAACAGATATCGATGGAGTAACACTCGGAGTTACACTTGGTGTTGGACTCGGACTTGGAGAAGGAATATCTTCTTTTTCAACATTCATTATTATTTGACCATCAAATCTGGCACCATAAACATTACCTTGCCACTTCTTTTCACCGAGTGGTTTTAAGAGTTCCTCAATGGGATATTTTATCTTTCTTTTCATCTGTTGTTACCTACTAATGCTATATTATTCGCATAAACATAAGTTATCTCCAAATTATAAATAGGTTGGAAATTTTCTATTTTTCTTACGTACTCTGCGTTAGTTATATTTACTGGTCTTAATTGATTATCATCATTGATAATATACACTTCTGAACTTGTCATCAATTCTTCTAACCACTGAAATTCTTCCAATGATATGAATCCTGTATTTACGATGTGAGTTTCAATAATAGAAACATCTGCGTCAGTAAGACCTCTATCGTATCTTTGTTTATTTAAATTGGCCAATTTATCTGTCCAAGAAACTGACCATGTTTTATAACTTTGTCGTGATATTCCCAATCCTTCTTCAATACTTCCTTTGAACCACATATAATCATATAATCCAAATCTGTTTTTGAACATGAATTGTTTTTGGTTATAACCACGCGTGCAATCGGGTTCAATCTCAAATGTAAATAATTCTGAGACTGCGGTATATGTTTGACAATTACCACTTATATAACTGGTTGGTACTGGATTTACTGGAACACTCATATATTAATTTTTAACCTGGAGGTGGACAAGCACCATTTAATGTTATTACGATATTTTTACCAGGTGGAATTGATTCAGGTAAACTACATGAACAGAATGTTGATGTAGCACCTGCACCAATAACTACTGAAGTTGATTGACCTGTTGTACAACTTGTATATCCGACCGTTGTTGAAGTTGCTTCGTTATTTTGTACGGAATATTCACTACATGCACAAGGTGTGGATGATGGAGTCGGTGTTGGTGTTGGTGTTAAAGTTCTCGTTGGAGTTGGAGTTGGTGTTTGAGTTCTCGTTACAGTTGGTGTTGCACTTGTTGATGGAGTTGGACATGGACAAGAATTACACACATAAATTATCTCAATAAATCCATCTTCAGTGGTTGGGAATGTACAACTACAAACTTGAATAACTGTATTCTTACTTATACTTTTTCTGGTTAATACTTTTGTTGTGCAATCAAAATATTCATATGTTCCAACATCTAATAAACTACCATTTGTTATTTGATATGTTTCACAAGTACATGGAGTTGTAGATGGTGTTAAAGTTGGGGTTAAACTTGGGGTAACTGATGGTGTTCTTGTTAAACTTGGAGTCACAGACGGTGTTAAAGTTTGACTTGGCGTTGGTGTCAGAGATAAATTAATACTTGCAGATGGTGTGGGTGTTGGACTTGTTGATGACGTTAATGATGGGGTAACCGATGGTGTTGGTGTTTGACTTCTCGTTACACTTGGCGTTGGTGTTAATGAGGGTGTTGAACTTGGAGTTGGTGTTACTAATACACATGCACCATTGTCAGTCACGTCAATAATTGGTGGATATAAAATAGAATCAATACATGCACAAATTGTCTGACTTTGTAATGCTCGAATCGAACCTGTGATTCTTGTCTTTATTGTACAATCAATATAAGAATATACTTGTTCATTTATCGCATCATTATTTGTCAACGTATATTCATTACAAACGCAATCAGGAGTTGTGGATGGGAATGGAGTTGCGGTTGGTGTTGGAGAAACATCTTCAACCGAACCTTGATATCCACCAAATAATTGTACCGTATATCTTTTCGTATTTGCTGGCATTATCGCATCCAAATTCTTTGGACCAGCACCAACATATAATATATTGTAATCTGTTACAAATTTGGTAAATACAAATCCAAGATAATTGGCGTTACAATCATTTCTTGGTCCACCACCATTTTGTAATATATTATCGTATGTTACAGTTGATAATAAATTATTATTGACATCATAAAATTTATATTCAACATAATAAGGTTCTGACACTCTTACATTACTAATCCACCAGTTTGTAAATCCTAATGTAAACCAATCTCTTTCACGTATATATGTGGTTCTTGGTGCATTGGTCATGAATCTACCTAAGTCAGGTAAACCATCCATAACAATAGTTTGATAATCAAAATTTTCTAAATCAGAATCTTGGTTTGAACCCATCGTTCCGTTATAGACCTTATATGTACCATTTTGTTGTGCGGGACTACCGACATTACTTCCAATACCTGTAAATCCTGTTACAGTTCCAAATTGGGTTGATGAATATTCTTCACCACATCGAACCACATAATATTTTACAAATGTGTTACCAGTTCCCGTTTCAATATTTGGATTGGAAAATGGAAATGTTTGGTGAACATAAATTGATGTCCCTGACCAACTACTGACTGGTTGATTGTTTAAATAATTCTTTAATATTTCTGATACATCAATTGTCCCTAGACCATATGGATTTGGTGTCGTTTTTCCTGCATAAATTTGAACACCATTAACTGAAACAGTAAATGTATATTTGTAATCAAATTTATTTGTTGTATCACCACTAACGATGAAATACAATCCATCACTCAAAACGGGACTAAATGGTTCAGGACTGCGTACAATTGATATCGCCATATATTGTAAATATAAATATTTTAATTAAAATCCAAATTCTCCTTTATGTAATTCTCGAAATATATCTTTGCTGCTTCACCAATCTTTTCTTCAATTTCATCAATTGTTGTATTGATTGCATTCTCCAAAAATTTAATTCCGAATATACCATATTTTCCAATTGAACGTCTGATTAAATAAACCAACGATTTTCTTGGAATAAATCTACCTTTCTCATCTCTAGCTGGTTTAACTCTTCTTACGGTCCATCTATCTATCGGACCTAATGGTGGATAACGACCAGGTCTTCTTCCATTTTCAACATATTCCCAATAATCAGCAGAACCAAAATCAACAACCAATTTTGGAAGACCATCATCAAAATCAGATACCCATTCAACATTAACTGAATTATATAAATTACCACTTGCAATCTTATTTGCAATGGGTGTTGGATATCGACCACTTACAGGTTTTGCTTGACCCGAATAAGTTCGTGATGGATAATTCTTTTTTAAATTGGACTGAATATTTGTTTTTAACAAATCAGCAATTTGATTTAATATCTGTTCTTCCATATTAACTTAATTGAACTGAAGTAACTGAAGAATTAAATGCTGTTCCAAGATTTGTATAGAATGCGGTATCTTCGGTTCCGTCTGAATTTAATCTAACTAATCTATTTCTTGTTAATCCATTAAATGTTGTATATAAACCGCCCACTAATATTTTTCCATCGTTTTGGGCATTAATAAAATTAGTAGCACTAGTACCAAATGCTGTTCCTAAATTTGTATAGAATGTAGTATCTTCGGTTCCATTACTGTTTAAACGAATTAATCTATTTCTAACATTACCATTAAATAATGTAAATGCACCACCAATTAGTATTTTTCCATCAGATTGAATTAAGATATCGGTTGCACTTGTAGTAAATGCTGACCCAAGATTTGTGTAGAATGCAGTATCTTCAGTTCCATCACTATTTAATCTAATTATTCTATTTCTAACATTACCATTAAATCCTGTAAAATTACCAACTATTACTATTTTTCCGTCAGATTGTAATTTAACATCACTAGTAATAGCACTAAATGATGTACCTAAGTTTGTATAGAATGCCGTATCTTCGGTTCCATCATTGTTCAATCGAACAAATCTATTTCTTGTAATACCATTTAATGTTGTATATTGACCAGCAACTAAAATTTTTGTATCGGATTGTTCTTGAAATCCTCTCACAACATCACCAAATCCTGTTCCTAAATTTGCATAAAACGCGGTATCTTCAGTTCCGTCTGAATTTAATCTAATTATTCTATTTCTTGTATTTCCATTAAAATTAGTAAATAAACCACCCACTAATATTTTTCCGTCAGATTGTACAAATATTGCTTCGACACTAACACTAGCACCAGTAAAAGCGGTTCCAAGATTTGTATAGAATGCCGTATCTTCGGTTCCATTACTATTTAAACGAACTAATCTATTTCTTGTATTTCCATTTAATGATGTTATAGTACCTCCAACTAATATTTTTCCATCAGATTGTATTGTTGTACAAGCTATATTACCAACAAATCCTGTTCCAAGATTAGTATAAAATGATGTATTTTCTGTTCCATCATTATTTAATTGAATCATTCTGGCTCTTGACAATCCATTAAAAGTAGCAAAATTACCACCGACTAATATTTTTTGAAGAGGCAATGTTGATGGTGTAGGAGATGGTGTAACACTTGGTGCGCCTCCTTGACTTGGTGTTGGAGTTGGAGTTGGGGTTAATGATGGTGTTATGCTTGGTGTTGGTGTTGGAGTAACCGGTGGAACGGTACCAAAATTTAATAATATTGCTAATACTGTTAAATTAAATGATGCTCCTAAGTTTGAATAAAATGAGGTATCTACAGTTCCATCTGAATTTAATCTCATTCCATATAATCTAGATACACTATTTAATTGTGTAAATGCACCACCAACAACTATTTTCCCATCAGATTGAATTTCAATATCATGAACAGTATTATTATAACCCGTTCCAAGATTTGTGTAAAATGAAGTATCTTCTGTTCCGTCTGAATTTAATCTAATTAATCCATTTCTAGTATTACCATTAAATTGTGTTATAGTACCACCTACAACTATTTTACCATCTGATTGGATTTTACAACTATATACTTGACCTGTAAATCCTGTTCCTATATTTGTTGTAAATGATGTGTCTTCTGTTCCATCTGAATTTAATCTAACTAAATCATTTGTAGTATTTCCATTAAATGTAGTCCAATTACCTGCTATCAATAATTTACCATCAGATTGAATAATGATATCATTAATCGGACCATCAAATGCTGTTCCTAAATTTGCATAAAACGCGGTATCTTCAGTTCCATCACTATTTAAACGAATTAATCTATTTCTTGTATTTCCATTAAATGAAGTATATACACCACCTACCAATATTTTTCCATCAGATTGTTCATTTTGTACTCGAACAGTATCAGCAAATGATGTACCTAAATTTGTATAGAATGCAGTATCTTCAGTTCCATCACTATTTAAACGAACTAATCTATTTCTTGTATTACCATTAAATGTTGAAAAAACACCTCCAACTAATATTTTTCCATCAGATTGTATTTTTACACATTGAGTAGTAGTATTAAATGCCGTTCCAAGATTTGTGTAGAATGCCGTATCTTCAGTTCCATCGCTATTTAAACGAACTAATTTATTTCTTGTAATACCATTTAATGTTCCGAATGAACCAGCAAGAATTATTTTATTATCAGATTGTCTATCTGCCCAATTAATCTGACCATTAAATCCTGTTCCTAAATTTGTATAAAATGTTGTATCCTCTGTTCCACTTTCATCTAATTGTAAGGCTCTTTGTCTTACTTGACCATTAAATTGTGTAAATTGACCACCAAATAATAATTTAAGATAGGAAGGAGTTGAAGATGTTGATGATGGAGTAGGTGTTAATGATGGTGTTACACTTGGAGTTGCTGAAGGAGTAACACTTGGGGTTTCAGATGGTGTTACACTTGGAGTTTCTGAAGGAGTAACACTTGGGGTTTCAGATGGTGTTACACTTGGAGTTTCTGAAGGAGTAACACTTGGGGTTTCTGAAGGAGTAACACTTGGGGTTTCAGATGGTGTTACACTCGGAGTTTCAGATGGTGTTACACTCGGAGTTTCAGATGGTGTTATACTTGGAGTTAATGATGGGGTTGGAGTTGGTGATAATGTAGGAGTTGGAGTTGGTGTAACATATGGTGCAAAATTTACAATAGTTGGACATGCACATGCCGACGTATCAACACTGTTCACACTAAAACCTGTTACACATTCACCAGGTTGTAATACAGGATTTAAATTAAAACTATGATTATGGTCTCCTTGTGCAATTGTTTCAGTTCCACAATAAATCGTACCTAAATCACCATATGCACATCCTGATACAATATAATTGCAAAATGCGTTTGCTGGACTTGTAAATGATGGGTCATTAAATAATGATAATTGAAAATTATGACAACCACCAAAATCAACTTCCAAATATTGTGTAATAATTTGACAACTCGGAGTTATCGATGGAGTTAATGATGGTGTCGGTGTTAAAGATGGAGTTTCACTTGGTGTTACACTCATAGATGGTGTCAATGATGGGGTTACACTCGGAGTTTCAGATGGAGTAACACTTGGGGTTTCTGATGGGGTTAATGATGGTGTAGGTGTTAAAGATGGAGTTTCAGATGGTGTTACACTCGGAGTTTCAGATGGTGTTACACTCGGAGTTTCTGATGGGGTTGCAGTTGGGGTTTCAGATGGTGTTAATGATGGTGTCGGTGTTAAAGATGGAGTTACACTTGGAGTTGCAGTTTCTGATGGAGTCGGAGTTGGACTTTCAAAAGGAGTAACACTTGGAGTTTCTGACGGGGTTGCAGTTGGAGTTTCTGAAGGAGTTAATGATGGTGTAGGTGTTAAAGATGGAGTTTCTGAAGGAGTAATACTTGGGGTTTCTGATGGGGTTAATGATGGTGTAGGTGTTAAAGATGGAGTTTCACTCGGTGTTACACTTGGAGTTTCTGAAGGAGTTAATGATGGTGTAGGTGTTAAAGATGGAGTTACACTTGGAGTTTCTGATGGGGTTAATGATGGTGTCGGTGTTAAAGACGGAGTTTCACTCGGTGTTATACTCGGAGTTTCTGATGGGGTTAATGATGGTGTAGGTGTTAAAGATGGAGTTTCTGAAGGAGTAATACTTGGAGTTTCACTCGGTGTGACACTCATAGATGGAGTAATACTTGGGGTTTGACTTGGTGTAATACTTGGGGTTTCTGATGGAGTCGGAGTTGGGGTTTTAGATGGGGTTAATGATGGTGTAGGTGTTAAAGATGGGGTTCCTGAAGGAGTAACACTCGGAGTTTCTGATGGGGTTGCAGTTGGAGTTGGGGTAAGAGTTGGAGTTGGTGTTGGAGATACATACTGGTCGCATGCATTAATATCTTCAAAATATACTATATTAATATCCAATGCAACACCACCAATATGGTCATTGAATCTTTCAACAAATGTGTTTGATATAACAGGTACAACAACATCAAAATAATCATAAAATGTTCCACCTTTATTTGAAATCTGACTCATGAAATCTCTTGCTGCAAGACTCATATCACTTACAACATCAACCTGATTTGATAAATCTGTATTAACAATATCACCAAAAATTATGGATAAATTTGCTTGTGTTGTATTTTCATCATAAGTAAATTGAAGTGGTGTTACAAACATTAATGGATATAATGTGTTCTCATTTCTTTCACCAAAATAAACGATATCTCCATGACCAAAACTCTTCATTTTGATTGGAAGATTATCTTTAATTAATTCAATTAATTTGTAATATGTTAAGTAATGTTGCATATTATATATATGAATCTTAATTTAATGACATTGAAGTTAATGAACCTACATTAAATCCTGTTCCAAGATTTGTATAGAATGCAGTATCTTCGGTTCCGTCATTATTTAATCTAACTAATCTATTTCTTGTTAATCCATTAAATGTTGAATATGCACCAGCTACCAATATTTTACCATCAGGTTGTTCCATAAGAGAAGTTACAGTACCACCAAATGCTGACCCTAAATTTGTATAGAATGCAGTGTCTTCTGTTCCATCATTATTTAATCTAATTAATCTATTTCTTGTTAATCCATTAAATGTTGTAAAATTACCAGCAATTAGTATTTTTCCATCAGATTGAATTAAGATATCGTTTGGACCAATAGTAAATGCTGTTCCTAAGTTTGCATAGAATGCAGTATCTTCGGTTCCGTCATTATTTAATCTAGCGATTCTGTTTCTAGTATTTCCATTAAATGTTGTGAATCCACCAACAATTACTATTTTACCATCGGATTGAGGAGCAACATAATTAATCTGACCACTAAATCCTGTTCCTAAATTTGTATAAAATGCAGTATCTTCTGTTCCATCAGAATTTAATCTAACAATTCTAAGTCTAGTATTTCCATTAAATGTTGAATATGAACCAACTACCAATATTTTTCCATCAGATTGAATAGCCGAATGAAATAGTTGAGCACCAAATCCTGTTCCAACATTTGTATAAAATGCAGTATCTTCAGTTCCATCACTATTTAGTCTAACAATTCTGTTTCTAGTATTTCCATTAAATGTTGTGAATCCGCCAATAACTACTATTTTTCCATCGGATTGAAGTGATGCCCAATTTAAAATAAGATTAAATGATGTACCTAAATTTGTATAGAATGCAGTATCTTCTGTTCCGTCATTGTTTAAACGAATTAAATATATTCTTGTTAATCCATTAAAAACACCAAAAGTACCGGCTAATATTATTTTTCCATCAGGTTGAGTTATTGTTGTATTAACACCACCAGTGGTAAATGCTGTACCTAAATTTGTATAAAATGCAGTATCTTCTGTTCCATCACTATTTAATCTAACAATTCTATTTCTAGTATTTCCATTAAATGTTGTATAACTATTACCAACTATTGTCATTCCTGTAAAAGTCACTGGTATAGATGATGGTGTTGGTGTTGGAGTTGGTGTTAAAGATGGAGTTACACTCGGAGTTTCTGATGGAGTTACACTCGGAGTTATTGATGGAGTTAATGAAGGTGTGGGTGTTACACTTGGAGATGGACTTGGAGACGGGATTGGTTCGTATTGGTCACACGCATTCATGTCCTCAAAGATTGTTACAGGAATATTTAATTCGACACCTCCCAAATGGTCATTAAATCGTTCCAGAAACGTCGTTGATGTGTTTGGTAGGTCTGTATCAAAATAATCATAGAATACGCCCAGCTTAATCTGTGATAGAAAATCCCTACATGCAAGATTCATATCTGATATGACATTAACCTCATTACTCATGTCAGTGTTTACTATATCGCAAAATAAAATGTTTAGTGTAAACTGAGTTGTATTTTCATTATATGTTATTTGATTTGGAACAACATGCATCAAAGGATAAAGTGTTGGATTGTTTTCTTTACCCAAATAACTTAAATCACCAGTATTAAAACTTTTAATTTTAATTGGAAGATTTTGCGATATTAACTCAATTAGTTTTTTATAAGTTAAATAATGTTCCATTCTTTAATAAATACTTTTTAACGAACGTTATTTTTACCCTGCATTTTTTTCATTTCATTCTTCATTTCAATTGCCTCGTCCTTTTTATAAGATAAAAAATTCAAACATAGAATTACATTCATATTATTGATTTGTTCCATTTTTGTTATGTCATCATTACAGAGAATCATCAAGCATTTCCAATAAAACCTCGCAGTTTGGTTTTTATCTTTTGGAACATCTTCTTGAACTTGTTCTTTATTCTCGTCTTGACCATCTGTATTTGACTCTTCTGTTTCAAAGAATCCGCTAAAACTTTTGTGAATATTGTTACGCTTTGCAAAAAAAAACCTGATACACTTAAATAAAATTCTAATGGTAAATCCAAGAATTCTTCTGCTCGTTGTTCAATATCATTTGAATTATAATTTTCAATTTGATATTTGTTATTTTTTAATTTCTTAACAACAGGTCGATATAATATGGCCATAATCTTATGAATGTTATCCAATACATTTTCACCATTTGAATATACCTCAAGGTCAACCCATTCTGCCATGGTTAATTTATAAAAGTCTTGGACCAATCCATATTCCTTATCATTGTGTTTAAATTGAAAAATAATTTTACTTGGTTTTTCAACATGTAACATGGGTACTAGTTTCTTTTCAAGGAAATTAAAATTATCGGATTCCAATTCTTTTAATTCATTTTCAGGAATACCAGTCAAAACAGAAATAATTTGAAATGTGTTTGGGTTACCAATCTTGGTTAAAGTTTGATAATGTCTAATACTAAGTGTTTGAGGTAATTCTATTTTTTGGTCGTTATTGTATATTATCATATGATTAATAGTTTTGATTTATTGTCCAGGAATTGAACCACCACATATTTTGTGGCATCAATTAAGTGGTCTTTTCCTGTTGTTGTATTTGTTATGTTACCAATACGGTCCTTCTTAAATTTATAGTTTGAGAATTCATTTATCAAATCAACTGAATCTTCATGTACATAAATTGAGAATTGTTTTAATTTTTGGATTGCATATAAGATACTGGTCTTGCTAACCGGTCTAACATTTAATCCATGTTTTTTTAATTCACTGATTGATTTTGGTTCTGCTGAATCACAGACAATGTTTGCGTTTCTGTCAATACCAATCTCTTTTATTTTAAATGCAAGGTCTTCGTTTGTTAATCCCAAATCATATATAATTTGTTTTATATATATATTTTTTCCATCCACATTTACTTCGACCATTGCACATTCATCATTGGAAAAACCAAAGTCAATACCATAATATTTCGATTTAATTGTTGGAGGTAATGATGTATATGTTTTTGGTTGGGTGAATATCTTTTCTTTTGGTTCGACTATGAGACCTAAATTATATATTTGATATAAGTCCTCATCAACATTTTTTAAATCTTTGATTGCTTGAATTGTTGCATCATCCAAAAATGGATTTTGATTAAATGTTGAATGTATCATTATTCCATTCTCTTTTCCTTCATAATCCAAACCCCACCAATCCATTGGAATTTCGGGGTTGTAACAACAGATAATATATTTGGATGTTCTTATATCGAGTTGAACAAATTCGTTTTTATTGCACGTGTTTATTTCATCCACAAGAACAATGTCAGATTTTAGTCCACGTAGTTTACCAGTGGAATCATCGAGACCAATAAATCTTACAATTGAACCATTATCAAATTTATATATAAGTTCTGACTTATTGAAATTTTCATCTTTGAATATATCTAATGATTCCAAGATTGATTTGAAATCTTGAATGATTGTTGCTTTAAGACTGACTTGGGTTGCTCTGGCAATGGTTAATGTTATTTTATTTAATAAACATTCAACCACCACATTTTGTGTTGCAGCATAAGTTTTACCACTACGAGTTGAACCACGCAAAAAGATATATCTTTTGTTATCAGTCTTTGCGTTTTCTATTTTTTCATATAGTTCACTTACCTGAAGCTTCACTCTTTTTTTCTTTTAAAAGAATAGCTATCGCTCCATCAACCGTTGTTTCATTTTTAAGTGCCAGATAACGAATCTGATGATGTACCTCGGGACTTACCCATAATGCACGATAGTTGTAATTGTATTCTTTGCCGTCGCGTTTAAATTTCATAATATATCTTTTGGTTTGATTATTTCTATTTGTAATTTATTTTCTTGAATTTTTTCACCCTGACTGGTAACATCTACTTGTTGTTTATCGGACCAATTTTTTCCGAACTTATTCCTCATAATTAGCGACCATAATCTTGCGTTATAGTTACGTCCACCATTTTCAATCATGTGATTGTGTGCATTGTTAAACCACCATTGTTCACAAAGTTTCTGATAACTACTTACGGTCTCATGGTACTCTTTATTTCGGTCCAATAATTTGTCGTGTGCTTCCCAAGATATATTAAGTTTAATTAAAAAATCAGTAATATGTTTTCCTTCTTTACCCGATTCTAAAATTAATTCTTTCCAATTTTCAGGAAATGTGGTTTCTACTTTTTTCATGATATTATATATGTTTCCACTTTTTATTATTAAGTATTCTGCTAACTTGACTAACACTTAGTAGAAATATATTTGCTAAATCTTTTTGTTTGTAACCACCAGTTTTATACATTGAACGTAAATTTTGAACTTCAAATTCAGTAAGTTTTGACATCCCATTTTTTTCGCCCTTTAAAGGGTCTTTTAGATTATTTGCAAATGCATGTTTCATATTTTCACTACAAGTTACCCATTCCAAATTTTCAATGTTATTATCCGTTTTAATTCCATTGATATGATTACATTGAAGAGTTTTATCATCGGTGGGTTTAAAGGTTTCTAGTATCATCCTATGTACTTTTTTCGTGATTTTTTTACCATCGATATGGATTGATGTACAAACATATCCTTTGTTGTTTATTGTGGTGGCCATTTTTTTTAATTCCCCTGATTTATTGGAATATACATCTCCTTCTTCTGTTACATAATAGTCGGTTTTTTCATACTGTTTTAAATTGGTCATATTGTTTTAAAGTGTTAATTTTTTCAAAACCTCCAACGCATTTTCATAAGTTGTTGGTTTTGAATTTGGATACATGCGATGATAAAAATCAAATATTTTATTCGCGTCGAATTCAGGTGTATCAACCAAATAATCTCTTATTTCTTTTTTTAAGTAGATATCCTTCTCGTTGTTAATAACATATTTTTTGCAATTACATCCCATATATCTGTTTTTATAGATTTAATCTATATTATAAATATATAAATAATTAGCAAAAGTCTAAACCTTATCGATTTTTTTATATATCCATTTTTCCATGAATTGTATATGCACACTTTTTTCACCATCAGTATCGTAACCCATTAATCGCAAAAATTCTTGGGTATTCTCAAAATCTTCATCAGTTAATTTTGAATAATGCAAATGTTTGTTGTCTTCTTGTGCTTGACGTTCTTCTTTGGTTAATCTATTGTTTTTGAGATAATGTGAACGGCATACTTCATTTTTACCATACACCCCATTTTTTTTGCGATAGAAACTTGTCTCTGGTTTCCACGTTCCACACATTTTACAGAAATACATCATAATCCCTTCTTCATTTAGATATCTCAACCCAATATTTTTTTTTAATCTTTCATCACCCATTATTTTTAAATATAAATAATTTTATCAAAAGTTGAGATATTTATATATTATAAGGAGTCTTTGTCGACTTCCATTTTTTATTTTATTTTTATTAACCCGGGATTTTGAAATCTCGGGTTTTTTTTGTATATTTTATTTGGATTTATAATATAGGTCCAGTTTTTGTTTTTGTAAGTCCAGCGATTTTGGTGTAGTCGCTGGACTTTTTTTTTGATTTATTTTGAACTTTTGATTTTTTTTTGTATATTTATAATAAAAAAAACAAACTATGAAAAATTTTTTTGAAAACTATTATGTTACACAACACGGTGAAGTCTACCAAAAGACTGATAACGAGTATGTTTGGGTTGAACCAAGAATGTGGCAAGGACTAAGGGTGCTCGATTTATTTGATACCAAAAATAGAAAGAAAATACGATTTAAAATTCATCGACTGGTTGCGGAAACATATATTCCAAATCCAGAAAATCATAATGAAGTTATTCATATTGATTTTAATAAATTAAATAATCATGTTGATAACTTAAAATGGGTCCCTCGATACTATTCACTGCATTATACAAAACATCAAAATCATAATGCAAGTGGTGAAATGCACGGTAATGCAAAAATAAGGGAAGAACAGGTTATCTTTATCCGCGAAAACTTTTATCAAATGGGTATAACTCAAAAAGCAATGGGACAAATGTTTGGTATTAATCAACAAACTGTTAGCAATATTTTACATAATAAAAGTTGGAATAAAATCAAAGATAATGAATAAAAGAATAAATCGAGCAAGTGACACTATTGGAATTAAAGGGACAATTCCAATAAAAAAAGAAACATTACATCCAAAAAAAAATTATAGTGTTGATGAACAGATTATTTTACTTTATTTACTATCTTTACCTCCGCAATGGAATTTGAAGCAAGATTGGATAATACGTCAGTATGATGGTATAATAGGTAGGAATAGAATTAAGAAAGCTTGGGCATCCTTAAAATTGAAAGGTCATTTAATTAAAAAAACCGGTACCAACTTTACTGATGTATATTGGATAGTTTATGAATTACCGGTATACCGAGAACCGGTACACCG
>Ga0208975_1000257_pt1 | contig 28241 bp, 60 predicted proteins | sample GreLakmeER78MSRF_FD_187700 | JGI IMG/M metagenome (GOLD analysis project Ga0208975, IMG submission 187700) | Freshwater lentic microbial communities from great Laurentian Lakes, MI, USA - Great Lakes metaG ER78MSRF (SPAdes) | ecosystem: Environmental > Aquatic > Freshwater > Lake | place: Great... | reverse complement strand
TGCCATGTCCAAAAGACTTAAACGGATTTCAAAAGGTGTTTTACTCATAAGATTTCTCCTTGTGTGTGAGTGTGTGTTTACAAAAATGGTAGGTTATTCTGTTACGAGGAAACCTACCGAAACCCTAGTCAGTGTTTAAGCTGCCAATGCGAACTGTGAGTCGTTTGCTTTTACTTCTTTTGCTTGATTTACAGTCATCGCCTACTGTGCCGTCCACTCTGTTACTCTTTGCCCTGTCGAAACTATGCAGGCCCATCATAAACATTCTACTAGTGCAACTAGTTCATACTTCGCCGTGCTGACTAAGCTACTTCGATCCGTGTGCCCTGCTATTCGAGCAGACTGTCACTTGATCCAGCGATGAGAATGTTTATGGTGGACCTGGGGGGATTCGCACCCCCGTCCAGAACACTTTTCTCTTTGTATCTTCCCTTTCGGTATTTACAGCAATTCTATTACTCTATTATAACACTAATTCTATGCTATGTCAAGTGTTTTTCTACCATTTACCATTTTTATAAAAATTTATATGTTCAACTAATGTATTTATGTAGTCTTCAGTTTTCTTTACAAAAATTAAAGGTTTTTCATTTTCTACTGCCATAACAATTACAATTTGTTCAACTGGAATCTCAACCAATTCTTCATACATTGTTGCATAGGCTACGCACTGTGCAAAATAATCCTGTATATCTTCTTCCTTCTTTATTCTTTTAGAAGTCTTGAAGTCAATAACAGAAAGTTTTCCTTGCCACTCCGCAATAAGGTCAACTCTACCAGCAAGACCAATTCGTTCTGACCAGAGAGCTTGTTCTTGGTAATGTACATTATTTATATTAGCAAATTCACTTTGAATAGACCGAAACATTACTAAAGCATCCGGCATTTCTTTTCGCCAATTAATTTCTTGATTGTTTATATATTTTTCAGCAAGCAAGTGTACACGATTGCCTCGCCCAGATGCAATTTTTGAAATGCGATTAGCCTCAACATCACCTACACGATTTCTCCATTCAATGATTGATTTTTTTTTCATTGCTCCTATTACAGTAGTGACAGAAGGTAATTTTGCACCCGATGGTGTTACATAATACCGTTTACCATCAGGAAAAGTTTCTGATTTTAAATTCGGTATTGATTTTGGCGGGCAATGAATGAACACTATACTCCTACTTTCTCACATGCTAGAATCCAAGATTTCACAAGACTAGACCTAACAATATCATTTGGTGTAAAAGTAATTTCAGTAAATTCGTCCATATGTCTTGCAACTTGAAGAAATTCATTGAGACCCGATACATCATATTTTGATTTAATTAAATCATTTTGTTTCAAGTCACCAATAAACATAATTTTAGACCTATGACCAACTCTGGACATAACAGAAGACAATTCGTGAAAAGTCATTGATTGTGATTCATCAACAATAATAATGGCATCATCAATTGAAATTCCTCGGATAGCAGTTGTTGAAATGAATCTGGTATAACCTTGCTCTTTCATTCTTTCCCATGCATCCGAGCGACCAAATAATGTTTCGCTTATTTCTTTATATGGTACTTCATAAATTTCCATTTTTTCTTCTAGTGTTCCTGGTACAAAACCTTGGTCTCGCACTTGAACCGCAGAACGAACTACGACAACTTGTTTAAATGGATTGTTCCTGTCTAACACTTCTTCTATTGCCCGATAAAGAGCAAGAAAAGTTTTTCCTACTCCGGGTGAACCAAATAAACCAATGAAATAATCACCTCGTTTATATGAATCAAAGAAAATCTGCTGATTCTCTGTTAATGCTTGAAATGTTTTTAAATGGTCTAATTTTATTTTTAGTGCGTTGGTTGTTTTTAAATTAACAGCGATTTCGTCAACAAGCCCTATTTTTGTATTTGCTTTTCTTGTCATTGATACCCTTTAAATTTAAATGTTAGAAACCCTCTTCACATGAGAATCAATTAATTGTTGAGTTCTAACTTGTTTTATTGATTTTCTTCCGTGCCGTTTAGCCAACTCGCTACTCGGATGTGCCTCAGCTACTTTTGACAACACATCATTGAATCCAGATGGAACACGGTATTGTTTTGATACGGATACGCCAGACACTATCGCAGGTGCAGAAACCACAGGTTGAATGTGTGGACTGGTGCTAAGATATTCTTCTCGCTCAGATATTCTCATGAACGATTCAAATTCTTCACCGGTTTCAGTATTTAAAAAAACATAAGTTGGCATATACACTCTTATATAGTAGAGTACCAAACTGGAATTTCTCTATTTTTCCAATTTGCTAGGTGGGATTTATTATTAATGTAGTAATTTTGATATGATGCAATAGAATTACCAGGAATCTTCACTTCATCGGGCATAGCAGGTGTGGGTTGCGTGAAACCATTATTTGCAATATTTTTAGGAATATTTTTCAGCAAAACAAAGCAAAGACCGACACGCTCTACTTTATGAGTTTTGCCATACCGATGAGTGTACTCTTCACATAATGCAATCAACAGATTAGACAACCAGATATAATTCTCTGGTGATTGTCTTACCCAAATTGCTGAAGGATGATTGATATGTGTAGCAGAATAAAGATTAGATTCACGGCTATCAGAAAGTACATATCTTTTTTGTTTGCGACCAGTTTCACTGTTGCCAACAACGAGAGTACCATCAAGAAAACGATGAGCAGTAGAAAGTAATTGAGCATATTCAAGGATCATTTTTACCGTATGCTTATTATTGTGCATTTCAGCACACTTGTAAACATCGTGGTCTAGATAAAAAATATTCATATGTATTTTAACATAAAAAAACCTGGGCATTGCACCCAGGCTAAACTTTAAAAGTTTTTTGATTAAGCAGTAATTTCCGTCACTTCAAGAACCTCTGGCATTTCTGCTGGTGCTGGCGCTGGCATCGGTACAGCATCAAAGTCTTTCATTTTACTTGCTGTTTTTTTGGTTTTTGTGGCACTAATAGTAATGCCACGATTTTTCCAATAATTCAGCACACTTTCATCCGTAGGATTTACAAGTTGGTAAGATACAACTTTTGTACCATTCTTCACAACACGGATAACAGCCTTACTCCGAAGCCTAACCTCAAGGACATGTGCAGACAATTTATATTTCAAATCATTGCCTAATACATCCTCAAGCACTTCTTTTTTAACTGCATTACCAGTCATAAGCAATTGGAAGATTGGCTCCCATGCTTTGAGTTTAACTGGTTTTGCAACAGCGGTTTTAGATTTTACCATAATAAAAATTTCCTATCAAATTAACTAAACAAACATAATTATAACAGACCTTGGTAGATTTGTCAATCTTTTTTTGGCATTTATGTGTAGTGTTGTCAAAAAACAACATTAATATTTAAGTATTAATAACACCACACACCCGGCTGCCAATATACTAAAGGTGATTAATCGCCCAAGTAATGCGCCCATGAAAGTACCTAGAACAAAAATACTACTAGATGAAATGAATACTTCCATATAATCATCTCCGCATATTAGCTTGGTCACGAGCCTCTTCATCACTGAATATTGGCACAGCATTACTTTTATGTAAAGTGCCAATACCCTTCATAGCAGTCCCGGTATAAACTTTACCATAAACTGGTTTGGTTGCTGTGCCACCAAATGTCACTATACTAGGGTAAACTTTAGAGTCTCGGCCTGCAGGTATACTCAAATCAGGAAATTTGTTTTCAAATTTTGATTTGCTCTTCATTGAAGAAAATGTAGTTTTCATACTGGCAACAGACTTAATCCAAGATTCATAATCAGCAATTTCTTTTTTTGTTTTTTTCTTAGGTTTACTTTTACCTAAACTTCCGTATATCATCATTCTATTTTAACTACCCAAGTTTTCCAATTTAGACGAGAAATGTTTTCTAATAGAATTTTGTTTTCTTTACAAAAAATCCAAGCATCAAGATAGAAATAAAATTCTCTCATGTTTTCGTTCCTTTAGGAAATACAATTGATTTGTGAGAAACCACCTTATAATCTTTAAGTAAATACTTTTCAACGAACACCAAAGAATCTGAAATTTCAGACGCATTCAAACTCTTACCAGACAAAACTCTAACCATGTGTGTAAAATGATCCATATTAACCTTTATATTATAACTGATTGCAATACTGTATTATAACACAGTTTTGCATTTTATGCAAGTGCTTGTTGTTTTTTAACAACAGCAGTAATGTGTTTACATTTTGCCCGGAATTTAAATCCAATGCAGGTGCATGAATATTGTTTGTCGCCTTGCGTTACAATATAAGTACCTTTGATTCCTTTGACCTGAAATTTTCTAATTGTTTGTACAGTACCCGAAATTATTTTTATATCTGTAACCCACTCAGAGGGTATAATTTTTACTGGATATTCTTTATCTGTAGTTTCTATGGAAAAACTATCAGCATTTACCCACTTTTGACTTTTAACAATATTACCATTATAAATTACATTTTTATATGGCGATGGAGCGAACAAATTGATATCTCTTACCCTAACGGTAATAGACACTTTAGAACCAATAGAAGGCATATTCATAGGTTCTATTATAACACAACCTGACCTTTTGTCAAGTTAAATGTTGTATTTTTACAACACTAACCTTTTAGTAGTTGCATATTATCAGTGTTTCGCAAATCTTCTTCAAAATCTTGCATTTTTAATTTTGTCAAAATTTGATTTAGATTTTGAATCTCTTGCTTATCTCTAGCAATTCTATATTCAATATCTTTTATTTGCTGCTGAATAACTTGAACTGTATTCTTCATTTTCTTGTTTAACTAAACGATAATTAACTTTATCGTGGTGTTTTGTTTTTGATTCTTTCCAGTTTGGCACTGGTTCTTCTTTTTTACGAAATTTAGTCCTGTTGACTTTTTCCATTTTATTATTTCCAGAAATCATTTTACTTTTTTTTAACCTCCATTAAAGTATTCTATCCGCTACACCTAAACCTACTACTTCTTCCGAAGATAACCAAACATCCGTAGGTGACAAAAGTTTGGTCTTTACATCACGGGCACTCATACCCGTAGCATCCTGCAAGATTTTTAACATTCTTAAATGTGCTAATTCAGCCTCTTTAGTAAATGACTTTAAGTCGTGGTGTTTACCTTCATATGTATCTGAATATTGGTGACACATTAATCCGCAATTTTTAGTAACTAATCTTTCTCCTTTTTCACCGGAAGCAAAAATTAAAAATGCAGCCGACATGACTGCACCCATACCAATTGTTCTAATTTTATTTTTACTGAGATTCATCATATCAATTAAACCTAAGGCTTGATACAAATCTCCGCCCGGAGAATTAATATACAACTGCAATAATTTTTCGGGTTCCTTACTATCTAGAGTATTCTCATAAACTAGCCATTGAATAGCTTTAAGTGTATTCTCTTCAGTGATTTCACCACTCAGAAAGAATATATGATTATCAAGAAAAGCATTATCAAACTTATCTTGAATACTAAAAACAATTTCATCTTCCGGATGAATAACTTTTTTTACATTAGTTAAATGTTTTATTTTTTCCATGGATATATTCCATTATATTTTTTCAAATTAATTGCATTACCATTTTCAAAGAACTCTTGTTTTACAGAATTTTCATTACCATCTAAACGATAACATAATGTGTTAGAATTGGTGCAATCGTAATTGGGGAAATGGGCTGATAATACTTTATAAAACTGTCTGTCAGCACCCCATTGTCCATACCATGCATGGCCAACACGAACAGCAATATCCCGCTTAACAGCAAAGCAGGAAGTATCAATGTGGTTAACTTGTTCATCAAAGTAAACAGGCCATTTTCCAAGGCTTTCACAATTGTCCTCGCAGAGTAATTTTTCATCTTTATTATATATTTTTCTTAGGCTGTAAGCCCAATCATTACCTTTTTCTATTACATTAACAAGTTTTTCTACATGCTCGGATTCTATCCAATTATCTTCATCTAAGTATACAATTATATCTGCATTTACTAGAAATGAACATGCGGCATAAACACGATGCCCGTACCAACCTTTTCCTACATTTTCATTAAGAAAATTTACACTAACTTTTTGATGGCCATTAATTTTATTAAGAGCCTCGCCATAATGAACATTACCATCCACAAAAATATAGTGGATTAAGTCCAGGTGTGTTTGTTTATCAACCGAATCAATACACTTGGTTAGATAATTACTACCAATTGTAGGTGTTACTACAGCAACTCTCATTTTGTTTTCAAAAATTAATTTGACAGAATCAGACGCCTAAATCAATTCCAGGAAAAGCTTCCTTAATAAGTTTTGGTGTCAAAAATGGAATATGTAAATCTTTTTTAATACACCGAATCAATAATTCAGCCTCACTCTTATGTAATGATTCTAGAACCATAGTGAGTAAACCTTTTTGTTTTGTTGAAGTTAGTCCTGGAGGTCGCCGAGGATGCCCAACAATAAACCTATAAAGTCTTTGCACTTCATTGTGTAAATATAAAATATTTAAACCTTCCGGCTCTACTGCCGACTTATATTCTGAAATTTCAACATCAAAAACTACATTAGGATTAAATGCTGCAATTAGAAATTCACGAAGATTATTATCCCCATGAATTCTCAATATATTAATTTTATCTGCTCGTTTTTCTGTCTTATTAAATAATTCAAATATTTCATGGTACAACAGGGAGTTCATTTTTTATCCTTAAAATTCATCAATAACCTCAAGAAGATTCTTTAAGCGATTAGTAATTAAATAATTCATAAATTTTTGCTTAGTCGCAGGTTTGGTCATCATATATGTATCTATGATATTTTTTGATATATTTTCTGGAATCATAGTCAAATCAATTAATTGTTTATTGCGAGACCAGTTACGCATCACAGTATCATTAAAATTACCACTGCCGGTTTCAGCAATTTCCGCTAAGAATTTTTTAGTTATTGGTTTTTGACGAATACTATCCGTAAACGAATTGTCTGGAGATAGAATATTAGGAATTCCATCACCGCTATCACCAGTTACAATTAATTCATTCAATTGTTTAATAGGGTCATCTGTTTTAATAAACTTCTTCATGGAAGAAGAGTATTGTTTAACTTTTGGATATACCTGCAATTGAACAAAATCTTTATCCGAAGATAATATCAATACTGATTGTTGCGCCGAGAAATTTTGTGTCAATACACCTATGATATCATCAGCCTCAGCGCCATGTATATCTATCACTTTGTATGGCGAATGCTCTTTTAATTCTTCACGAATATTAGACATACATTCAAAGATTTTATTCCAGTCGTGTCCTGATGCTGCTCTATTTTTCTTTCGGTGTGCTTTGTAAGCAGGAAAGATTTCACGGCGCCAATAGTGCCGATTATCGCAAGCAATAACCACCTCGCCATATTCACTTTTGAATTTTCTAATATTAGCCCGAATAGTATTCAGTACCATATGCCTGACCAAAGATTCCTCAACACTAGTTTTTGAGGAGCCGATTTGTTCCATCAAGTTGGCAATGACAACTTGGTTGTAATCAATTAAAATCATACTTTATTATAACACATTATAGAACCCGTAGCAATACGATATCTTTATTTATGCGACCATTCATTTGAGATTCTTTTGCTACAATGTTTGCCATTAAATTACGCAAAGAAACTTTACCGCCTTTTACCACTTGAGATAAAACCGTTTCGGGTTTTCTTACTGTTTTATTAACAGATTTTGTTTCATTGTAATTTACAATTGTTGTTCCTTTAATTGCAAAGCCACCAGCATCTTCGGCATGATATACACCAAGCTTTCTAATCTTAGTATTAAATACCCACAATTGCATTTGACCAATGATATCTTTTGGTTGTATGGATACTATTTTGTATTCATCATGTTTTTCGCAAAACTTTAGCTTAGAGGCTAACTGCACTGGTGTTTTGGTTTTTGTTTTTCTTGGCTTACGATTAATTTTTGCCAGACCCGCAATTTTTCCTGCATCAGTAATAATAGTATCACAAAATGCAACTAATTTTTTCAATTGTACTTTAGTAAAATTGGAATAGCCCTCTTTGAGAATAGCATCTTTTGTATGCAAAACCTCATCAAATTCACTTCGGTGTTTTTTGAATATGTCAATTAATCTATTGGCATGCATTCCTTTAGCACGGTCATGCATAATTGCAAACGGCGCCGGTGCCTCTGTGAATCCACTCAGAACATAATCGTCAATTGCGCCTTCCAAGTCACCAGCAATTTCAGAAACCTTCTCATTGATTCTGTCTTGAATATTGGGACCTTTATCTGTAACAACAATCACAGGAGCAATAACTTCAATCTGAAGAATTTTCTTCAAGTTAACATCAATATAGATTCTTCCTTTATCGCCTATGTCATTGCCATTCAAAACAAGGCGACACAGCCAACCGACGGTCAAAATTCCTTTTGATGCGTCAATTTTACCTAATAGTTTATATTTTTTAGCGTAGAGATTAATATAATTTAGGGCATCCTTATTCTCTTTATTTTGATGATACCAATTTAATGATTGCATCAAATTAATTTTAGACATTGGTTCATTGAACCGAGGTTCATCATCAATTCTAATTCTAGGTTGTTTTGCTGGCCTTGCCATCTTTTAATTCCTGAAAAGTGTAATTTTTATATGCGGACATTACGAAAATGCCATCATCAGTTTCTATGTATGCTTTGGATAAACATTTAGCAACTTCCATAACTTCATCATGGGTCTTGAATACGGAACATTCACCAAAATATTTAACGAGTACATCCTTGTTTAAATATTTCGTAAAGTCCGGACTATAACCAGTAAATAAAGATTCGTAACATCCCATAGGAGTTACTCTATAACCATCTTTTGTTATTAAAATATAAGTACCCTGTGGCATTTAATTGAACTCCATTTTTTTTGTTAACTAACATAATAATCCTAAAATTAATTATAACACATCCACGAATTGAACGCAAGCGCCTTCTAAACCGGATGCATAAATTTCCGCACAGGCCTGGACATAAAATACACCTATGACTCGGCCTTTATATATTACAACATATTTTTTCATTTAACGACAAAGGGTTTATCCCATTTGCCAATGTTGATGTGAGCATAATACGCGGTATCAAAATAATCCGTCTGAGCATCACTACGGTCATAGTAATCACCAGAGTAAATCGCCCCAACGATTTTAGTCATTAGTTCTTTTGCTTTACCGGAATAATGGTCCCGATAATGATAATGATTCACTTGGTCGTAGCCAGTGGTGTTTTTTTGAAAACCACGGGCTGTTTGGTAGAAGTCAGCACCGCATGTATCATTAGAGTTTGCAATGAAGTCAACAGGAGCCGACTTGATGGTGCATGTAATGGAAAGATTGGAACATTTTAGCGAATACTTCACGCCAGTGCCTTTCAGCGCCTTGTCAAGGTTTGCTTTAATAACTGCTTTTCGCTTTTGGTTCATGTAAGCCATGTGATTTCCTTTAAATCTCAATTTCTAAGATTCTATTCTAGCAGGTCCAATGGAAAAGTCAAGCATTATTTTAGATTTGTTGCAAAAAAACAACGCACCAGGACGCTCTAGGAGCATTTTTTGGAGTGGTGAGTAGTCTAGCATCAATTGGCGGAACTGGTTCGTTCCTAGATGGTCCGGCGTGACGGAATCGAACCGCCATGTACAGGGTAGAAACCTGCTATATTATCCATTATATGAACGCCAGGGAAAAAAGTGTAGAGTCTATTTTAAAAAATTACTGGTGCCTTGGGAGAGAATTGAACTCCCACTCAAGCGATTATGAGTCGCCTGCTTTACCATTAAGCTACCAAGGCATATTTTGGTGCGGATGGCGGGACTCGAACCCGCAGATTATGGATTTTAAGTCCACTGCCTATACCAATTCGGCTACATCCGCATCTAAAAAATGATTATAACACACTAGGTGTATTTTTGCAACTGTTTTTTAGCATTGTTGTTATTTAACGACAATTGTGTTTTCATTAAAACTGGAGCGGGTAGAGAGAATCGAACTCTCACATTAACCTTGGCAAGGTCATAAGCTACCATTACATCATACCCGCATACTACGTTTCCGCTAATTCCTGTTCTGCTAAAATCCGTTTCAAACGGTCTGCACAAAATGAAGCCGCTGGAGCATCTGGTTTAACCATCGGAGTAACATTGCAGGTACCTTTGATATAACCAATTGCTTGCTGAACTACACAAGATGACCCAAACTCATCCGATTTATTTAAGTCCAAGTGAACTTCAACATGCCGGTCTTCAAGAACATCAGCCAGGCTTTGAAACAATTCTGAAACTTTATAAACTTCAGTCATGAGCCGCATAGCAGGTTTACTTTTTTTATGGTCATAATCAACTTCACTTTCTATGTAGCCAAAAATTTTACAACCATGTCGCCCATCAATGTGAACAACTACTGCTAATGCATAATCCGCATACCACACTCCGTCAACTCGGTATCTTTCGGAATCTGCACCGAGATAAATTTTTGTTTCATTGCCTTGTGCTAAAATAAATTCTTTCACTTTTTCAACATCAAAATTTTTCATATAAAACTCCTAAAAGAAAAAATACCATACAGCCAAGCCAACTAATAATAAATCAGCACATATGCTCCATACAATATAGGCACGAAACAACCAAGGAGCAGCTATTTTTACATATTTCATACTTTTCTCCTGATTGATTAATAATCTGGGTTGACGGACGAGATTCGAACTCGCAACCATCGGAATCACAATCCGAGGCTCTACCGTTGAGCTACCGCCAACATATAGGAACACACTGTAGAACTTGAATCAACGATAGCCCCATCTTCATGGCACTTCTTAACCTGCCGCGGGCTAGTTAAGTTTAGTGTTGTTCCACTGTAGCTATTCAATGTGTTTTTATATGGTGCGTCTGGAGAGATTCGAACTCCCAACCTCAAGTTTCGAAGACTTGCTTTCTATCCAATTGAATTACAGACGCATTGTTTGGTGGTGACAGTTGGATTCGAGCCAACGATCTTTTCCGTATGAAGGAATTGCATTAAACCGCTATGCTATGTCACCATAGAAAAACACACTCAAGTCCGCGGCACGGAAGGCACTATACCCGCAATGGCTTTTGACCAGGCCTAGTGTGTTTATCTATGGCGCTCTTATGTAGAATCGAACTACAAATCCTAACATACCAAGCTAGTGTTATACCACTTAACTATAAGAGCAAATTGGTGCCCCACGACAGAATCGAACTGCCATCACAGGATTACAAAACCAGTGTACTACCATTGTACTAGTAGGGCTTATTGTTGGTCTCGGTAGCAGGAATCGAACCTACGCTCCTGCGTCCCAAACGCAGAGTGATACCATTTCACCATACCGAGATATTGATTGGTTGCGGAGGCAGGATTCGCACCTGCGATCTGAAGCTTATGAGACTTCCGGGGACGGCTAGACTCCCCTACTCCGCGATAATATTTATGGTAGGACGTGACAGGTTCGAACTGCCGACCTTCTCCTTGTAAGGGAGACCTTCTACCGCTGAATTAACGTCCCAACTATTTTGGCTCCCCAGCGTGGGATCGAACCACGGACACCTTGGTTAACAGCCAAGTGCAACTACCGCTGTGCTACTAGGGAATAAACTTGGCGGAACGACTGAGACTCGAACTCAGAACCCGGATTACGCCGAGCGACAGATTAGCAATCTGCTCTAATACCATTATAGGACCGTTCCTTAAAACTTAAAATCTGGAGCGGGGTAGGAGAATCGAACTCCTCGCTTTAGCTTGGAAGGCTAAGGTATTACCACTATACGAACCCCGCATAAAAACTTGGTGCTACCTCCAGGAATCGAACCTGGTTCAACGGTTCTTCAAACCGCCGCTATGACCACATCAGCTAAAGTAGCAAAACTTGGTGGAGCGGGTAGGGATCGAACCTACTTGTCTTGCGACCACAGGGTTACAGCCTGCTGCCCTACCGTTAGAGCATCCACTCCGATAACTTGGCGATGCGTGGGAGAGTCGAACTCCCGTCTTCGGATAGACAATCCGAGATAATGACCGTTATATGAACGCACCAAAATAAGAATGGCTGAAGCGGCCGTCTTCATTTAATGTTCTCCGCCTTACCCTTTGACATGCATCCCTTGCGGGCTGACCTTCAAGGTCTATTTAATGCGTCCTGGCTTAGCCTTTAGAACAACCATATAGAAACATACTTTTAAACTTTTCTTCAATGCTTAGTCATTATCTCCCTTTACTAAGAGGGCGATTAGTAAGTATGTTTTTATATGGAACTGCTACGGGGAGTTGAACCCCGCTTACCAGGTTGAAAACCTAGTGTCCTAACCGATAGACGATAGCAGTAAAAAAATACAATTAATTTTTAAAGAACTTGTCGCAACTAACTCTATCATTTGTTGCTATGGGTCTATTATAACAGAATACGAAGAATTGTCAAGAACTATTTTTACTTTTGTTGTTTCTTTACAACAACTTCAAAACTTGGTGCCCTAGGGGAGACTTGAACTCCCAGAACCTGGTTTCTAAGACCAGTACGTATACCAATTCCGTCACCAGGGCATTATAGACAATTATAGTCAATTATACAAACATAAAATTTGGTGGACCGGTGGAGGATCGAACTCCAATCTGAGCATTGCAAGTGCCCCGTGTACCCCAGTATCACTACCAGCCCAAAAACTTGGTGGATGCGGTTGGATTCGAACCAACGTGCTGTTACGAACGGATTTACAGTCCGTCACCTTCGGCCTCTCGGTCACACATCCATATTAAAATATACTCCGTATCTTAGTCACGACATGGTATCAAAACCTGTCTACAGACCCAAATAGTTAGACCGCGAATCTAACCCAACCTGAAATATATTTTAATATGGTTCCCTGTAGAAGAATTGAACTTCTGTCTATCGGTTATCAGCCGATTGCTCTACCATTGAGCTAACGGGGAATAAATTTGGTAGGGCTGAAGAGAATCGAACTCTTGTAAGCCGGTTAAAAGCCGGTTATTCTGCCATTGAATTACAACCCCAAAAAAACTTTGGAATGAGTGGTCAGATTCGAACTGACGATTTTACAGTTTTGCAGACTGCTGCGTTAGGCCGCTCCGCCACACTCATACTATACACTTAAATTTTTAATGAACAATCGTTGCCCCACCTAAGTGCCCTAGTTCCTCTAGGGCTTTACCGCTGTTTCTCAGCGGACTTAAATGCTCTTCTCTTTGACAACCTTTGCAATATCTTGATTTCTCAATCTATGCGGCTATTATAGCACAATAAGAAAGATTGTCAAGAACTAATTTTGCTTTTGTTGTTTTTATGCAACATTGGCATCCCCCAAGAGACTCGAACTCTTACTAACGGTTTTGGAGACCGTGGTGCTGCCATTACACTAGAGAGAATCTGGCGGAAGACGGAGGAGTCGAACCCCATCCCTGTTAAGAGAACCTGGTTTTCAAGGCCAGTCGGCGGACCATCCCACCTGCATCATCTTCCATATAGAAACACACTTCATGGGCGTGGGCCCACTTGTCACCTTTTGAGTTAGAGTGTGTTTTTATATGGCACCCGAAATAAGAATCGAACTTATACTAAGAGCTTCAAAGGCTCCTGTGCTACCACTACACCATTCGGGAGTAATAAACTCTACAAATTTTTAAAGAACAATCAGTATTGTATCACAGACGATGCCGTGTGTCAATATTTGTGTTGCAATTAAGCAACAAAAAAACCCCTAGATTTTTGGTCTAGGGGTTTGTGTATTTTAGTTTTCTAATTTACATTGTGGTCATCCACAAACCCCTTTCAATCTCTCCGCACGAATACTATCATTATGTTGCGAACAATAGACCGTCGGCCAGGAAAATTGACGATTGAGTAGCTTAAAGATTTGATTATTTTTTATCATTGTATAAGTATATATGTTCATTTGATAAAAAACTATGGATTATTTTTATTGTGTGGCACATCAAATACAAAAGTGATTCTGTCAACATCGCCGACATTTAATGCACTATGTTCCAGTTTGTTACTGAACCAAAAGAATGTTCCGGGTTCAATGATATGTTCCTCGCCATTACATTCATACCTATATTTTCCTTGAAGTGACAAATGATAGCGGTCCTTCTTTAAATAATACGTACCATCATCAATGTGTTTCCCAACAGCATCACCAACAGGCAATTTAAAAAAAGCAGCCCTACCAGTTTTCTTTATACCATTCAATTTCCAAAATTTATGTATTTCTGTATACTTATCATAGAGAACCGTTCTTCGCTGTAACTCTGAATTTTTAATGTTGTCATTAGCATCACGCACGACACCCATCACAAGAGGAAGAAATCCATAAGGATCTTTATCTCCTAGAGTATTCTTAAATGTGTTGACTGCTTTCCAGTCTTGTGGATTATCCAATACTTGTTTAAGTATTTTACTCACATCAAGATTTTTAGCAATGAACCGAAAATTGGTATTCCTAAGCGGCATTCATTTTATCTCTTGTTCTCTATAGTTCAGCGGAAATAGTTTTAACTGAATCCCAACGAAAGGATCTCCATCCTTCTTCTTCCGTATCAAATACGGCTAACGATTCTGTTGGTTTCTTTCTCTCTGTGCCCTTTGGCGTATGCTCTTCTGGTATAAGAGATTCTTTTAAAGTGCATACCATATCTCGGATTGTGCCATCTTTTTTAATAAAAGAAATAGTTACAAGTCCTTCCCGTAAAATTCCTTTTAGCCATTCTTGACCAACTTCATCAACCATCAATATATTATTTTCCATTATAAATTTCCTTTAAATTTCTTTTAGTTCCACTAAAGATTTTATTAAATCTTTTACATATTCTTTAAACCACACACTTGTCTTTTCGTGTTTTCTAACAATAGTGCCATAAACATTTGAACCATTTAATCCTTTGACATAGACAATGGGGTCTGAAAAAATACTTTCAAAAGTTCCAGCAAAAACAAATTCTCCATCATCACCTCTTTGAAAAAATGCTACATGATATTTTGAACCATTTGTATTTTCTTCAACTGGTGAACCAAAATCTTCTTTATATTTTATGAATTTAATATCAGATTTTGGTATTCTTGGATTATCATTAGGTAAGAATATGATACCATCATACCCATCCATTTCTGATTTATACCCAGTCATCTTTTAGTGCCAATATGTCAATCATAATACTTTCAATATTATCTATTGCCTTTTGTGGATCAACACCATATTTTCGCACTGACCGAATTTGATTATAAACATCATCTAGTACACTAAACGCTTTGGTAGAATTCACGGCACAATTAAAATAATAACTATCATTTGGTAAATTAAATTCTAAAGTAGACTTCATTTATTTTTTTCCAATTCATCACCATATTCATTGGTTATTAATTTCAACAATACCGCATCATATACTAAACTCACCAACATCAATAAAGCACCCGCAACAAAAGCATAAAAAATAAACATTGGGTTGATTGGTCCATATTCAATTATCAACCAATGCCCGACAAATGCAGAAATTATACCTAATACAATTAATCCAAATGTTATTGCAATTGCTTTAACTTTCATATTCATAAGTTACTCTCCAAGTTCTATGTTTCTCTGCTACCCATTCTGCACCATCATACTCATCAATTTGCCATTCAACTTCATCGGGCACTTCAACGATTCCTAATTCTGAATACATACCATCAGCTTTTTGTCCTAACTCTTCAACGATTTGCACTAGAGTTTTACTATCTCTAGGTATAGACCTATCCCAAAAATCTATAGATTTAATACCCACTCGGTCTTTATATAATTTCAAAGCCTCTTTAGAAAGCCCAAAACCACCATGACAATTGTTTATTACTATTTTTTGCATATATCAAGTCCACAAACTATTTCTAATCTTAATTATCCGAATCATCATTTCTTCATCTTCTTTTTCGTAGGCGGCTTCAATTTCTTGCAGCAGTTTATGTGCTTTATCACTAGATTGTTTATCATCTGAATCTCTACCATTTAAAGATGAAAACAAACTGTCGGGATATTTCACTCGCATGGCATCACAGTGTTCACTCCAACCACTTGCATCCATAGGCTCTGGGCGATTCTGATATACTGTAGTCCACCATATATAAAGTTCTTTAATTTCTTTTGCTGAAATTGCCTGACTAGTTGGTTCGGCTTCACCTTTTTTATCTTCGTCTAACCACTCTACATTTGTAAGTGTCATGGCCCAATCAAGATGGTCTAGCCCAGCTTGGGGACAACGCCATGTTCTCCAACGAAACCATCCTGATGCATAAAAAGGTGGATTATATTTTGCACGGGCTTCTTTGTCACCCCAAGCAATGTGGCTCCATGCAGTTTCTACCTCAACAAAATCAACCAGCTGATTGAATAGGCAAGGCAAAAAGCGGTTCCCCAAATCCTGCCATTGACCCGGCTTAATATCCCGGGGATGAGCGGTAAGACTATTAGTCCGAGTAATCCAACGGTTGTTAATGTAGTACTTGATATCATAAATTTTCCTTACAGGCCATGTTACAAAATCTTGGATATGGCCAAGTGCCTCTTCAGCCAACCAGTAGCGGAAGTTATGTTTTATTTGAGCCGCAGTTGTCCACTCATCCCATTCTTCGGTTGTTCCGGAACTAAGTTTTTTAGTACCGCGAATCCAGTCTGCGAATGGACTGCAACTCCAGTAATATGCGTGATGAGCCATAATTATTTTCTACTTAAAATTCTAATGTTAATTGTGAATCATTAATAATAGGTTCCGAATATGATTCCGATAAAATAAAATTTACCATTTGATTTAATGTTATATCTCGTTCATGCGCTAATAGCATAATCTGAAACAATAAATCTTCATCAATATCTATATCTATAGGTGTTTTATTCTTAATCATTCCATGTCACTGTAATCATTTCCATTCTGGTCTTCTAATGTAGTGAAGAAGTTTTTCATTTTAGTTTCCTCATTCCATGCTACTGTATAATCATTATCAATATCCGAAAGCTCCAGGGCGTATTTTTTGCTTACTACACGATGGCTAATAATCTGCTCACCAATATGTTCTTGGCTAAACTCTTTGGCTTCTTCCATTGTTACCGTATCTAATGCCCATTCACTTTTGCCTTTTGGAACTTGTACCATGTAACGCATACGATATGTTGAAACACAATCAACTAATACCCATTCGGTATCTATTTTAGTTAAAGAAAGTGAACCATCAGGCAATTGCGTCCAATTAAGAGAGTCACCTATTTCCCATCCTAATTCATCACACATTCCTTCTGGGAATGGCATAATTAAGTCTTTGGTTTCTGGGTCTTCTATAAGTGTAACTGTAAATTTATTTTCCATAACTAATCCATTAAAGTTTAAAACAACATCATTATAACACAAATCTCAGAGTCTGTCAAGCTTTTTAAAATTAAATCCATTTATCATAGTCTAAAGTTATTTCTAAAACTCGGCATTTTTCTCGCAGTTTTTCAATTTCTACCGAGGCTTCATCCAATAAATCTGCAATTCTATCGGTTGTACCTTCCTGAACACTTTTACGGCCTGGTATTTGTCGCCGTATTTCTGCTCTTTTTCTCAATCGGTATATTAAATCTTGTTCATTCATTTTTCATCATTGGATACTAAAGTTACAAAGAATAAACCTAGAATAAAAGAAATAATTAACCCAATTAATATTAAAGTTGCTGGAAATACTATCCAAAGAAAATCTAAGAATATCTCATACATTTAATTATACCGATACATCTACATTTTGTCCAGGGCGCCCTAATTGTCGGTTCAATTCCATTCGTTTTGCTTGATTTGTTTTAATGTCTTCTCGGACTCTTATTTCTTCAATACGCAAAGCCTCATGACGCTTATCTAAATTATTAACTAATAATTGACGATACATTTCATTGTTTTGATCGGTTACTTTAGTTATAGTCATGGGATATATTCCTAATCAAAAATCAAAATCTGACTTATGGCGAGAGTCATAAAATTTAAAATGTAAGGTATATCCAAATAAAGAAAACTCACAGTCTACACCTGGGTGATCGGTTTGCACATACCAATAAAAATGAAATCCTATAAGATATGAATATTTATGTAGTTCTAATTCAATAAATTTATTTTTAAATGGAGTTCCGTAACCGCGACTCCATAAATTTTTAAATTTTCCAGCCCAAGGATTATGGATTTTAAAATCAATATTTAATAGCATCATAATTATTACTCAATAACTGTAGGAACATTTTGCCACACAGTGGCTGTTTCTTTTAAACCTGTTACGGAACCAATATGATTAGATTCATATGAACTATAATCATATTGAACTACTTTGGTGCGGTATTGTAATATCGGTTTCATTGCAACATATCCTACAGGCCCCGGGTCATGCGAACCAGGACTCTTGATAAGCCACCTCAATTCAAAACTTACCATGATAATTTATCCAAATCAAAATTACCAGATTCTTGAGTGAATCTCATATTAATATCCAATTCATTTAGAATATCATCATTTTTATCAATGGTGTCATCAAAACCTACACCCGAAAATAATTTAGTTTTCCGAGCACCATATTTTAAATATGCATATTTAACTTTTGGTTTTTTTCTAACAACAATAACAGCAATGTCATCTAATGCTACAAGTTTTTTATTCATTTTAAAAAGTATTAAGGGTTGGTTGCATACTTGCAATAAGTACTCGTTCACGTTGATGTGCTGGCTTTCTACCACGCACAATTTCAATAACCTCATATTGCCACATAGAGGAATTTAAATTTCTTAAGGCTTCACATAGAGCCCAATTTTTATTTTCACATTTTGCTCGGCTGATATGTTTTTGCCAGCGAACTTTTACAGCCCGCACATAAGCATGACCTTTTGCAACAGTCAAGCCAATGTAAGAATCACCGGTGTCTACACAAGTCACCTTGTATAGCACATGGTTTCGGTCTGACCGAGGTTTACGATTTAATGTAATCATTTTTAAGATTCCGAATGAATTCGTGAACCATTGACAAAGGAATATCAACTCCTAAATCCAATGAAACCGCTTTTTTTGTTTCTAACGGAGTAAAACCAGCAGCCAACATTTCCTCAATGGAAAAGGCAAGATTAGACATAGCGGACATTAAGGATTCCAGTAAAAAAGGTCAAGAATAAGCACAATAACCGCAAAAAATGCAACTAAGCGGAACAAAAAAACTTCTAGGGGCGAATACATATAAATTCTCTATTTCTAAGACTCTATTCTAACAGGTCTACAGGAAAAGTCAAGCATTATTTTGAATTTGTTGCAAAAAAACAACGCACCAGGACGCTCTAGGAGCGTTTTTTCGTTTTTTTGACACTAAAGTACTCATTGCCCAAAAAAATACGCTCTCCGGCTCGGTTTGAGTGATGAAAACGACATTTTTACAGTGTAAATTGCTTGAGAACCTCGGCCGCATCGGGATAATTCAGGTCATCCTGAATTCCTGTGTAAACTTGCTCAATTGCTGCTAAAACCATGAGGTTTTTAATTGTTTTAGCCTCTTGCCGCCTCGCTTTAGTCGGTAAATTCCGAATAAATGCATCAGCGTCCTTGCCATCTTCAAATTCCCACAAAATATTTGCAATAACGCACTGGGATTCAGTCAAACCTGGAATAGTAATCTCAATCATAATAATTTTCTTGTTTAATGTACTGAACTAAAATCCATTTTACTGAAATTCTTCCAATTTCCTTGGTAAATAATTTTATCATCGCAATTTTTTATTACAGTGATGGAATTATCGGATACATGATACTCATACTCTTGACCACAATCCTTACTTTCGGTAGAATGAATGTAAAAACCGCCAACAGAATTCTTAAAATGTGCAACCAACTGAGCGGCTAAACAACCCATGCCATTTGCAGTTCTTTTTTCCTTAGTTTCTTTAGAAATACCATTTGTAATTTCTAAACCATTCAGAAATTCTCCAAGCTCTTGTCCATGCCCTTCAGGATATCCATCATACTGGCGGTACAGGTTTAAGATAGGTTGTTTATTATCATTATAAACAAATGTAAGACAACGTGTGCCCATGTTTTTTCCAATGTGAAGTAATTAAGACTCTATTATAGCAAAAACCACAAAAAAGTCAAGAGATATTTTTATTCATGTTGTTTTCATACAACATCACAAATTAATTTTTCTTAGGTTTAGGCGGAAAATCAGGAAATGTATTCCACGGCTGATTGTAGTATTGGTCTATGTCCTGAGGTCCACCTTGGTCTACCCATAGCTTGGCGATAGTGATTACAGGATTACCGTCCACTATGCAATATCTGACAAGGTGTGCAGCATGGTCATATGTGCCATCAGGTACCCAACTGAACATTCTAAATTTTATTCCTTGGGATAGTTCCATATTACCCACACTAAAAAACATAAGATGAAACCAGCAATTAAACCACATGCAAAAAGCATTATTTAATTCCTAAAGTTTCTGGGCTATGGTCTAAACTATCACTCTGCGGGTCAGAATAAAATGCTGAATCTTCATCACGAATTGTTACACACAAATCACTGTGGTTCAAATCATAATCTGTGAATTGTTGATTTTCATCATACACCCGAAACATCATTCCATTTCCAGATCGTATGATATTTCCAGTGACTCCGTTAGCTAATTTAATTTTCATTATCGTTCCTTTATTAATGACTTTTTAACAAAAATTTATTTGAAATTGCTTTGAATGAACATTGCATAGTCGTGCTTTTAAACACAAGACCTTCACGTTCAGCGCCAGCATCCCATGCATGACCAATCATTCCTATAACTGATTTACCTTCCGCAAATTTCAGAGTTTCTTCAATGCTATTGATGCCTAATGTACCATACAATTCAGCACCAGATGCCATCACCGGTACATGTTTGATATTGTGCTCCTCAACAAATGCTAACCGTTCAGTTGGAGTAAAATATTTACTAGCATCAATATCATATATATCAAACAAGAAAAAATCTTGTCCTTTTATCTTGTAAGGATTGCCTTGAATACCTTCTCCGATTAACTCGCCCTGTAGTGCAAGATTACGATTGACTGCTCGGAGTTTTATTTCAAACTCATTCCGTACCGCAACATTCCACAGGCTGTTTGTTTCACTTGGCTTGAGGTCAAGATTACGGCTACACACACCAAAATCTCCGTCACGCAGGTATACGGTCATTGAAGAGCCATCCAGCTTTTCAGTAACTTCCCATCGGTGTTGTTCTCCGAGCCAGTAATCAAATTCTTCTTTTAAGTTTTGTACTCGTTCTTGGTCAGTCTTTTGAATCCAACTTGGGAACAAGCCTTTAATTTCTCCAGCCAGTTGTGCAGGAATTGGTGCCTCGTATTTGACAATGCCCAGCGGAAATGATACATCAAGCCCTTCAGACAATTCCGATTCTACCATAGTCAATGTAGATAACGGCAGTAACAGCCCTTGGCTCAATTGCCCACGCAATTTGATTGTACGCAGCCGTTCGCCTTTGACTTCATTGTAAACACGAGGAAAGTTTCCTTTTGATAGAAACGGTGCTATCTCATGAGGAATCCAAGAATCTATTTCGCAGTAAACCGCAAGGTCGCCTTCTTTGAATTCACCTTTTTTAACTACGCAGGTCCATCCACCGATGGTTGCACATTCAATAGCATCAGCATCCGGAATAGGACGCACTGCATCAATTCGCCGAATGCTTGCTAATTTTCTAACGGTTTTTGTATTCATATATGAATTATAACATCAATTACTTTTTTTGTCAAATGTCATTGTTGTTTTTTAGCAACAATTAAATTATATTTTTTCTCCACAATGTGGGCAAAGTTTTGTTGCAACCTGGCGCATTTCTTTTAGCGTTTTGTTTAGTTTCCTAGCATCAGCAACAATTCGTTTAATAGTTTTTTTATCCCGTTCATGTTTAACTTTACTCAATTCTGCTTTAAGGTGTAACTTCATTTTATTCAAGCGACCTTCAAAGATTTCAATGAAGCCTGTTACACCGGTTGAAGAATGTGAATTCATGCATCTTCCGCTCTATGAGCCGCACATGCAGTTTTAATCCACCCGCCTTGTGTTTGCGTACCTGGTAAGCCGCATTCTTCACACGTAACTCCACTCATACTTTCGGCTAGTGTTACCATACCGTCAATATAGTCATCACCGCCGGTGTAGTAGAATCGTAATGAACCAAACTTTTCTTTAACTTGATTTAGTGTGACTTGATGCACTACCTCACCGTTCTTATTTTTCCAATCAATGTGATGTTGGATATTACCCATCAACTGGTCTAGAATATTAAACCAACCATCACCGCATTCAAAGCCCCAACACATACAGGTTTCCATCATGGACTTTTCTCGGTTGACCATCATCTTTGGATACCGTTGGCACAATAGTTCATCCAATTTTTCATTCATGTTTTTTTCTCTGACTTGTTTTTTACCCACAGACAATCAAAAAAAATTCTCATTGACCACCTTACAAACCAATTAGGCACTCTACCCTTTGGCGGTATGTAAACTATTCCCATGCCTCCTGGTCTATTTCCAAACAAATAGCATTGCCACTCAGACGATTCGGGCGTTTTGATAAATTCGTATTTGCTTGTAATTGTCTTGAAGGAATCAGGGTTTTTCACATCAACCGTATATTGACCAGAATCTTCATTCATTCTTTAATCTCTTTCAATTCAAAAATAAAATGCCCACCTCGGCGCCATTGTACCCAATTTAAATGCCACAACATATTAGTTTTTTGCATCTCGCGGATGATAGATTCATTACCCGACCAACCTCCGGTGGAGATATTATACAAATGGACCTTCTTATCTTTTATGTATTCGTGATCGGCCTCACTCTCTCTCCAGCCCCATGACGACATATGCCAAATAGATTTAATAAATTCAAACCAACCTCTAGCATCACTCCAATGCCAGATGCGAACAATCTCCAGTGCGGCTTCAGTAGGATAACCATCCTCATCAAGATGTTCTTCATCCATTAACTCAGCAATCCGTTCTTTGGAACGTACTTCGTCTTCTTCAAGTTGACGGTGAAGTTCTTGATGTTCGTTGTTCATCAATAGTTACCTCATTAGGAAATTCATCTGTTGGCTCAAACACATACTCTGTTTTTGGTGTGTATGGAAACACAATCGGAATATGTGAATTGCGCCCGGTATATGATGACTTAAACATTTTACCGTCCTCTTCACTCTTACACCATCCCCAAAATACTTTACCATCTATGTAATATGGCTGTCCATCAAACCGATTGGATGATTTAAATACAGCACTGCACCGTTTATTTTGGTATATCTTCTCATCACCATCCGATATCTGATTCCATTCCCAATCTTCACCAGTCAGTGGTACAATAGGATCAAACTTTGCTAACTTAGAAAATAAATTAATAGTGTAGGGAGCAGAGGATCCAGAATGCCCTTCGTCAGCAAACACCTCCAACAACTTTAGTACATGATTGCAAATCATTTCTTGCATTTCATCTTTGTATTTTCCGTTTTCAAACCATCCTGCTGCACGAAACTCGTTCATTGCGTGAAATTTATAGTTACTCATTCTTGTTTTCCGTAGAGTTGATTATCTTCTACGAATGCAATCAATGCATGAGTTTGAAATTTAACCTGTTCTTCAGTCAGTTTTAAATTGTATGCATCACTTAGGATATGCAACACTTCGTGCCACAATGCAATCTTTTTAGTTTGTTCACTAAAATGATTACCAATCCAAATCTCTTGGTCATTGAATCGTGCAAGACCAATAGTGCCTTGCATTTCTTCCGCTGTCTTATACAAGACATTGTATGTTAATCCACAAATTTTTAATTTCATAATTCTACTCCTAAATCAGTTTGGTATCTATGCATCAATCGGTCAAATGCTGGAAATGCAAGTTCTTTCCTGTTGATTTCAATGCATTCTTGAATTATTAACATTGCAAACTTTTCCTCATCTAACACCCAATACTCACCAGATAATTCAGTTTTAGGAAAATGTTTTCTTGCTTGTTCAGCCAGATGTTTGGCCAGATGTTTAATTCTCCAGTTCATGTATTTAACTCACGTAACCGGTTTTCTGTCCATGCAACCGCTTGATGGATTGCGTATGGCCTATCGTCAATCTTTTCCCAGTCTTCGGGTGTCAGCCCTACCCACGGGCGACCTGTTACCAGTTCCTGCTTTAGTTGTTCAGCGAGAGTGTTTTGATATTCTTCATTTTGGCAGGTTGGCCATTTGCATTGTGTTTCTTGTTTTGGCTGTGCTGCTTTCCACTCCGCGACAAAGGCAATTGCGTCTAACCCGTATTCGTCAAGGATTTTCTTGATTAACACCCACTCGGAAGGTGGCTGTGCTGCAATACGAACAGTCCTTGTCCCGTCAGCATGATACGCCACCACATCTTCCACAGGTTCCTGCTCTGGCTGTGACAGTGCGGTGCGAAGGGCGGTGATAGCTTGTTTGCCAACAGGAAATGGCATTGCTTTGTCAATATTCTCTAGCGCCTCCAGCGCCTGCTGCGCTGATTCTCGTAAAGTTTTCATTTTGTATTTAATTAGTTGCCTGAGGGCGATGTTTTTCATTCAACGCCATGACTTCTTCAAATGGGACTTTTACCACGTGGATTAGTCTGCGCTGTTCTTCATTGATAGCATCCAGCTGTGCTTGACCTCGCCGCCAAACACTGTGGTCATCACTGTAGTCAAAGTACCAATCATGGAAAGATAACATCTTATCTAGTGTGATTAATTCTGGATTCATTCCGTTACTCCGAAGTGTTGTTTAACATTATCTCTAATTCGGTGCATTGCATCAATCTCATTATGCACGACAAAAGTTTTAAGTATAACCTCGGCACATTCGGCTACAATCAACTGGGCGAACTTTGTATCATAAGATTCTGAGTAAACTTTCAATGCTTGTTCTTTGTCTGTGATTTTAATCATGGCATCTAGAGAATGTTTTTTAGCCTGTTCGGCCAGCAATTTAATTCGTTCGTTCATCATATGCATATTATAGCATGTTTTTAATTCAATATCAAGCATTTTAATAGGCTTACGCCCGGCTTTTTAAAGCCTTCCACTGCTAACTATTGCTTCCCAATTTAATCGTCCATCGGCACCCGTGGTAGGGCATACGATGCTCATCGGCCCGACATTCTAGTGTCGGTGATCCTTGGGATAGGACTGCTAGGCCTTGACCTGCCTAGCATCAGGGTTACATTCACTTATTCAATTCCAAAAATGGCACCGAGATTTTTATTGGGTCTTGAGCTATTCCGTAGGAACTTCAATTCCTGCTCAATCATCTTATTAGCCTCACCAAAATTCAATCCCTGGTGCTTTTGAACAATGTATAGAAACATTGTACTACCAGTAGGATAACCATAGTTATCAATCAATCGTTTATGGATTTCTCCATAGGCATCCCGCTTACGCATACTCATTACTTTCACCTTTTAAAAAACAATCACTCACCACTCACAATTTAATCTATGTCAAGCTGTGCATTTTTGCACGTAGCAGGTCACCTAGAGCAGGCTGATGTTCTCCGGGAACCACCACACCCTCTACAAACAGATCCACGCCTTCTGAGTAGTAGCCGTTAGACTCACCCAACCAACGCACATCCACATAGCCTTTGCAAGTAGCAAACTTGTAGAAGGTCCAAGTCACGGAATCGTGTTCCGTTTCGTCAAACTCTACAGGAGTCACACCTGAAACTTCTTCAGCCTGGAGCAACGGCGAGCCAACCAAGTCCTGCAAGTTACCACATATGTCTTCTATGGAAACATACTCACAACAATCCTGCATGTGAGCAAACATGAACCGCTGACCATCTGCTGTTACAAAAGTCATTTCACCATCGCCAACAGAACCAGTGACTTCAACAAAAGTTAAGCCTAGCATCTGTTCCATGCCTTTTTGTGTGTCTACTATGTTTTCGTAATCCATTTTGTTTCCTTTAAATCTCAATCTCTAGACTACAGTATAACAGAATTCTGGTAATTGTCAAGAACTATTTTTGGTGTGTTGCAGAAAAGCAACATACTCTTACCGGTCATTAAAACTCTTCATCCATTCAAGTAAAATTGTTTTAGCCTTTTGGCTAGTGATTCCAAACTCCCGTTGCAAGTATGAAGCGGCTCCAAACATGTTGGTAACTCCAGAATCCCGGAGAGCATTTAGAAAGTCTTTATGTTCATTAGTCATTTTTTTACCTGTCATTTAAAATCACGAATCATCTGAATCAATGCAATAGCAATATCATACTCGCCACGATCCAGCGCAGCAATAGCTACAGTCCGAAGGTCGCCAACAGTGTCGGTTTCCACTTTCAAACACTCAGGTGTTTCGGAATAATCCTGGTCGTATGAATAATCATAATCGTAATGGTCCTCGTCCATAGGCAGTTCGCCAGACTGGTAGCTTTGGCTTAACAATACTACCACTTCATATTTACGAAGTGTATCCAGAGCCTCATTCCGTTCACGCCAGGACAAGTTGGATTGACCGATATCCAGCACAACCCGAGCGCCTCGCTCAACCATTTCTTTGGCTTCCTTGAGACCCAATCCTGGGCACAATTGCCGAATTATTTTAATTACAGTGACCGTGGCACTAGGGCTCATTGGGAATGAAGGGAAGGTAAATGTATATTTCATTAGATTATTTTTTAATTAAAAATCTATTTAATGTCAAGCTGCATAATCGTAGTAATCCTCGGGATGACCCTGATCAGGACCGTGATAGTGCGGATTGGGTTCCCATGTATCGTAGTCTGTCAGGAGCCATTGCTGATCCAGCCGTTCTGCGCCTACGATCCAAACCCATTCGCGGATTGCTTGTTGAATATAAGACATTTTCGTTTTGTTTTTAATGTCAACCTTTGGTCTTGAACAGAGTCCGACCATTGGCTTTACAGAAGGCTTGCTTCCAGTCTTCTGGAACATCCCACCGATCAAATTCACTTTGTGGAATACCGAGCTGTGCCATGAGAGTGTGCTTAAAGCTTGCCCATCCGCCCCTCTGAGCGCCGAGTAGTTTTGCATTCATAGCGGTTGCTTTCATCATTTTTTAATTATAGAGTTCAAACAAATCACCGCCGTTGTTAACGACATAAACTTTTTTGCTATCAACCACGATATATCCATAGTAACCATCTGAATAAACTCCAGATGGGTCATGCTCAATTGTCACCTTCCGAACAATCTCGCAAAAAGCCCAACGCTTTGTGGGCAACTTCCCATGAAACAATCTCATGTTTTCAAGGGAGGTAATTAAGATTCTTGCTTTCATAAATTACAGTATAACATAATCCATGGTTTTGTCAAGAACTATTTTTGATGTGTTGCTTTTCTGCAACAATGCATTAACAATCTGGGTCAAAAGATTCCCATTCCTGGGCTTCATCCGGTTGACCGTCATACTCAATTTCATCATGGAGTTCTTCCGCACGGGCCATAAAATCTTCGCACATGTTGAATAATTCCTTGAATGCTTGGTGTTCACCCGTAGACAATTCCTTGAGGAAATCGGAACCTTCTTCCTCCATAGCCTGCATAATTTGCCTCATTGCAGCAAGAGTGTTTCCACACATACAATAGGACATGTTTGGATAATCAGCCATAAAATTACTTGTTCCAATCGGAAGTGTAGCAGACACAAAGGTCATAAACATATTCCCGGACTGCGGTATCGTTGGCTTCACAGAACCTAACATCAGAATCCGACAAAGCAATCAGAGAGTTTTGAATATTAGCCCAAGAAAGTTTTCCGGGGTTTGCTCTGACAGTAACGACAATACCGTGAACGGCTGAGTTACCTTCAACAGAAAACATTCCGTAGGAAAGATTAGGTTTTAAAATTACTGACATTTTATTTCCTTAAGCTGGGAATAGCAAATCAACTTGGACTTGGATTCGTGTACTGGGATTGGTATTGTAACTCGTCATTCCAAGGCCACAAGGAATCAAATCACCATCTTTTTTAGCCATGCGGCGCATATAAGCTAACTGAACCAGTGCATCATTAGCAGCCCGTTGGTGCCCAGTAGTAGCAAATACATTAGCAACTTCCGAAACGGTCGTGTAGATTCCGAGTCCGTCAAACATCAACCGGATTTTCTGTGAATTCTTGAAGCCGGGAATGTA
>Ga0208975_1000255_pt1 | contig 28352 bp, 36 predicted proteins | sample GreLakmeER78MSRF_FD_187700 | JGI IMG/M metagenome (GOLD analysis project Ga0208975, IMG submission 187700) | Freshwater lentic microbial communities from great Laurentian Lakes, MI, USA - Great Lakes metaG ER78MSRF (SPAdes) | ecosystem: Environmental > Aquatic > Freshwater > Lake | place: Great... | reverse complement strand
TAGAATGTATCTTCTCTATCTCTTCTTTGCTAAATGATACATAGTACTCTTTGCCATCCTCATCATCTTTACGATAGATCTCCATAGGGATAAGAGCAGGTGCCACAATACGATACTTAACATTATCCTTAAAGACCATTTGCTTAACCTGGCTATTGAAAGCATGGCCCATGACCTTAATGGCAGGCGTGCTTGTGAAGGCTATTTGCTCAATCCCGAGATCCTCCCCATTTTCAGAGTATTCAGGATCTATAGTAATTTTGTAAATAGGTAAATTATCTTTTGCCATACCTATATTATATTATTTGTATATTTGTTCTAAAATTAAAAACTATGATAACTATTTTAGGCAGGGATATCCCTAACCACCTTGACGAACTGACCATTGAGCAGTTTGAAGTAATAACCGAGCTTAGCAATAACAAGGAGCTAGATGCTGTAGATAAGCACCTGCAGATTTTTGCTAGCCTAGGCGTAGCTGAAAGTGAGTTCTATGATGTAGATGTGGCTGACTTCATTGAGTACACCAATGCATTTAATACTATCCCTGAGGTAGACTATCCTACCATCTCACAAATTGAGTTAGCAGGATACAGCTACACAGCTGAGTTAAAAATGACAGTAAGAGATACTAAGCTTATTGAGAAGATAGCCATAGCTAAACCTAAGGGATACATTAGTGATGTGTTAGCAGTTTTCTTTAAGCGTGATGACCTTACACCTGCTGAGCACTATGCAGAAGCTCACTTAAAACTTAAGGCAAAAATGATTAAAGAACTTAAGGCAAACATAGCTATCCCTTACTTACTATTTATTACAAATAAGCTAGTTAAACAAGTAGATGTACCTGCCGAAGAAGTGGAGTAACATCAGCCTTGAGCAGTTTATTGAGATAAGCCAAATAGACAAAGAGCAGGGAGCTAATGCTTACAATAGTGAATTAATCTCTATAGTCACTGATATGACCTATGATGAGGTAGATGAGCTAGACTTAGATGATATGGTTAAAATGGTGGCTGATATGAAGTGGTCAAACACTCAGCCATCTAAACAATATAAGCATGAGCTCCTAGGTATGAAGATAAAGCCACTAGCGAAGCTGTGCCTATTTGAGTACATTGACCTGGACTATTATTTTAACGATAACTACCACACTAACCTAGATAAGATATGTGCTATCCTATACAGGCAGTCTAAAGTAAATGAATGGGGTGAGGTAGTACTTGAGCCTTATGATTATGATATTAGTATAAGAGCTGAGAAGTTTCTAGATATACCAATCACTGAGGTCTATGGCATAGTGGCTGAGTTTCTGAAGTTTAAGGATAATTTTCTAGATGTTTATTCTAATCTATTCAACGAAGCTGAAGAGGAGCTAACTGAAGATGATATGGCAGCCATGGAGCCTGAAGAGATAAAAGAGGTCGAGAAGGAAGTAAAAGAGAATAAGTGGAGTTGGGAGCGTATGATATACGGTCTCACAAATGGGGATATTACTAAAACTGAAGCAGTAGGAGCACTACCACTTACCTATGTCTTTAATATCCTTGGTATGAAAAAAGAGTTAGACATTTAACGGATACCCCTCAATGAAATCAGCAGGAGGATCTAATGCATAAAAAGTGTATACTAGCTTTTGATTTTCTTTAATAACAGGCACCCATTGGTTCATAGGATAATTTTTACTAAGCCAATTAAAGTACTGTTGATATATTTCAGCAGTGATACCTGAGCTTTCCATTTCCTGAGTAAATTTATCTACAAATTCTCTAGGAGCTATCTGACCACTATTAGGTCCATAAGCATTAGAAGTTTGTGGTACCCCATTATTCAAAAAGATAAAATAATACATAGCTATTATCTCTATCTCTAACCTTTCCATGTTTACTATCTGAGCATTAATTCTGATGCTATCTACTAGTGTACTGCCTGTAGGATTAGAGATATCATCTCTTACAATCCTCTTAAGAATAGTAGCCATCTTCCTACGAGTAGGATAGAGCACATTGAAAATACCATTTTTTGCGTATGCCATTACAATCCTCCATCAGTTATAGTCCATGTATTAACACCTGTAAGTATAGCTCTACCTGCTGAAGCTGCCACTGTATATTTAGCTGTACCAAAATTTATACTTAAACTTGACTGTACTGCTTGTGTACTCCACCCATTATAGATTGCGTTAAGATTAGTTGTAGAGAAAGTTGCATCTGTTTTGCCACTCATAAAATCTGTAAAGTTTTGTACATTTTCTACGTTCCAACTTCCTATATTTTGATTAAATGCAATAGCATTAGTAAACATTAAACTCATATTTTGAACTGCTATTGTATTAAATGTTAATGGTTGATTAAATGCAGGTGCATCTTTAAACATTCTATTCATAAATTCAACAGCTGAAGTGTTAAATGATAACGCTTGATTAAATGCAGTGCAACCACTAAACATTTGACTCATATCTGTAACTGCAGAAGTGTCAAAACTCAAAGGTTGATTAAATGCTGTGCAACCTTCAAACATACTACCCATATTCGTAACTGCAGAAGTATCAAAACTCAATGCTTGATTAAATACCGAACAATTAGTAAACATAGTACCCATAGCTTCAACAGCAGAAGTATCAAAACTTAACGCTTGATTAAATGCAGTGCAACCACTAAACATCTCAGCCATACTTGTAACTGCTGAAGTGTCCCAAGAATTTATATTATTAATTGTAGTTAAAGAAGTACAATCAAAAAACAATCCATCAAAAATAGTCACCCCTGTTAAATCTAAAGTATCTGAAACTGAAGATAAATCTAAGTTAGAGCAAGAGACAAAGTTATAGCCATAGTTATCAGGACCTAATTGAAGCTGTCCCCAATTTACTACTGAAGTAATATTTGGTGAGCCACCATAATTACCAAAATACCAACCTGTGCAATCTCCATCTATTATAACTGTATAAGTGCCTGCTACAGCATAAGTATGAGTATTGTTAGCAAAACTATTTACATCTGTATTACTATCTCCCCAATCTATACTTCCTGAATAAGTACCTGCTGCATCATAAGGTAGAGTTATAGTTTCGTTTGGAGCTGTAGTAGTCCATGTAGTAGTGAAATAAACAGGCACTGCTGTTATAGCTTCCCATTCCTCTATCCAGTTAAGACTAGTGCTAGGGCCACCTAAAGCTATTACTATATCCTGTATGTAATTATTAGAAGTAGCAGCGTTGCCACCTACAGCATCTAAGATATCTCCCATTAGACTATTAGAGATGGTTGTATTCACACCGTAGTAATCAGCTATACCAATTAGAATACTGCTATCATCATAACCTGTCACTCCTAAATTAACTGATATTTGCTTTAATACATCATTCATATACCTATATTATTATAGAGTTCAATTTTGTTTATATTGGAACTGCACAATCAGTCCAGTCATTAACTGTTAGTGTAATACTCATCTGATACCCTGCAGCGTAATCTAATAGATCATTGTTGAGGGGAGTAAAGGTAGGCACTCCTACCACATCAAAGTCATAGTCAGTGCTATCATTAAAGTATACGTTCAAATCACTAAGTATCTGTTGAGTGTCACTTAATATAGTGATGATGTTAGCTCTATCTTTTTGGATGATGTCATAACAATAAATATCAAAGGTAAACTCAGTAGTGTTCTCAGTAGGGATAACTCCACTAGGCACGATATACACCAGGGGATACTTCTCATTCTGAGTAGCAAAGTTATATAACTGTTCTTTGAAATCACTACCCACTTTGAACACTTGCTTATGGGCTGTGTAGAATGCTATTATTTTGTTGGTTATTGCTTGTAAGGAATTCATAGCTCTGAGTTTTTATTTATCATGTTAATTTTCTTTTGCACGTTTGTTATCTGAGTCTCTGATACTACAGCTGTCACCATCATATTACCACCACCTGCTGAAGTAGATCCTCCTGCACTCATAGTGTTAGCATTGTTAGATGAGCCAAACAGCTGAGCTGCTTGAGGTATCATAGTGGCTGTATTGCTACCACCTCCTCCACCTCCAGTGTCTCCACCTCCTGATACAGGGGTAGATGGTGCTGTTAGTAATTGCTTAGCTTTCGCAACATTAGTAGCTATCTGAATAATACCTGATGCAAATTGTGCTATACCTGCAGCACCTGCTGTTACACCATTCAATGCATTAGATTGTGATGCTGCTACCAAAGCAGAGATAGCCTTAGCTGTATCTATACCAATCTGAATGAGAGCATTTGCCTTGTTAAACTTAGCTAGTTTAGCCTGGTCTTTGATTAGCATCCCTCCTAAGTTTGCCAATCCATCTACTGTATCCTTAGCAAAAGCTAGCTTAGCATCTCTGATTTGTTGGTCTTTTTCTATTCTAGCATTGGCAGCATCATTCTCAACTTTCTCAATATCTTTTTTATGCTTATTCTCCAAAGCTAGCAAAGTCTCAGCATTACCATTAGCAAGCTCTTGCTCTTTTAAGTACTGAGCCTCAATGGCTGCTATCTTACGTTGGTCATCAGTTAAGTTTAATTCATTGAGTGAGTTTAGCAAAGCCTGCTGATCAGCTATTTTCTTATCTGAGCGAGCCTTAGTAGCAGCAGCATCAGCTATTTGTAATTGCTCCTGAACTTCAGCAAATAGTACAGACTCTGCTCCATACTTTTCTTTGGCTGCATTAATAGATGCCTGATAAGCTACTTGTTGCTGTTTGGCTATCTTAGCCTCACCATCTTTCATGTTAGCTATTGTCAAGTCATTAAGAGCTTTTTGCCCTTCACTTTCTTTTTTCTTTTTAGCTTCAGTTATTTTATCCTGCTCTTGAGTTTCTGCTAAATCAAAGGCTTCTTTTAGTGCTTTTCTTTCTTTGTCAGTCTTAGTATCATCTGTTAGCAAATCAGCACGTAGCCTATCATACTTTTCAGTTAATACCTCTTGTTCTCTTTTTGCTTCATCTTTTATAGCAGCTATTCTTAAATCTTCAATTTGTCTTTGAGCAGCTAGCCTATTTGCAGCTAAAGTCTTGGCAACAGACCTAGCATTATCTGCTACCTTCTTTGCATTATCTGCTACCTTCTTTTCATTGGCAGCAACCATCTCTTCTCTTGAGTAGGCACCAGCCTGTATAATATCATTCTCTGCTTTAATATCTTCCTTTAATTTTATTCTTTTTTTAACGGACTCTTCATCATCCATGTGCCTCATGGCATCGTAAGTTTTTTGATTATACCTTATCCTAGCCTGTGCCTCGTATTGAAGTTTAACCGATTTTTCCTGTTCTAGTTTAACAGTATCTTTGCCTGCTAGCTTAGCCATTGCTATTTCATGATCATAAGATTTCCCTATTTGTTCACTTCTTAGTTTACTAGCTGCTGATGCCTGTTCCATAGCTGATGATACTTTAGCAGCGTTCTCATCTGCAGCATGGGTAGTTAAGCCTAGCCAATCAGTTAAGTCTTTGAAAAGTTGTATAACAACATTGATAGGTATCATTAACATATTAAAGGCTTTTTCTAATACCCCTATTTTATTAAGGAAGAGCACAAATGCTGCCACTATAGCTACTATGACAACTACCAATAAGAATATAGGATTAACTAATAGAGATAACCCCATCTTAACAAATTGCATTGATAACTTTCCTACAGCACTTGTAAGTGCTCCTAATCCCTTAGCTAAGTCACCTACCTTAAACTTACTAACAGTAGCTGTGAAAGCAGTTACCTGAGTAGCTGCCTTAGAAAAGTCCATGTTCATTAGACTATCCTTAATACCACTTATCTGATTGCCTACTTGTTGTACAGTAGATCCTGTGCTAAAGTTCTTAATAGTCTTATTAGTGTCCTTAAGCTTCTGATTGAGCTCACCTGCCCTGGTAGATAATCTCTCTATCTCAGCAGGATCCGTAGCAGTTACTAAGTCATTTTTAATCTGCTTCAGCTCAGCCTTCATCTCACCCAGGCCTGCTAATTTTATTGGGATTATTACTTCATTCATTATGCTAAAAGTATTTTGTGGGCTACCCCGTTAATAATTACATCCCATGTCCTAGTTTGTGCAGCTGCTGCTACGCTCACTGCCCCTGCAGGATAAGTTACACTACCTGATACAAATTGATTAGAAGCTGTAGCAGTTGCATCCCTGCCTAATATAATTGAAGCATCAAAGTTGCCACTATCAGTAGATATACCTAAAGCAGTGTTATTATCACCTGTGGTATTGCCAAGTAATGCATTGACACCTATAGCATTGTTATACTCACCTGTAGTGTTATTAGCTAAGGCAGATACACCTATAGCTGTGTTACTAAAACCTATACTGTTATTAACCATAGCAGATGCACCTACAGCTGTATTAGCAAAACCTAAATTATTAGTATTTAATGCATTTGATCCTAAAGCAGTGTTATCATCACTCGTGTTACTAATTAAAGCACTTACCCCTACAGCTGTGTTACCGTTACCTATAATGTTGAAAGTAAGAGCATTTGCACCTATAGCTGTGTTATCAAAACCTGTAGTATTACTTCTTAACGCACTTTCGCCATAGGTAGTATTACTGCCTATATTTCCTTGTCCATTATTCCACAGTGTTAAATCATCAGCTTTTGTCTTAACAAATGGAGGAAAGAGCTCTGAGATAGACTCACCATTTATAGTAGCAGTTGTTAAGTTATCTGTTACCATTTCATTCTCACTCACTATGTACCCATCACCTACTACCACTGATCTAGTGCCTCCTACTATCACGTTGCCTCTACCCATTACCATAGCATTAGCTTGGTTGCTAAACACGTTAGAGGTAATCATTCTAGTAGTATTGATATTACTCATGGCTAACATTTGCATAGGGCCTATAGCTGATGGGGATGTAGGTACGATAGGTCCACCTGGGCCCATGAATGGTGTAAAGTTAATCTCATTGTCTATGCTGATAAGTTCTACCCTTGTAAGCTTGCGAGCATTGGCATCATAATCAATGACCTTATTGATATTCCACCATGAGTTATCTATCCTTATCTTATCATTGAGCTTAAGAGCTTGGATGTCATTCTCCTTCAAATCAAAGTTGGCTATGAGCATCTTACCGTTATTAATCTGCCCCATAGTCCTTCTCCAATATCTATTGTATAGATTGTTATCAGTTAGGTTGCTAGGTTGGTAATAGTAGAAGTCGCAGATAGCAAAGTTGATATCAAAGCTAGGAGTAAGTGGATCATCAAAGTGGCCTACCAAAGGATAGACTGTTAAATTACTTTGCCCTACAGATCCATAGTCTAAAATAGAATATGGGCCACAGGTTGCTAATGGTGTAGTAGTGGTAGTCTTATCGTATAGTATCCTTATGTTTGTCTCAGGTGCTGCACCTGCTATCATAGGTACAAATGCTCCAAACAAAGTCTTAATCACAGGTGTAGGGCTAAATAGTATTGGCTTAGTTTCTACCTCCTTAACATATTCATTATCAAAGATTACCTCTACCTGCCCATAGATATCATTAGTGGCATTGGTATAAGTTACATTGGGTGCATCTTTATCAGGTGCATAAGTTAGTATTACTTTCTTAGCTGTAATCTCAGGCAAAAATGATAGCTCCTGCTCCTGGTCCTTAGCGAGCTTCGCAGTCCAGTCTACCTCCACACCACTATCATAGAAATCATCCCTATTCTGCAGTAGTAGTTTGTTTGGTTGTACGCTATCTACCTGAGCATATAGGTTATACATATTGAAAATGCCCTTAATGAAATCACTCTGCTTAATTTTTTTAGGTACATAATCATTTACCTCTATGGTGCCACCTATTGCATAGATTGTACTGTTAGGTACTATACTAATTTGAATGGATGTAATCACAGCCTCTATAACTACAGCTGCAGAGTTAGTGCCTCCTGTTCCACCTGACCTCCAATATACTTGAGGTGTTGTTTGACCTACTAATGGAGGTGATACGTTTGCTACACCTAATCGTAAAGTGCCAGATGATAATTGGTTTAGTTGAGGATAGCTAAGAGCTAAAGTAGTTTGTGCAGTTTGTGAAAGAATAGTAGTAACACCATTAGGTATGGTTAAAGGGGCTTCCACTGCATTGTTTGCTATGTTGCTACCAGAAGGAGGTGTAGGGTTAGTGTATAGGTTACTAACAATAGGGCCTAAGCCTGCTGCTTGTAGATTTAATCTAGGCTTGTAGTAGGTAGGGTTAGCTGCTCCCTGACTATCACCTGCATATAAAATACCTCCTGATGTATTGTTTAACTGAAGGCTATAAGCTATGGTAATACTATAGTCATACTGCTGAGAGTTAGCTGAGCTGATATTGAATGGTGTAGTGTATACACCTGTTACAGGGTTAAAGATATTCTGAGGATCTTCTAGCTCAGTCCATCCTGTAAAAGTTTGTGCAGGGTTAATCGCAGTTGTACCTGGTCCAAAGTTACCACCTACAAAAGTAGTAGGAGTTGTAATCTCTGCCTTAACCAAATAGTCATTATAGTCAAAGTTATCTACCCCACCATTGTAAGGGATAAACAGCTTGTCAAATCTATCATAGGCAATACTAGGCCAATCATAAGTGAAGCCAGCATCAGCGAAAATTCTATCAAAATATATCTTAGCAAATATAGCAGGCTTAAACTCCTGAGTGTTGTAAATGTAGGCAGTGTTAGCAGGTAGAAAATACTTGAAGCCATCTACCACTGTATTACCAAATCTATTGACTACATTGAATGCATCATAGGTATGGTTGAAATCACTGAAATCTATATCAGTTAAGTCCTTGTTAGCAATGGCTGTAAAGAAATCTGCTTTACTATCTTTGATAAGTACCTCATACTCCACATGTTCCTCATAGCCATCAGTCATTTGTGCCTTCTTAACCGAGGTGAGCTGTATAGATACATCCTCCATTATTGGTATGCCATCCTGAATAACTGATCCTGTAGTAAGAGCATTGATGTTGAACGTGCCCTCCACTATATTTACATCATAGTAATGGTTGAGTAGGTTGTTGTTATTCTTACTGCCAGTGAGAGTGATAGTCTTAGAGTAGTTGCCTTGTCTCTTACTAATATCCCTTATGTCTCCCACTTGAAAATTCAAGGGGAAGGCAGTGCCCTCCTTAACATCTAAGTAGCCTGTTGCTAGTTGTATCCTTACCATCTTAAGAGTTTACTATATTGTTGTTAGCTAGCTTAACTACTATGCTCTGCTTTATTAAATTCTTATTCCGTTGCTTAAACTCCTCAAAGGTAGAAGTGACTATAGTGCAGCTTACATACTCAGCACTCTCAGGTGCCTCACAATCTGCATCATAGTTGCTGAGCTTCAAATAGGTATTTGGTGAGCTACAAAGTTCAGTGAAGTACATAGCCATTGTCTCATTCATCCAATCGGTGTTAAGTGCTATGGTAGTATCAGTGCTTATGTAAGTGTTAGTCATACCTGTCTCAGTAGTTTCGTACAACCATCTATCTATCCCTGAAGTCTCAACGTATCCTGGTATATCTTTGTTAAATTGCTCACGTGTTATGTTACCTGTAGTGTATGCCCTTCCTGTGAAAGCAAAGCTACCCCATGAGCCCATACGATCTAAGAATAAGATTGAGTGCTCTACTGTTCTTACTCTCCTATCTAAATTAACCTTGTATTGTTTTGAGTCTGGAAAGCCATTCCTTTCATAGCGTACTGTATACCATTCAGTAGTAGGCTTAATCATTGGTAGTGCTCCTGATACTACAGATAGTACACCATGATTGTTAGGCCCTATAGATATACCACTAACATGATCGGTAGCTGTTACGTTCTTTTCAAAAGTATCACCATCACTTGTCTGAAAGAATACTGTATCAGGAGGAGTAGGTGATCCATTAGCCACAGCATTTACCCATAGATCCTGGGATAAGGTAGCATAGAAATCAGAAGGTGGTAGGTTGGTTAAAAATCTATCCTGAAAGCCATTAAGCATAAAATCATCATAGTCATAGCTAGGCCATTCTACCCATCTAATTGCTCCGTTGAATACAAATTTGTTTAGTGCTGTGATTATATCCCTAGTGATTGTCTTTCTACCATCTGCATAAGTGATAGCTCCATTGATAGTTGCATTCGTTACAGCTGCCCATGGTGAGCTCACTACTAGAAAGCCTACCCCTACAGATAGAACTGTGAACAGCCCCTCAAGGTTTGGGTTGGCTACACCAAAATCTGCCTGAGTGATATTGATTTGGTCACCTGCTACAAATGTATTGACTACGTTAATCTGCACGTTGACTCCACTAAATGTAAGTGTGTTAATATAAGTGGTAGTAGTCAGATACTCTTCTCCTACCTTTACATCATACTTGTAGTGGCTGTTAGTTGCGTTATATGCTGTAGTGTTGGTTAGGTTTAAGTCATAGCTTACCTGAGCCTGTAAGAGCTTCGACAAATCTACCTCACCATAACCAGTGCCATAAACAGGCATCACCCTGTACTCTGCTATCTTGTTAGCTGTACCACTTTCGTAGATATCAAAGATATATTTGAAACCTTGTAGGTTGTTGTTTGTGCTATCATAGATAAACTTGATAGGATTGTATGCAGGCATCAGTGGCTGTGCTATTGCTATTTGTGTAGTTGGCATACCTATATTATTTAGATTAAATTATTTGTTTTTGAACTCAGCCATGGCAACAGCATAAGCTTGCTCTAATAGCTGAAGGTGCAGCTGCATCCTATCAGGTCGGTTAAATACTATCCTCACTTGCTTACCTGTCTTATGGTAGATGAAGGCTTGCACCACTTGTATCTTATGTAGGATATCAGAATGCATAGTAGCTGTCATCAGTGTAGTACTCCTGCCTTATGTGAGTAGTGGCGTAACGGATGGCATCCATTGCATCGTCAAATAGTTTAACAGGTTCATCAGTTATGAAGTCACCTATCTTCTTCCATTTGTAATTCTCATACTCCCTCTTGATTGCCTTATCATCTTGGCAAAATACACCAAAGGTCTTAAGGTTGTCTATCCCCTTCTTAACTACTTTGTTTGCATTCTGAACATCATACCCTGCTATGTTCATTTCTTGTATGATTTCTGGACGTGAGTAATCTGCTAAGATGGTTACCGTTTGTTCTATGTTCAGGGTTGCTAACTTCTCTATGAGCATAGTAGTGGTTAGGTAGCTCTCATATATTACAGGCTCTATATAGATATCATTATCACAGTAGTATACCCTCATCAAAGCTGTGGGGTGATTGTACCCAAAATCTAATCCATATACGTACTTAACAAACTTAGCAGGCCTATGAGCTACAAAGGACCATTGAGAATAGATGTTACTCTTAGAGATAGCCTTCTCACCTAGGGCATAGATCTGATACAGTGCCTCATCTGTTCTAGCTAGATCCTCTATCTGTGCCTTGATGCTTTCAGGTAGGAAGGGGTTATCCTTATAGGTGCTCTTTATCTTCACGCTATCCTCAGCAGGTAGCTCATATAACCAGGATGCACTATCACTAGGGTTGTAGTCAAAGATTAGCTTATCCTCAGTTCTCATATTGAGCTGAGTGAAGTCATCAAAGTACAGCTCATTGGCTTCATTGCACCAGGCTATGTCTCTCTTTCTACCCCTTATCTTCTGCTCATCATCTACACTAAAGAACTCTACCATAGATCCATTAGCGAAGGTATAGATGTGCTCACTCTTGTTATGCATCTCCTGCTTATAAAGCCCTATATCTTTGAGGATCTCTATGAAGTCTCTGAGTACTGTAGCACGTAGGGCAGGGAAGGTTTTACGTATTACACTCACCACCTTATTGTTATTCTGCAGGCAGTAGATAATCATCAGCTGACAAAGGCTGTAAGTCTTAGAGCTCCTGGAACCACCCTCATTAATTATGAAGCGTTTGTCTCCTGCTATGGCATCATAGTTCTTCTCAAAGATGACTGTGCTTTTTATCTCCATAGCAAAGCTAGTACCTAGTTAGATACTATATTGTTATTATTATTATTATACTATACTACTACTTAACTATAGTAACAGTAATAGCTGATATCTTCTCATCACCACTAGTGACATCTGTGTGCTCTTTTAATGAGTTGAGACGTTGAGTTATGGATGGGTTAAACTGTCCTACCATTCCTCCTGTGATTTGATCGTTACGGATCTCTTTCTTTATGTGCGTACAGATTGTCCTATATTCAGAATATCGACCATCAGTGTTATCAAAATAATGGTGCACATCTGAGTAGTTATTATAGCAGAATATCTCAAAGCCCTCATTAGTCAAAGGTACTCTTAAAGGCTCAGGAACCATCTCAGCAGTCTTTTGAGACAGCACCCATTTAATCCTAGGATTAGCAGCACAATGAGCTTTATAAGCCTCAAATATCTCCATTAACTTTTCAGGAGTTTCTATTAATTTAGGCTTAGGCATTATCCCTGTTGTTTATATTGTTTAACATAATTCTTAGATGCTTTAAGCTTAGAGTTTTTAGTCTTAGCGTGTACACCTGGTCTCTTGACCTTAGGCTTAGATAGTGTCGAAGTAGAACTAATCTGCTTTTTCATTTTCTACCCCTTTATACTTTACCTTAGGAGTGCTCTCCTCAAACAAGTAACCTAAACCTATAGAGGTATAGTACTTATGCTCTTTGGCCATATCTTCTGTGACCTCTATAGTTCTCTCATAGTTGCCATTGTAGGTAGTGATGTACTGACCTAAGTATTCATTCTTTGTCTTCATACTGTGTTAAAATTAAAAATGTATAATAAAATGCTATCCATAATCCTGCAGCTCTTGATGCCCACTCATAGTCTAAACAAAACAAAGCAAGGCCACAGCTCAGAGCTATTAACAGGCTAAAGATACTAATTACTTGGCTCGGTTTCATACCTATATTGTAATTTGTTTATGTTTTGTTTTAATTCCTTTATCAAATAGTAAGCAGGAGTATGTGTTATTCCAAAATAAGTAGCTAATGCTCTACTGGTTATGTATCCCTTATCAATGTATGCTTCAAATACTATCAGTTCAACCTTATCTGTTATCTGATTTCGATAGATCTCTATCAATCCTTTGTGAAATGAATACTTCTTATCTTCCCTCAGCTTATGCATCAAATCATCATCATCTACAGGCTCAGTTAATGGATGCTCAATGGCTGTTATCTTATCATCCCTGTGGCTCTTTGATGTAGACCATAACACCTGATACTTAATTGTGTTGAGTAGGTAGGCCTTAACATTACCAGGATCACCATCTATTGTAACTACGTGTAGGTATGAATTATTTATTACGGTATCAGCGTCGATATAGCTCCCCATCTTAGATAGAAAGTAGGCAGTGTATGCCCTCACCTCAGCATAGTTGCTGCTAATGTAGTTGTCTAAGGCTTTTTTCATACCACGTCTCAAAATCTTTTGACCATATCCTCCTACGAGTTGATGCACAGAAGCACTCCCTAGGTTGTCTACCCTCATACTTCTCTTTAATCTTATACAATTTGATACAGCTATACTTAGTATACCTTTCACTATCAGGCATCTTAGCTATTGTATCTACGAGTTCTATCTCAGCTTCTGTAAACATTCATCTAGTATATAAGCAATTAGTGCAGCCTGACAAGCCAGGATAAAATCAAAGGTACAAAATATAGTAAGCCAAAAAGCCACACATTTAATACAGCTCAGTGCAGAGTGTATATGTATGGCTAATGGTATTCTTGTGTTATACTTGAATAAGCTGTTAAAGGTTGCTTGTAGTGGCTCAAAAGTAACAAACCACCAAGCTAATGGTATAAGGGCTAGTAAAGTCATGGCCCAAATATAGTAATATTATTTAGAATGGCAAATCATCATCCTGCTCATCAGTTACTACTCTAGCTTCAGGTTTTACATAAGGCTCTTGAAATGTAGCACTAAAATACTTTGTGCCTGATTTACTTTCTTTAAGCCATAGTGCCACCTCCATGTCAGCACCGTTTACATTTACTTTCCCTTTGTAGTCGGGTTGAGTTTCTGCTGTCTTTTTATCATTTTTAAAGATAGCACCTGTGTTGTTTTTAGTCTCCATTGTTAATCATTGTTAAAAATTGTTAATAAATAAGCGATTGTGCACCACCACCCCCACACTACTGCAGGGGTAAGTAATATTGTTAGTAGGATGATCATAGCCTCCTCTCCTTGATGATAGGCAGCTCTTCACCGTATACTTTAAGTGTAAGCTCTTCTGCGTATTCTTTTGCTAGCACTGCTACCCTTTTAGGTGAGTACTCTATAACCTTACTGATAAGGCCTTGCATAGCACAAATTAGTGCATCTTCGTAAAACTCTTCTCTTGATCTCATAGTTGTGTTATTAGTTCGTTAAAATATTCTCTACATTGTTCTACCCTCACCTTGATCTGCTCTATCACCTCATCATCTCTTTGTATTACAAAGGTCTTTACTCTTTTAGCATCAGGGATATGGTTAAAGCTGTGCTGTTTATGCACCTGGTCTCTAAGATCTAAACTCTCCTCCATTAGCCCTAACTTATAGTGTGCACTCTTTACCTCCTGCTCTACAATAGCATGGGGTGTATTGGTTAGGCAGTAGCATAACAGTGCTTCCTGCTTATCACATAAAAACATATACCCTTGGAGCTGATAGTAGTACTCTTTGTTAGGGCACTCAGTATCAAACCATGGGAACGTGCTGCCACTCCATGAGTTCTTTACATCCACTAGCACCTGATCAGTGACCACATCAGGAGTACCTGTTAGCCACTCATTAGTGAAGTGCTCTTCGTTCTTAAATATAAAGCCCTTGTCTATCTGCTCCATTACAAAGCTAAGGCACATATCCTCACACTCATTACCCTTATCAGTATACTTACTAGTAAACTCTTTACGTATACCATAAACGTGTGCCAGGGCTAAGCCCTGAATATACGTCTTAGTTGTTTGTGATAGTACCTCCCCTTTAGTCTTAGAAGAGGTCATTATCTTTCCTATAGCACTGCATCTAATTTTCATATCATAGGTATTAGCAACAGTGAATTAATCTGCACATCTGTAAGATCAAAGCTATCCTTTAACTTATCTACAGTGAATTTCCCATCAGCTATAGCCTTAACAGCCTCAGCAAATCTTTTTGCATCTATCTTAGGCTTCGCAGTTGTAGCTATGTGCCCATCATCATCTGTGGCTTGCAAAGTTAGGAGGCTCTGAATAGTGTATCTTCTAAAGTAGCTAATCTGTGAGCCCTGCTTTTGTGCATCTAGGGATAAATCTAAAGCCATACAGCTAGAGATACTAAAGCCAGTGTAGATGCATACTATCTGAGTGCATACACTACCACCATCTATAGGCTGTAGTAATAACAGATCATGCTGTAATAAGATAGGCTCAACAGTCTCTAGGATACTATTGATATCAGCATAAGACTTCTTAAAGTGTGGGTTAGTAGCATTCTTATGTACTTTACCGATTAGTTGCTTTGCCTTGTGAAGGCGAACATAGAAGGGAGCAGGCTGCTGCTCAACCTCCTGAGGCTTTACAGCCTTAGTTGTTGTTTTTGGTTCCATTGGTTAGTTTATTAATTGTTTACAAATATAGTAATTATTATTCTATTTTAACATTATTTTTAGTTAATTATCGTAATTAGTACTTAATTTTCATACTTAATGCACATTTATACTTCGCCAAAGGTGGTTAATTTTGGTAGTTTTGGCTAAATTCATCATACCACTCAACAAAATCATCAAAGGTTTTACTGATAATATAGATACCTCCTGCAGCTTCTATCATTAACTGATATTGCTTTTGCACCACTGACTGCTTATCCTTACCTATCTTTACTTCTATCTTTACAGATCTACCATAAATAGTAGCAGAGATATCTGCAGATCCTGGAGTACCTGTGCCCTTGGTCCACTGCCCTGCAGTCTTAGTGCCATCAGTTCTATAGCTCTGCCTGAATACTCCCATTGTATTAATTCTTTCAGCTTGATGCTGTGAGTAGTTTAGGAAGTCAGTAATACATCTAGTCAAGCCATTAGCTGTAGCATCTGAGTACTTAGTGAAGGGGATAATATGCCCTGGTGCTGATGGGTACCTGTAGCTCATGTACTTCTCTTCGAGCTCATGTAGTCTCTGTTTGTTTTGTTTGTTCATTTTCCCATTGTTTTTTAAATTTAATCCACGCTGCCAACTTTCTTTGGTCTTTGTATTTTTCTCTATTTATCTTATCTTTTTTCCTTTTCTCTTCTATAGTCATAACTTACTAATTTTAAACCATCTACCTACTGCACTTCTCCCCTTATCAAAGTGATATCCCTTAAACTTACAATACTCATTAACCATCTTTAGATACCTTTGAGCATTAAGATCATGCCACCCACCTGTATATGTTTGAAAGTCCTGAATAGATACGTTATTGTAGTGCAGTGTGTCCATTGTAATGTTACCCTCGATAGCATAATCATAGAACTCTTTGTTAGTAGAAGAGATAAACCTTTTGTCATTAGCATTAATAGCTACAGCTTTAACTAATCCCATTGATAAGAATTTCTGCAGGTTACTGATCATATAGTTATCAAAGATTAACCAATCAACTACAGTCCAGCTGTCAAATAATAACCTACCGTACTCATCTAAGGGATTACGCTGAGCATTGAAGTACTGATTGAACTCTATTTCGTGCCTTCTCCTATCATGGCTACCACCTGCACCACTTATCACATAGTTGGTAGTGATCACAATCTTAGGTGATCGTTCAAATGGAATAAAGATCTCATCTTTGTTTTTTCTATTAACCGTAATCCCTTCTGAGATAAGTGAGAATAACTGCTCAAAGTCAAAGTTCTTTTTTACATCATCAAAGGCCAGGATCTGACTATCTAAATTTACCCTCTGATATACAAAGTCACTCTTTTGAGGGTTGAATGCTTTACCATCTATTTTAACTATATTTCTAATCTTACCTATGGCAGTTAGTACTAAGCTCTTACCACTTCCCCCATTAGGATTATCATCGATCTCCTGATCATTAAAAATAATTGCTTTCTGATCTGTTTTATCTTTGTAGGTATGAAGTAGATATCCTAGAGTAGTCTCTAAAGCATTTACCCTCTGCTCATCATCAGCAGATACTTTGCTTACAAAGCTCTTAAAATCATTTTGAATAGTCTTAGTAGGTTTGTAATCTCTATCTATAATTTGTCTATCCCAAATGTAGCCATCTATATCAATGTAGGGCACAATATCTATCTTATCTTTTGTAATCTTTACCACTCCATTACGATAAGGTATAAAGCTCACATCTTTTGTATCCTGCAGCATCATTAAGCCAATAGGCTCTAGCATAGATAAGTGACCATCTGTAAAGAGGTAAGGTGACTTACTACAGTAGTTCCATACATCCACCTGCTTCTGCTTCATTAGATAAGCTAAGACAAAATCTTTAACCTGGTCTACTGAGGATAGATTAACTTTATTTTCTATCACCCTTACAAATGTCGGTTTTTCCGACCTCTCAGGATAATACTTATTAAAGCCATACTTGTAAAGAAAATCTCTATACTTCATAGGATCTACACTAACAGCTTTCTTATCACTGATAGCCCAAAATACATCCTCACTATTAGCCACATCTTTTTTTACATCCTCTACCACATCAGGCTTAATATCTAATTGCTTAGAGATATCACTAGGGGATATGCCCTCTTTTAATTTTGACTTTACCTTTATGATGGTTTCTTTATCCTCAAAGTACTTAGTGCCTCTATCACTTCTTTTGTAAGCAGATCCTACACAGGTATTAATTTCTATTTGAGAAAAGCCTTTATCACTATATTGATGAAGGTAAAGCTTAGCAGTATTTTCACTGATACCATACTCACAAAAACAGCTAGCTACCTTAAACACCCAATTATTTCTACCATTAGATAAATCACCATGATTAAACTTCATTATGTTTTCAATGATATTACTTTCATTAGTCATTGGTAGCACTGGCACCTTATCAAAAGAGCTATGCCCTTTCTCCTCCTCAATAAGATTAAACACCTCAGCATCTAAATTGATATAGGCTGTAGGATCATAAGACTCAAAGCACACCCTGCTAACATTGCAGCTAGAAGTATCAAAGTAATCACTATCTATGTACTCTTCAAAGGCCTTAAATCTTCTCTTATGTGTAAATTTATCAGATGGTGGTATCTTAATCACGCACTTTAATCCTTTGCCTGATGGTGATACAAATATCATAAAGACATTAGGGCATTCCATTAGTCTAGCCTTCTCAGCTTTCATTACCTTACTGCTAGGATAATCATCAAAGTCTAAGATACAAAGCCCTGAGTGCTCAATAAGGCCATTATCATTTCGTTCATTAAACGTACCATTAAACATGATAGCTCTAAGGCTGTTTTTAAGGCTGCTGTAAGCAGGATCATCATCCTCCATAGCTCTAAGAGCAGTGATCTTATCAATAAGCTCAGGGTAGCCTTTCTTTATCCTATCATAAACATCTACTACCTCTTGAGTATAAGGAGTTTCTTTAGAATTAAATAAGGACTTGAATACAGATATCTTCATGTGGTTAGTTTTGGCTGTAAATATAATGATTAATTCTATATGACAACACTATGACGCAAAATGACGCAAATTTATTACCCTTGTCATAGCTAATAAGTATACTGCTATTGACTATTAGAGCTTTATGACGCAAATGACGCAAAATAAAATAAAAAAAATTATTTGAAAAATGAAAAAAGTTACAGCGACCGCTAATAAGAGAATGTGGCATAGCGTCATGGATTAGTAATAGTTGCATCTGATCTGCTCTTTTAATTTTTCTAATTTCTCCAGGTTAGTGCATTCTAACACCCTCTGCTTTAATGGCTTATAGTATTGTGGTAGCACAAACTTCTCTCTTAAATCTCTAGTGTGCAACATATAGGCACTATCTTTATACTTTGAGTAAGTGTCATGCTTTGCTATCCCATTTATCACTGTTGCGTGTGTTTGGTTAAACAGCCTACCAATTTGTGATAGTGTCATGCCATCCCTCTTAAGTACTTTATATAGGTAATATCTTCTATATAGCATGTGCATATATCTACTCTTTTGTTTCAGCTCATATTTTTCTATGATATACTGCACCTCTTCTAGTCTAGTCATGATAATAGCTTAGGATTAACTGATTTGAACAGCTCACTTTGACTATCTATTAATCCTACTGCATTTATATAGTCTATCTCTACTTTTGCACTGGCAATGATGGTAGATGATAGCTGAGCTATTGCTTTAGCCTTTTCTACTTCCTGCTGTACTTTCTCATTACTCATGTCCTCATCAGATAATCTTTCTAGTGCCATAAAGATGTGATCACGTAGATCACTTAGTTTGTTGTTTGCCATTTGTTTTACGTTTTAGTTTACATGTTAGTTTCATTATCTCCTGTAGCTCAGCAGGAAATCTTTGTATTGTATTACGAGCCATATTTTCCTTTCTACTTATTACTTTTAGGTTGCTTAGTTCACAGTTCAAATAGTTGCCATCTAAAAATATGATTACAGATCCTGTAGGTATCTCCCCATTTGCCTGAGTCCATACATATCTCTGCATCAGCTCCCAGTGGCTATCTTTAATTTTAATATATTGGTATAGTCTACCTGAGCTATCAGCTCTTACATTAATGGTTCCATTAGGCTTAGTATTGTAAGGCTTATTACCTTTCTTAAACATTGTAGGTGCTACCTTCTCATAGATTTCTGCATCCATCTGCTTACCCTTATTGTGTGGGGTGTGCCCTGGCTTAAACTGATTAGGTATAGATGGCTCTATGATCCTGCCACTTGCAGGAGTAAGCATATACTCAGCTGATTTCTTTACCTTAGCACCCCATGCAGTATTGTATACCTTGCTTATGGTTACCCCTAGAAGCTCTGCTATGTACTTACTGCTGTGATTTGGATAGAGTTCTATAATCTGCTGTCTTAACATACTGTCTCAACTTTAAGTATTAATCTAGGCCACATAGCCATTAGTTGTAAAGCGTGCTCTTTGTCTAAGGCCTCTAAGATCCTTGTGCCTATCATCTTTTTACCACTTTCAAAATAGTTGTATGTTACTTTGTATCTTTTCATTTCTCTTGTTTTATTTCGTTAAAGTCTTGCTCATTTAGATAGTCTAGGTATAGCTCCAAATTAAAGCTTCCACCTTTGTCACCATCACAGCTCTGCTCTCTCCACCATTGCATCTTCCTTTTAAGGCTGAAAGTGGTAGGGGTAAATGTGTTTTCGTTAGTTTCCATGTTTAAATACTTTCAGGGTTAAAATATGCCCACTCTTCTATAAGTAGGCTTGTCTCTTCTAGCTCTATGCTAGTCAAGGGATAGGTTAATTTATATTTAGTGGTAGTTAGGTAGCTATCTACTAGCAAAGCTTCATAGACACCCTCCTCAACAAAGTAGCATCTGTACTCAGCAGTGTAAATTATACCTCCATCTTCAGATCCCCACCATACATTAAGGTAGCCTTTCTTTAAGTAGTCTAGTTCATAGTTCATAGTGCACAGGATATATACATTCCTACTAAAAAGAGTGTCAAGGCTGCTAAGCCCTGGATAAAATCAATAGTTCTCATCTAATCCTAGTTTTTCGATTAATACTAATACAGTTGCATACTTGGTTTGTAGTCTCTGAGCTGCAGGATCTGTATGCCCAAATGCTCCGACCATCTCATTGTACTCATCTCTCAACTCTATTGAATAGAGGAGAATGGTTGCTTTCATTTCTTCTGTTGTCATTGGTTAGTTTTAATTAGTTTAGACAAATATACGTACTTACAATGAATTGTATACAACTTTGCGTTATCAATAATCATTCTAAATAAGGAATGTGAACATATAAACCTATCATGTATAGAAAATGCAATAATTTGGACATGAAAAATAAGGTCATAACCTGAAAAAACTGCAAAAAAATAAGGGTATAGCAGGATATAACCTTAAATATATTGGGTAATATGTTAGCTATATTAGACATTATGCCATCATTCTAGCTATTATGTTAGTTATAACCAACATTAATTATAGGTGCAAAAAAAAATAAGTAGGTGCAAATTATGCCAAAATTTGTGACAAAAAAATAACCCCCACTGCCAAACTAACCAAAGATACAGAGGGGGCTATGAGTCTCTAATACGAGACCTAGTGCAAACTTACAAATTAAATTTGTGACTATCAATATATTTTGTGACTAATCTTTCACCTGTAGTACCTCTTACTAATTTTATAGTAAGTATCCTACCACCTAATGGCTTAATGGGAGCTCCACGTTCAACGTGCCACCCCTGAGAACCATCTCCATACTCTTCTTTATAGGTACCTGTTAGCATTAGGTGTAACTGCTTTTGCTTAAGTACATAACCTCCTACACTATGATGATCTAATGTATCTCTTACATCATTTCTACTGCTGTTCTCATGTATGTGGCCCATTGTAAACACATCAAAGTTCTCATAAATTTCTAGAGCCCTGGTTAAATTGATACTGCCCTTTGTAACCGTTCCTCCGCCCCCCGATCCATGAAAATATTTGCATTTTGTAGCATATGAAGATCCCCAATTAGATGCCTGCTTAATAACTAACCACCCACCATAACCACCTGTTTGAATATTAGATCCTGCTTTATAGTTTAAAAGGTCTACAAATCTCTGCAGTATATCAGTCTCTTGAAATTTAATTATAGCAGTTTCGTGGTTACCGTATCCTACTAGCTTAATGATGTGAGCATAGGGGAGAAACCAATCTACAGCAGTCTCTACTATACTATCTAAGTACTTAGCGTTATTGTGTTCAGGTCTTATATCAGATTTGTTACGTCTGTTATCTCCTCTACCTTGCATTAAACAGAAAAAATCACCATTTACCATAACAGGTATATCTTCCTCTAAGCAATAATCTAGGTGTCTCTTTAGCATCTCCCTATCACAGTGAGGGTTATCCCAGTGTAGATCTGATAGCATAGCAATACGTGCTAGGGGCTTATCAATGATAAGCTCATGCACATTCTTAGAATGTTTAATCATAAGTAAAGTTTTATTAATAGTCTTGTAACGAATGACAGGAGTACTCCTATTATGAAGCCCCACACTAGGAGCATCCAATTAGTTTTTGACTTAGTTATCTGCACAGCTTTACGCTGCTGTTTAGCTTCTCTATAGATATACTTGTATTTCAGCACATCTTGTTTTAGTATCTGAGTTTTGTATTTGTATTCTATCCTGGTCTGATACCTGGTCTTAGGCATCTCTAATATCTGTATAATAGTGTCTTTAGTTGTTATGAATTTTTCGTATATAAGCGTATCATTGCGTATCACTGCAAAGCTATCTATAGTATTAATTTTGATAGTATCATTTGCTATGCTTAACCCAAACTTAACCGCCTTCTTATAGTGGTATTGTGCTTTCTTAGCGTCTGAACAGCTAAATAGTAGAGATAGTACTATAATCGGTAGTAAGTGTCTCATAGGCTCTCTAACATTGTTATCATTCTAGGGCAGGGATAGATGTCACTCTTATCCTTCCTTACTGAATTGTGGGTAAATATACCACTTTCTCCACGTAAAGCACGTTTATCAATATCAAAGATGGTAGCGTAGTAATCTCTAGGGATATTATACTGATCACAAAGGTAAACTAGCAGCTGCCGAGTGCTCTCTATTTGAGCATCTGTATAAGACTGCCAATATATGTGGCCTTTATAGGGCTTATTTAAGATAGTTACCTCAGTATAGTCTACTTTACCACCTACATAGTTATAGTAGTAACCGTTCTTTTTGGTTAATGGTCCATAGTTGCATATCTCTATACCTACTGATATCTTATCTAAGCTCTTGTATGATACTCCTGCCTCTTCAAAAACTTCCTGCTTAAGGCCCAGGTGATAAGCCCAATTTTTAGAGCTGAAGCATTGCACTATAGTACCCCTTGCACCTATAATAAAAGCTGTTGCTACCTTGCCTACCTTATTGTTAAAGTACTTAGCTACTGCTACTGCATCAGGTCCTCCTGCTGTGTGGTGTAGGTATATCTGCTTTTTGTCAGTAAGCTCATCAACAAATTGATCCTTAGATAGACGGTGTTGAACTATCTTTGTTATATCTAACTCCATCTATATCTTGTTTAATTTCTTTAGAACGCTGTAGTAAATTCTTAAATGCTGACCATATATCTATGCCTTTTACAGCCTTGTAATTTTCTGAGATAGAGATAACCTCTATACTACAAAGCACTAAAGATAGTATCTTAGTTAGCATTAGGGGCACACTAAAAAATGTTAAAATAATATCATTAAGGATATAGTAATCTATAAGATAGAAACCAATAACAGCCACCTCATATAAAAATAACTTAGATACTATAGCTGATAGCTTGCGAGATGTGATTGGGATGCCTAATTTCTTAGACTTCCATATACCTGTTAGCGTATCTACTAAGATAGCAAAACCAATTAAAAATAATATACCTGAGATAGGTAAAAAGAAAGAGCCTACCACTGCGAAAAGTTGAATAATGTATTTTTGTATTGAAGATATAAGAATGGCTAACTGTAGTTTCATTAGAGTATTAAGATAGAGTTATTATATCCGTTCTCTCTAAAAGTGCCACAAGTGCCTAGGCAAGTTGTTTGATATTGGTTAATGCAGCTGCAGTTATTAAACATAGGCCTAAGATCAGTATCTTGATTAGTGGTAGAGATAAACTGAGGAAATAGATTTCTATTAACTAGCAACCATCTGATAAGTCTCTGCTCAAAGAATGATGCCTTTTGTGCATAGTGTTCCATACCAAAGGCTACCTCATTTCTAGATACACTAGCTGAGTAATCTCCTGATTGTGTTTGAAGTCCTTTATTTTTAAGTTGGTAAGTCAAACCAAAAACAGCATCTTCAGCAGATCTCCAAGCTATCACTGGCTGTATAAACTCAACTAAGTCTACCTCATCAGGATTAAGTGTCTGAGCATTATACTGAGTTAGCATATAGTTATAGAAAGTAGTACCTAAGATAGGCTGTACTCTAAGAGCTGCTTGAGTAGCTATGTATGGTGTTACATCTGTAACATCCACATTTGCAGTTATAGGTGTATTAACTTTTAGATAAGTTTCAGTTATGAAGTATAGCATTATACAGTAGGTGTTATAGGGGTTGTTTCAATGGCAGGTAAATCAGCTAAAGCTCTTATCTCGTTTGGTGTCATATTATCTAGTATCTTCTGAGCAACAGTAGGATGCATAGCACTGATAAGATTGTTTATTCTAGAAGCATCACCCTCAAGCTCTACTATAGACTCATCTATTACCTGAAAGTTATTAATAATGAAATCAGCAGGTATCTTAGAGATTGTTAATAACTCGTTAAAAATATGCTCAACACATCCCCTTAGCTCCATTACTACATTTTTTTCAAAAATAACATAAGCCTGCTTAATATCTGCACCACCTCCAAGGCTACCTGTAGTGCGTACACCCATTAAGATAGGATCTATTGTGTGAGCAAAACATATCTGCTCAGTGTTAAGCTGAGATGCTTCTTGGAACAGGCTATCATTACCATTAGTTGGCATTGCTTCTATCTTAGGAAGTTGCTCAGCAGAATTAGCAAAGAACGCTACAGCTTTACCTGCATTAGCTGCCCCTTTCATTCTATCTATAGTCTCTTTGATCATGTGCTTCTCCTCTTCACTTTGTGGTCTCTTAGGGAACATCATAGCAAATGAAGGGAAAACACTATTTTGGATATTAGACTTAGCAAAGTACGAAAGCTCGCCACTCAAAAATGCAAAATTTAGACAGGAGCTGTACTGGGGCAAAGAATAGTGGTCTTGGCCTATAGATTTAATCTCATAGCAGTAAAGTTGCTCATAGTCAGTATTGGCTATGTGGTATGGCTTAATCTCTTGTATGCCTATCCTACGTGACCAATCATCACAAATAAAATACATTCTTTTATCAGCACTTACTCGCACCTTCTCAGGAGATACATTCTCTATCCTAGTAATCTTTTTACCTTGGCCATAGCATATCTTAAAGTATACTCTATTATGAATGATGAGCTGCTTAGTTGCTGCTTTAACAATGTGCTTAAGATTAATTTTCCTTTCAAAAGTATAAAGCTCTAATTTCTCTACAGTAGTTAGTAGATCAGTCTTAAGGGCAAAACCACCACCGATAACTGCATTAGTTTTGAAGTCCACAATGGCACCATGTAAGGGGCTTGCGTAGTACATCTGATTAAGTAGACTAGGGTAGAGATTATCAGCCCCAAAATTAATCCACATGTTAGCACTGTACCTACTATCTACATAAGGTAGTGTAAGATTGCCAGGGCCTACAGGTAAAAATGGGGTGCTAAAGGATTGGTAGCCTTCTACCACTTCAGGGCCTTTACTTGCTGTCTTAAAAAAGTTGTTATACCATGCCATAATTAATCGTATATTGAAGTCCCTACAGGCCCACTTACCACCATTCTACCCTCTTCTATCACCACTCCTGTGGATTGTGCAATAGTTAAAGGTAGTACATAGGGTACTGAGCTCTGATAAACTTGGTAAATAAATTGTCCCTGTAACAAAGTGATATCTACAGGCTCATCTAATACAAAAAGATTGTATCTTTCAGGGTATGAGCTAATATCAGCAGTAGTAAATAGCTGAGTAACTGATAGAGTATTCATTTCATTAGTGAACGCAAATAGATAATGAGGGGTGGGTACAGTTGTGACCTCTGTTAAGGTTAGCACTACCTGATTTACAACACCCTGTTCAATATATATCATAACTATATTATATGATGTTAGGCAAATGTTTAGAAATAAAAAAAGCCCCACAATATGCAGGGCTAATTTTAGAGAGGCAGTAGATTATACTAAACCATAAACTGCGTAATTAGCTGGGTTAGCTAAATCAACTTCTAGGGCCAAAGACTCATTTTCAGCTACCAAAGTAACAGTGTATTTAGATCCATCAGCTCTAGCAGTTCCTGATCCTTCTCCTGTAGCAGTAAGCTGCAAGTATGGGAAGTACCAATATCTACCATTAGCATCTAATACTACACCTGCAAGGTATTGCTGCCCTGAAGCAAGTATCTTAAGAGCATTAGACTTAGCAGCTTCACGTCTGTGAAATACTAGGTTAAGCGTTTGAGTTACAAAAGTAGAACCATTAATTAAATCAGCGGCCTGCTCTTCTGTATAGTTTGATGTATTTCTGCGAATGAAATAATTTGTAAATGTTAAAGGTGGTACAGATACAGGATCAAATGTGAAAGCTGTAACTTTGTAATCAGGATAAGTAGTTGAAGTAGTAGCTATATCAATACTATCCTGAGGGATAAACCACACTTGGTAAATTCCCCCACTGTTATTGTCGCAAGATTTTTGAATCGACTCTAGGGCCGAGCATAAATTGGGCATGTGTTTAAGTTTTATATAAAGGGGCCGTAGCCCCTCTATGAATTAATATTAAGATCCAAAAACGATATCTGTAGGGTTAACATAGTTAAATCCTACTTTCATATTTGCACGAGTTCTCAAGTAAGGCTCAGCAACAGTATCAGATAAGTTCACTGCACGTAGATCAGATGGATCACCTTCACCATCAAATAAATAGATTAGGTTATCTTTCAAAGTAATTACTAAATGGTCATTAGACATACCTGGACAAAGAACAATCTTAACACCTAAGTAAGTTAAAGATAGATCCTGAGTGATATATGCATTAGTGTTACCACTAGCTACACCTAATCGGTAGATATTAACTAATTGAGTTGGTAAGTAGATACGTAGATCAGCAGTACGTGATGCAATGTTAGCAGGTACTAAAGCAAAAGCAGCCTGTAAATTAGTTAACATCTGTGCAAAAGTAGGGTTAGGTGTCATAGCAGTGTATGGTATAACATTGATATCTCCTGCAAGTTGTACTTCGTAACCATCACATAAGTTCAATGGGTTAGCTATTAAAGTAGTATCACCTTGCCATCTTAATGACTCAATAGATGCATTGATAGAGTTAGCCATCTCACTCCAGTAGAAGTTCATAAAGTTAGCTACAGTGAAATCACCGTTTGATCCTTGAGACATTTGTAAAGATACAAAAGACTGCTCTAATTCAAACTGACAAATCTGAGCCATTGCAGATAGAGCACATACACTCATAATCTTTGCAGATAAAGTATCTGTAGGTGCAGTAAAAGCACAAGCTGATGGTTGTAAAATGTCTCCAAAAGTTACAGCTCCTAGAGCTACTTCAAATTTTACACCTGGCAAAGTACGAAAGTTATCTACTATGTCAGAAGATCCTAAATAAGCCTGTGCATAGAATGCCTCAGCGTTAGGTGTTAGGGTTGCATTAGCCCCATTGTTTAAGTCAAATCTTAATTTTCTCATTGTTTTGTTTTTTTTATTTATTATTAAATTGATTGAATTTACTAAGTTTTTCTTGTACGCTCAAAGCTACAAGCTCCTCCACTACCACATCCTCTTCACTATCAACAGCCATAGCATCTTCTAATTGTGCTTTAAGGTCTGCTATCATAGCTACTAAATTATTTACTTCTGCATCTAGGGCAGGCTTAACTATTGCTAGTATTGCCTCAGCATCTAGTACAGGATCTACAGCCATAGTCTCTTCCTCTACTACTTCCTCTTCTACTACTGTATCTTCTAGGGCTACCTCTTCTGAGGCCTCCACTACTTTAACATCACGTATCTCAGTAATCTCACCGTCTTTTACAACATAGATCTTATCCTCGATAGTGTGTTCTCCATCAGGTAATTTGTTCATATTTATATCTGTTTTTAATTGTGTTACCTCTTTTAATTTCATACCTAAGTATCCCTCTATTGAGAAGCCTACCTGGTCATTATCTACTAAGTGGTTATAGTACTCAACATCAGTTACCTGTGCTGTTACCATTAGGGTACCTGTAGGTACTTCTATACCAAATGATGAGTAAGCTTTATCTTTAAGTGGGTTATCTACTATCCATGCTTCAAGTACATAAGCAGGCACTGTCTCAGTAGTATCATGCTCTAAATTGAACAGATCCTTATTAGACATATCTTTCATAAACTTAGAATGTATCTTCTCTATCTCTTCTTTGCTAAATGATACATAGTACTCTTTGCCATCCTCATCATCTTTACGATAGATCTCCATAGGGATAAGAGCAGGTGCAACTATGCGATACTTAACATTGTCTTTGAATATCATTTGCTTAACCTGAGAATTGAATGCCATCCCCATAACTTTGATAGCAGGAGTGGATGTAAAAGCTATCTGCTCAATGCCTAAGTCCTCCCCATTTTCAGAGTATTCA
>Ga0208975_1000254_pt1 | contig 28554 bp, 34 predicted proteins | sample GreLakmeER78MSRF_FD_187700 | JGI IMG/M metagenome (GOLD analysis project Ga0208975, IMG submission 187700) | Freshwater lentic microbial communities from great Laurentian Lakes, MI, USA - Great Lakes metaG ER78MSRF (SPAdes) | ecosystem: Environmental > Aquatic > Freshwater > Lake | place: Great... | reverse complement strand
CACAAACTTGCGCTTTGGTTTATCGGGGGTTGGGCTATCTCCTAATTCAGGCCATGCCATCATCAATCCTCCTTTTTCTTTTTGGGGCGCAGCCCCTATAGATACAGTTACGTTAGTAACTGTATCTATATTTGTACTAGTAGATATATCATTAGTATTAGTATTAGTAACTGTACCACTGTCAATGTATAGAATGCCTGAAATTACGTCGTCGGTAAATTTAAGCAGTGTCCGCCATTGTCCAGAGCTATCTTGATACCTTACGGCTTTTATATACTTATAGAACTTAAGTTCGTTCATAGCATTCCTAATGGCATCTCTACCCTCAGGTACCGATGCTGACATTTCTTCAGACGATAGAACACGCCCTACTTCAACATAATATGCATATAGACCCCTAGCACGAAGTGACAGGTTTGGGTCTGAATATGGTGACTTCATAATCTCCTCCTTCTTGGAGGACACACTCTATAGCGGAGGTACCTTCTTTGGCAACCCGCGAGCAACGCGTTCTGGTGTTCCGGTTATAAGGTTTTCTACAACCACTGAGGATATAAGTCCAATGAACGACGCAGAGAGTACATAAAAGATTTGATCCCAACCTAAAGGTCTAAGGACTAGACAGGCTACTGTGCTCATAGAGAGAGCAAGTAGGCCCCTCCATTTTCCTAGGGATATTAATAGTTCCTCTATAGCTGTTAACACACAGGCTACTGCCCAAGCTGCTACCAGTAGTTCAGTCATAGGCAGAAACCTACTCTCTAAAAATTGCCTTGTCAAGGTGGAAGGTGCGCCCAATGCCTAGAGAAGTCGGGGTACAAACAACTTCTAGCTTTGCAAACGATACGCCTACGTTATTAAACCTTGCAGATCCCACAACGTCTGTTGTTGAAACGTTAGACGCTGAGAATGTATAAGAAAACGTGTTATCGGTTACTGCGCTAATAGTTGCATTTCCAGCAAGGTTAGGGAACTCGTTAATGCTGATTGTTACTTCTTCCCCAACAGAGAATTTATGGGTCGACCTAGTAGTTACAGTTACTACGCTGCTAGCTATGGCTACTTTTGAAATACCCACTGTTTTGTTTCCTGGAGCTACGATATCTAAGTATGCCCAACGATCATGTCTATTTATGACCATAGAAGAAGTTTTTTCTCTTAAGAATCCGCCGCCTTCTGCATACCACTTTATTTTTAACGTGTAAGTTCCATACGCGTCTTCGTTTTCTGGTTTTACAGCTATCGACGCGTAGTATCCGGTTATTGGCTCAATGTCTATTAAATCAGTAATAATTCCAAAACTAGTTGCAGCTGTGGACGCTACTTTACAAAAAGCAGCCCCTTGAGTAAGAAACTCATCAAATAGGGTTCCTCTTGACAGGGTTCGCTTTATGGTTGCAGATACGCCATTCCACCCCTTTAGATTATTTTCAAAAGAAGGCGATGTAACTAGGGTGTCTAAAATTTCTTCTAAACCTACATCAGATGGTTTTGTTTGCAGCGCATAGCTTGACCCTAAAGGAGTAACTAAACTTAAAGAAGACTCTAATCTTTGATACTTCTCTGCGTATCTAGTGCCGTAAAAACTATACCCTGCGTTAACCATAGAAGAGTAGCGGTATGAAATTGTTTCTCCTGATTGTGCTAAGTTTGCTGAGGTTGTAGTTAACCCGTTTGCTGGGTCTACAAATGGAGTTGCAACTCTTCCAAATTCAGCTTGTACCCCGTCAATATGGAACACCTTGGTTCCAGATCCTGCATCAGTTAATGAAATTGTGATTGTAAAGTTAGTTTCCCCTACTTCTGCAATACGATTAACGTGAATTCTTGTCCAAGAAGAAGCGTTAGCAGAAGAAACTTTAAACGCACCTATTGCTTGTCCATTAGTACTTATTGAGTACGTTCCCGCAACATTCTTAATGTATGCAGAAATAACAACGTCTTCGCCACCTACGCAAGCCCCAGTTGGGTAGTAAACAACGGTAGAGATCTCTCCACCGCCGGTAGCAGATACGTTTCCTCGTTTAGTTCCAAATAAAGGACTAGAAGTGCTTACTGTAAAGGTAGTCCCGGCAGCTGCGGTCCATTTGCTGGTATCAGCAAACGCAGAGTTAGTAACCATATTAAGTTGGCTTCTAGTATCCCAAGTGCAGTCAGTTAAAGTATAAAAAGTACCTGTATTTGGGTTGGCAGGTATTACTCCGCCGTCTCCTTGAAAATAATCTGCAATTGTAGGGGAAGCAACTAGCATCACAGAACTTACATAGAAAACATCTCCTGCAACAGCATCTGGAAAATAAACAGAAGTTTTTACGAGAGGTTTGCTGTAATCTTCGCCAAGTACTGGAGAAACCGCATAAGCGGTTTTCCTTTGCGCAGTTGCTGAAAGAACAAGGGAAGTGCTATCTACATAGTAGGGGGTTGGAGAGTAGTATTTTCCATCTACATCTGAAAGTATTTTAATTTGATCTTCGTATGATTGTGGAGAAGAGTATTCCATGCGGACTTTTGCCGTTCTTCCAACAGGCCCACTTACATAAAACCCAACCGTGTGCGGAGTACCCGGCTCAACAATTTGCCAGTCAGAAAGTAAGGCGCAATTGTTTGTAGTTAGTGCTGTTACTTTAGCAACTGTGGTTCCAAATACTTGTGCGGTAGATGGGGCATTAAAGTCTTGAACAACTTCTGCGTTGTACCCCTGCCACCAACTAGTGCCAGAACTAAAACTTGGATTAAGAATAAGATTTTTTACCTCTGTTTCAAGGTTTACTTTAATAAGTCGTGCATCTTCATAAACATAGTCGTTAGTTATTTCAGAAAATTGAAACATATCAAAAAGAAGATCTGTACTAGCTGGTACTCCTTGTAGCAACATCTCTATTCCTGCGTACGTAGCTGTTGCTGGGACTGAGGTAGCGGTAAAAGAAAAAGGAGCCCAAACATTAGTAATTTCAGTAACTAGGGTTGTTGCACTCGTTACACTGATTCTAGTTCCTGTTTTATCAAAGAATACGATATATCCCGTTAAATTTGGGTATGTAGCTGTTACTGCTGTTCTTGCGTCTTTTGATCTTACTGAGCCGCTAAAAACATATTGTTTTGTTGGTTTAATAGGAATTCCGAATAACTTTGAATCAAGCGCCGTATTCCAGCCACACAACGCTATAGTTTGCGCATTGTTAGTTCCTGTGGATCCTCTTGTTAGCTTTAAGAATCCAGAAAATTTAGGTATTGCAGTTGGGCTATAAATTCCGGGTGAAGGTGGAGAGATAGTTACTCCTAAATCAGCTAAAGAAGTAGAATATTTTTGTTGGGTTAAGGTCCATCCTGTATGGGCAGTGCCTGAGGTGTAACTTCCAGCAAAAGGCGCAATTACGTTTGTCCAACGTCCCGTAGACTCTTCAAATGAAGAATCATTATAGTCAAGCATTAAATTTTTACCGATAGTTACTGGAGCGCCCCAGTGAGTAAGAGCGGTAGCGTATACTGAAATAGCTGCGCTAGTACCTTTTACAGAGTTAATAAAGTTACCAGTTTTATATATAGAGCGATGATACGTATCTCCTAAAGAGGGTTCGTATAAAAATCCTAGGTCTGTTATTTTATTTTTTAATAAGATTGAAGGTATGTTTTTAGCGTCAGCGTAGTCTTGAAGAAGCGAAGCTTGCACATTAATTTTGTCATATTCAAAACTGTACGCATCAATAATCCTACTTAATTCGGTATCTTCGGCTTCTCCTACAGCATCTCCAATTCCAGACATTTCATTTAGCCACGCTGCTGGCAACCATCGTTTAAAAGAATCTGCGGTTGAGGTTTGCGCAATAGTGTTTACAGTTGTGCTTCCACAGTTTATCCACTTACTGTTTGTGTATCCGTTAATAACCCCAGAGCCATCGATAGATGCGGTAAATACCCAGATAGTATAAGTTACTTCATGATTTTCTAAAAGATTTGAGTCGTCGTCAACATAAGTAAGTCTAAATCCAGAAGGCAGATCTCCGTAATCCAATACGTCACCTACATAGGGACTATCTGGAACTCCAACATAACTTCTTACTAGTCTCCAAGCTATTGGTACATACGGAATGTCAATTGGGTCGCTAAGAATAGATTTCCAGGTCAAAGACACAGTTTGATAGTCGTAAGACCACCCAAAAATGCCAGAGGAGTAGTACAGGCGGTTGCCGTCTACTTCTCCGTACTTTGGTATGCCATACGTACCAAAACTATATTTTGCCATGAGTATTGCCCCTGTAGTTGGTTACATTCCTGCAAGTAAGAATGGGTTGAATGGGTTTCCTTGAGCGGTCGTATTTGCTGTATTTGCGGTTGTATTTAGAGTATTGTAGTCAGAACTTCCTACATACAAAACGTTAGCATTACCTACTTTTGGTAACCCCGCAAAGTTAATGTTGAACTGTAAGACGTTAGCAATATTTCTAGTTTCAATTAAGTTAGCTGTTCCAGCTGCTGTTTTAGCAGATATGGCCACGACTCCTTCTGCAGGAGAAATAACGTCGCCAGCTTTATTAAAGTATGGAGATCCAACAACTCCGTTTACTAGCCCAGTTTCAATATTAGCTAAACGAGCTCCTACCGAAGTCCAAGTTGTTGTTTGAACAAACGTACCCGTATATGCAGAAGTAAGCGCAGTGTTACCAACAGTTAACTCAATAGCTCGTACTTCGTCTTGTAAAATGTTAACGTGGTCAGCAAAGATAGTGTCTACTAAGTCTACTTTGTTAGTAAACGTTCTAACCGACGTGGGGTACTGTGCTGGCATTTTTTTACCTATCTGTTGGGTTTAGGCTATTTTCTAGCATGTTAGTAAGAATGTCATGACAAACCGCCAGTTACGGTAATCAATAAGTTTGCTGTTAGTAAGACGGGCAAGTATCCAGCAGATAAAGCAACTGCGGGAGTTTGTACTGACCCGCCGTTGTCAGTATTAAATTTAGATACTGTTACTGAGATAACCCCATCTACGGATTGAGCTTTTGCAATAACCGCAGATAAAGCAACTGATTGTCCAAAAGATACCGACTCATACGCAAATAGACCACCGGGGTTTATAAAAGCTGATCGTATATTTCTAGATATTTCTGAGTTTCTATAAGAAGGTTTTGCCGTAACTGCAAGAGTCACATAAAAATCTGTATAGGTAGGGGCTACTATGTTAAGCGTAGTTCCTGCTGGAATTTTTGAAGCCATATAGGTTTGAATTTCAGCGGCAAGTGCTGTCCAAGTAGCGGTTGGAGATCCTGAAACAATTCCTGGGGTAGTCGACCCATCATTTTGAGTTTGTAAATAAAGATTTACTAGGGTGTACAAAGAAGAGGTAGCTTTTACTTTTCCAACTTGAGGTACTAAACTAGCTAAAGCTTCGTAATCTGCAAGAGTTGTTGCCCGTCTTTGTGTAGAAATAGCGTTCTTTACTTTTGTTCTAATTTGAGTACTGTCATCTCCATCAGCTCCTCCGTAGCTAGCTGCCGGGTTAGTAACAGACAAATAACTAACTGCTTCTGGAACGTTGTTTCCTGGAATAAAAGTGACTTCTTCTATAGTATTTGCAGATAGGTTTCCTGAGGCTCCAGCGCTAGTTTTATACAAAGCGCTAATTACTTGCCCTGAAGGTGGGATAGACCCATTAACTCCGTCTCCAAAAATAATAGAGGTAACCCCATCTTTGTCAATACTAGTTGTAAACACTAATGCAGTAGGTCCGTATTCTGACAATGTTTCCGCAAATTCCCACGGAGCAAACGCCTCTCCTTGACCTACGTATACAACAATTGAAGAGTCCACAATTCCTGTATCACTCAGTTGAATTTCTTGATCAGCTGTTCCAGAAGAAGTACCTAGGTTAACTGGTAGCGGTTTATTAGTAGTTGCGCTAATTAAATCTGGTCGATCAGTATTTACTGTCTTACCTTCACGAGCAGCAAGTGTAACGTTGTCACCGGCGGCTAGTTGAACAGCACTTTGAGTTGTTTCAAAGTAAACCTCTGTAAAGTCTCCGTATAAAAGGGTAGCTAAAACTTGAGTTCCTACTGGAATGTCTATTACCGTATCACTTACATTTTCAAATCTAATAGCAACGGTAGCTGGCGTTGGTCCTGAAACACGATACCCAAAAAGTTTTCCAATATCAACTAGTGTTTTTCTACGGGTAGCGGTGTCTACCGATAGTTCGTTAGCTACTCGGTCAATGTAGTACGACTGGATATCCCCCATATATGCAAAAGACTCTAGAATAACTGTTCCTAGATCGCTAGGGTCATCGGCGGTCCATGCGTAGTTAGTACGGACGTTTACCAAATTAGTTAAGTCGGTGAGCAAAGAGTTGTAGTCTTTAGACGTGTAGTCTATTTGTAAAGGTATCTCGTTAGCCATTTTTTACTCCCTTGAGGTAGAGCCGTCTGGATTAAGCACTGTACTTAAAATATTTACGGACGTAGTTGTAAAGTCTGGGAGAATTATGTTTAAAGATACTCCCACTGTCCCATCTTCATTTAAAGCGGTTATGTTAATGTTATCTATGGTTATGTCTGGAATCCAGGTAGAAATTGCTTTTCGGATAGCGGCGTCTATTGCTTTTTTAGCATTACTTTGATTTTCAAACATTGCCCTGACAATGTCAGTACCGTACGTAGGGCGCATAGGGCGCTCCCCAATAGCGGTAGATAGAAGCGTTAAAACTCTATCTTGGTATATTTTTGTTTGATCTTCTGAGACTGCAGCTACGCCAAAGGGATCTAAAGTAAAAGGATATGAAAAAGCTTTCATTTCGGCTCCTGTACTCCTATCCATACTGGTTCATTTGCAAGGCCCGCCACAAACATTACCCAAACTTTTTGTCCTTTTTTAGGTAACAACCTGTGAAGAGTGTGCTCTTCTGTCGCCCCTATATCTGTTGCGTCATTCCACTTTTTAGTGGTGTTTGCTACAACTTTGTGAGGATGCTTAAGGGTACCAGCCCCGCTCTTTGCCACCACGGTAAGCGCCGGAACAGTCTCTGTATCGCCTCTAGAGTCAGTCACACTTACGGGGGTAGTAGTGAGTAGGGCAGCGATCTGCGCCGCTGTGTGCTCCGCATGATCGGGGTGATTTGAGTTTACGGTTGTAGGTAGAAGGCATCTGGCCCAGTTAGTAGTTTCTTTACCCGTGATTGTTACTGAAAGTTTAATTCTATTTTTCTTCAGGGGGTCGTTGATGTCTACCACTGTTCCTTCATATAAACCAAAAAATCTAGGCCTACCCTGGGGGTCTAGCATGTAGTCTACGTCTTTATCTCTTCCCCGGGCCATTATTTTTTACCTGTTTTTTTAGCTGACCAAGTCACTGTACGTTTTACAGCAGAAAAATCTGGGACATCATTTTTATATATATTTGGGGTGTATGAAGTAGGTGCCGCGGCTTTGTAATTAGGGTTTACTACCTTACTAGATTTTTCATAGGAGGCGTAAGATTCTATTTTTCCAGCATTTACACCAAAGGAATAGTCATTTAAGTTGGACTCCCCGGCATCTAAAGACTGTTCTCCAAGTTCAGCAGCAAAGTCTCTAATTTCAGTATCTCCCCCGATAGACGTGTTTACGTCCCCCAGTTTATCTGCTCCCAGAACAACATTTAACTGGTAGGCCTTATTACCGCTAGCAAATACGTGGTCTACTCGTAGTACAGTCCAATATCCAGACATTCCTTGCTCTACGTTATCTAGATAAATTAACGTACCTGGTTTTACCGCAGCATTTCCAACCAAAATCGCTGTAGCGGTATATTTATACCGAAATGCCTCTGCACGGTCAGAAGCTATGTACTTAGCATCCGATAAACTTGTGGCACTTTCAAAAGGCAAATGTTGTAAAAAAGTAGTTTTGTTGGTAGCGGAAGAATGGGTAGCCATTAGACCTCACCCCGCAAATATGCACTACTAGGCACTACTACTCCTAGGGTTGCTTTAGATCCCGGCTTAGAACTATGGGTAGTACTAATTGGGGTGTCATTAGTTTGATGTATTCCTGAAACAACTCGATCCACAGTAGCGCCAAACATGTCTGGGGCTTCATCTGAAATAAGGGGCTTAAAATCAAAAATAGTGCCCATAGCAGTAGCAGTTGTTGAAGACAAGTTTATTGTCTCTACATAGAAATAAGGTGCGCTAGCTTTGCTTGCAGAGCTTAATTTATCCTTAGACATAAAGTAAATACTTGTTTTTTCAGTTTTTAAAGCAAACCCTGTTTGTTTAGCAAGCATTTTAAGCAATTGCCAATCACTTTGTCCCGCTTGAGTTATTGAAGAAAAAACTCGTGGGTGTCGTTGAGTAATAGCTTTTAGGCCGTATTTAGCTGCTACCTTAGACACTACAGCATCAGCGGTAGTAGTTTTATAGATTTTTTGATCGGTATTTTTTAATAAATACGACGGAGAAACACAATATACTTCAGTAGCGTTTTCGTTTATTACTGAAGGTTTAATGCTATGGACATAGCCAATAAACGTAGTTTTTTCTAATCCGCTACTCCAGATAAACTCTACAGGGTCACCAGATAAAACAGTGCTTTCCTGTTCGTTGACTTTTCCAGCAAAAGATAGGATTAAAAGTTCATGGGAATCAAGCTCTTGAGTTAAAGTAGCTGACAACAAAACTAATGGAAAGTCTGGACTATTAGGAAAGAAAGCGTTTCTACTGGTTGGACGCTCCACAGGTAAGGTAGCTAATTGATTGCTCATTAAATTTGGCATTAGTTAACTCCTTGGAATTCTAAGAACTGTTCCCGGTGCAATATTGAAAGGGTTGTTAATTTCAGGGTTTACATCTAAAATTTTCCACCACAACACCGCAGAGCCTAAATAAATGCTGGCTAAATAATCAATTCTGTCTCCGTACACCCAAGTGTAGTTGATATACGAAATGGGCGTTGATTCTGGAAATTTTCTGTAAACGGTCCAATTATAGAATCCAGTAGTTTTATTTGGGATTTGCTGGGCGTCACCAGTGTAGTATCGAGAAGATCTATAAACAGCCATTATTCAGGCACCGCCCCACGGGGAACACCTCTGTTGCCCAACGGAACAGCCACAGTCGGTAGAGTCTTAATAAGTTGAGTTTGAGTATCAATAGTAAGGTATTTTTTATTCTCGCTGTAAAATTCTGGAAGACGTTGACAAGTAAAGTCAACAGCTGTTCTAATAGGGATCATTTCTTTTGTAAAAAGATCGTGAAGTACAGTTATTCCAGTAACATTTACTTTGTACCTTAACTGATCGTTTAACTTTAGAACAAACGGAAGCGCGGTCATGTATCCAAGGTTAGCAGTTGCCATTTCTAGATCTTGCTTTGCGTTTCCTAGTAATGTAGACAATTCAGGGTTTCCGTTAAATACTCTAAACATATACTCTAAATCATACTCAGTTCCTCTATTAAGGATTCCAGCGCATTGTTCAGGAGTTAAGGTTGTTGGGTAGTCGGGGGCACCTACAACGGTTGTTCTTCCGCCCATATCCCACCTACGCATAGTATTCATGTCAGCTACTCTGTCTATAATAAGACGCATAGTAATAACGCCACCTACACCATCTGCTACTAGAACAGCGTTGTTTGGATTTTTTCTTGTCCAGTCAACATTGTTACTAGAGTTCATGCTGTAGCTAAATGTAGTAGGGTTAAATATAAACCTAAAACCCCAGAATTTAGTTACTTTTTTATCATAGACTTTTGCTGTATTAAGGACTGTGTCAGGATCCAGATAAATCATTCCTAGTTGGTTATAGGAGTTTCCATCGTCATATGAATCTTTTCCACCAAAAGCTATTGGAGAAAAATGACGGGTCATGATGTGCGGAGGCGGATTAAACGTTTCTGCACTTTTAATTGTTGTAGATGTTGCGGGAGGGGTAGTAGTGGTAGTAGTTGTAGTAGTGCTGTTACCAGCAGCCCCTTCACATATAGAGCTTTGAAATTTTTTATGAGAAGCTATAGCTTCATTTTTATAGGAGGCAGAGGTAATTTTTACCGTAGCACTAGGAGGTACGTATGCTTTATTATCAGACATCCAGTCCCACCCACTAGCCGTCCAAACTGTCTTAACACGGCCGGCTGCTGCATGGTCCTCAAAGCTAACTGTGGGGTATTTTTTTAAATCTGACTCTAAAATACTTTTTACTGAGTATTTAACTTGTTTTTCGTAAGTTGTACTCTTTATAGGGTCAGTAGCTACAGCAGGAAGTTCTCTGTAAGGAGATTTACGTTCTTTGTACTTGTAGGTAGAAAAAATGCCTACCCACCGCTTATTACAGCTATCCCAACCCCAACCATTTAAAGTTTGTGTTGAGGCTTGAGCTAAAGTAGATGATCTGTCTGGAGCCACAGCTGCTTTAGTAAAAGTAATGCTGGGGATAGCAACGGTTTGCCATTTAGTAGGGTTATATCCTATTTGACCCCAATTTTTTGATGAGGATTGTCTAGGTACAATAATAGTAACCGGCAAAGCCCCGTTATTTAAATCGGCTTGTTCAGTACTAGCAACTAATGAACTTGTAGAAGCATTTGAAAGTCCTGGAAGTATGGATTGAAAAGGTTGATATATCTTAATTGTAAATTTAGGGGTGTATGTTGAGGGTTTGCTTGAAGTAAACCCAACGCTAAAGTAATCGTTGTCTAAAGGAGTCCAAAATGGGTCGTTCTGTACAGTTAATACTTGCCCTAAAACAAGGTCTGTAACTGCTTTAACTCCTACTACAGCTCTACGTTGTGAGGAAGTATTAAATTCAATTTTTTCAAAGTTATTAAGTTGATCTTCTATAGTAGGGTCAACAGTATCCCCTTTAAATACTCGAACATTGTAAATAACTTGCTCTCCACAGATGTTTTTAGTTGCTGGGGTAGCTCGAACAATCTCTGCGTAATATTTAGCAGCCATTAGTAACCACCTACTTGTTCTAAAAATTTATCGTTTTGAAGCGCAGATTTAAAGCTTTGCAGTAAAGTTTGAACTTCTTCAATCCCTGCTCTAGCAATATTTACGTTCATATTAACCGTGATACCCCCACCGCCAGCGCCTGCTGGTCTATTTCTTATACGATCCGCTTCCATTTTAGTCATTAAAACTTCGTCTTTATGGGTGTAAGTTAGTCCCTCTTGAGTACGTTCATCCCCGTAGAACCCTACTTTAATTCCAGCTTTTCTAGCTGCAGACTGTGCATCATCTAAATACTTACTAAAGCTACCGTTTTTATATGCAGACCAAGCATCCCAATTTTTTCCTTGGTTAGAGATGTTCCAAGCAGCTTGTAGATTAAATGTAGGGTCATTTAATTTTTTGCCGTCTCTCCACTGACCAGCAGCTCCCCATTTCTTTGGGTCCTTATAACTTCTAATTTGAAATACGCCCATACTTGGACCATAGGTTTTGTTCTGTAAACCTTCGTCACCCATAGCCTTAGTTCTACCACCTGACTCAGCTAAAGCTACTGCAAAAGCAGTCTGTAAAGACTTACCTCTAAATCCTTGACGATAAAGTGCAGACATTAATCCTTTACGTGATCCAAAAGCCATACCCCCAGCATCACCGGATGCAGCATCCATTGCGTTGTTTGAGGTTAAATTTGATGCGTAGTCTAATACGCCGGAACTACCGTGGGTTTTTGCCCAACCAAGAGCGCCATCAGATATATCTTCAAAGCCTATTGAAGCACGTTGAGAAATAAGTTGAGAAAGCCTAGTACCTCCCGCAACCGCGGCTCTACTTCCACTGTCTAATCCACTAGGGGATGTCCAATCAAAATTTTTGTACGCATCAGATTTTGTATTAAACAGGTTAGCAACGCTAGATTTTACTTTTGCAAACCAACTCTTTGGATCTTGTCCGCTACCTGATTTATCTTTTCTAACTTCAAAGTGAAGGTGGGGTCCAGTAGAAGACCCGGCTCCCGGCGCTCCCTTAGCACCACCAGAAAGACCAATCATTTGTCCTTGACGTACTACGTCCCCTACTTTTACAGAAAATTTGCTTAAGTGTGCATAGTAAGTAAAGAAACCATCGTGTTTTAATACTATGTAGTTACCATAACTTCTAGCTCCGCCTGATTGAGTAGTAACAGTTTCTACAATACCGTCCGCAGCAGCTAATACAGGAGTTCCTACAGGCATTTTATAGTCAATGCCTCCGTGGTGTTGTGTTGCAGTTCCATTTGGATCTTTACGAGTTCCAAAATCAGAAGAGACTGCGTAACCCTGACCTGGATTTATCATGGCTGCGTTAGATGCGTTAGTCTGTGCTCCGCCTGTTCCAGCTGGTCCGCCACCTTGATTCATACCGAATAGTTGTCCTGCGGCATTTCCTCCGCCGCTTACTATTGCACCAATTAGCGCTCCTAAAGGACCGCCCAACAGTGCTCCACCACCAGCTCCTAAAGCAACAGAGCCTGCTAAAGAACCAAAATTAAATTTTTTACTTCCCTTACCTGCTTGATAACCGCCATATGCACTTAATGCCGCACCTAAAATTGGAATGCCTTTACTCATGCCTTTGGCTGCACCGGCTGCACCGGAAGCGTATGTTCCTGCGGCAAGGCTTCCACCACCTCTTGAGCCCATGGCTGCACGCATCATTAACATTTGTCCAAGGCCACCGGCTGCACCGCTCATAGTTGCGCCTGCACCACCGGCATTAGGTAGGGTTTCTAAAACTCCCTTGAGAGAAGCTAAACCATTTACTACTCCAGGAAGAGTTTCCGCCATTGCGGCAAACCCGTTATTAACAACTGTAGCTGCTCCTAGAGCTCCTTGGTACCCACCTACTAATCCTTTTTCAGTTCCTTCTAAAACTCTATTTTGAGAGCTTTGAAAATTAAAATTCGTTCCTTGAACGCTTCCCTTTAAGCCCATAGTGTTTAACACACCGCCGGCACTCTTCATTTGTTTAGCTGTTAATGGTTTTTTATTTTTAACTCTGAGCATGAGCATACTAGAATAAAGTTGGAATACTTCTTGACTTCCACCAGCTGCTGACATAATAGTTTGAAATTCAATACTATTTGGGGAGAACATTGCTTCTGGATTCTTAGGGTCTCCACCTTTAAATAGTACTCGATAAAGATCATTTACTATTTCATTTGGTTGTCTTACGTTTCCATTGGCATCTCTTAAACGGATACCTAATCTAAGTAAATTCATACCGTTTTGACTTGCGTATGCTCCAGCCGCACCTTCATTCGACATGCCTGAAGCTGCGCTCATACCACCAAGTTGACCCATAAGGTTTTTAGTAGTTAGAGAGTTAGCGCCGTACCCACCCTGTGATAGCACTTGACCTAAGGCCATAGTAGGTCCCATGGCACTGGTCATGTTTCCTCGACCAACCATAGAGTTTGCGCCCGTGATTACTCCACGAGATCCGCCACGAACTCCAGTGGAGTACATAGCAATTTGTTCAGCGGCAAGTCTTTGCCCAACCGCAGTCATAGTGCTTGGCATGATTCCGTAAGCTGCGGCACCTACTCCAAGTGCTACTCGGCCTGCCATTCCGGCAGCACTCATGCCACCGCCTTGGCCGTAACTTCCGTTTTGCAAAGATTGAGCACCAGGCCCCATAGAACCTAAACCAAGACTGCTAGAAGATTTTCCTTCTTGTAGCTTGCTTCCTTTTTCTATGTGTTTGTATACTTTTTCGTATATTTTTTCTAATTCGGTGGCTTTTTTGACAGCTTTTTCTAAGCCCTTTTCCATGGCGCCGCCCATTGATTCAATAGCTTTTTTGCCAGTCTCGGCAAGGCTATCTCCTAAGTTTCCTTTAGGATCGCGTTCGGCCATTAATAATTCACCACCTTAGGTCTTGTAGCTGCTTTAGATAAGAAAACTAATCGTTCTCTTGCCGTTAAATTTCGTAACTCTGTTAAAGACCAGCCTGGATAGAACTGGGCTAAAACGTCGTAGGAGTCGATAAGCATTTGGTAGCTTGTCTCATGAACGAAACAAGTCTGCCAGTGTTAATGGCAGGTCTACCTCCTGGCCGCACGTCCCACAGGCCTTTTTCACTTCATTTAGTAGTGGACCAGGATTGCGGTCGGCAATCTCTTCCAAAATTGTTCTACGATCTTTTATACCTAAGTTACGAATTTGAGCTTGACCCAATACTGGGACATCGTTAATTTCTAGTACGCAGCTACTTAAGAGCAGAGTGTCAAGCTCTGCAACATTTTTGTTAGACGCGTTGATTAACTTGTTTTGAGTATCTCCTGTAGGGAGGGCTACCTTTACTCGACCTACTTTAAGATCAAGAGTAAATCTACGATCATTGACCCTGTCGCTTAAAGTTTTTACTTTTACGTCTTTTTTCAGGTCAATTTTAAAGTTTTGAACTTCTGGACAACGACTACATACGGTATCTAGTTCAATTTCAGATCCAAAAGTAACACAACGAATGCCTAACAAAAGAGCCTCTCGGTCACCTGCTAGTAGCATTCCCAACGTTTCTTTGTCTGCAGGCTTACCACCAATAGACACAGTAGCTCGTTCTAGGATTAACATCAATGCTTTTCCTGGTTCTGAAAGCTTAACGATAGCTTCTTCGTCAGCTCCGGTTAATTCTCTAACTTCAGCGGTAGTAACTAGTTGATCATCCATAGGGTCATAAAATCCCCCAGGTAGCTCAATGTTTGTGTCGGGAAGCGATGGGATCGTAATAACTGGTGTAGACCCCACCGCTTCTTCGACAACTACTGCTGATAAAGATTGCGCTATTTTATTTGCCAATGCCGGATTTTCTGCGGCATTTATAGTACTTGTACTCATGTTATATACCCTTTGTTAGTTATGACTGATTAGTGTTTTCTGAACCCTGGATTGCGCCAGTTGTGTTGAATACTGCTGCTGAAGCTGTGTAGTTTTCTGCGTATGTAGCGTCCCAACCTTCATGAACTACAGTCATTTCTTCAACCATTAGGCTGTTGCCTCCGGCATCTAAATTGCTATAGGAAAGGTTAGTAATCCACGCATTGTATATGCGGAAACGTAGAGCTACGTGTGGATCGGCAGCTGTACCGGCTTTGGTACCTGCTGGTGCTTCTACTGTAAGGCCTGAAGCATTTGGATGGCTTAGAACCTTAATATCGATGTCACAACGGAAATCCGCTCCAACACCTGCAGTTGCGCCTGCACTAATTACTGAAAATAGACGACGCATCCACTTATAGTTTTGTGAGTTTTCTAGCATCACACCGCGGCTAAATGTAACCGGGCTGAATGAAGTTTGACCAGGAAGCTGGTGAACAGTTGTGTTGTAGCCACCTTCACGGTACTGAATTGATTCTGTTGCTACTGTTAAACCAGAAACAGACGTAAAACCCATTTTGGCATCAAATGACCAGGTTGGGGTTGCGGTACCTGAAGGGGGTAGAAATTCCACCAGGAACCGGAAATTACGTACTGGATCGGTTGCTAACGTAGATAATACGTTAGTAAATGCATTAGCCATTTTTTGTTATCTCCTTACGCCGTAGCGCTTCCGGTGATCTGCCCAATGCTGATCACGATGAACTCTGCTGGGTACTCCACAGCTACGCCAATTTCAATATTAACTCGGCCAGTAAGAATCTGCTGGGGAGTATTATTTGAGCTGTCGCATTTTACATAATAAGCTGCTGCTGGGGTAGCTCCTCGTAGACCGCCTTGTGACCAGTAGTCACGAAGAAAGTTACCTAAAGAAGTACGGATTTGGTTCCAGAGACGCTCACTATTGTTCTCAAAGACTGCGAAAGTACTGCGATCAGTCATTTCTTTCTTTAAGAAAATCATTGAACGGCGAACGTTAATGTAACGCTCACCTGGGGTGTTATTCATAGTACGACCACCCATGATTACTACACCTGCACCAGGAACGTTACGAATAGCGTTTACTGGAGCTGAGGCAACGTTTAGGGAGTCTAGCTCTGAGTTTGTTAGCGTACGCTCTAGAGCTACAGCGTTTGCAATACGTGTTCCAAAACCTGCTGGTGTCTTAAACACTCCGCGAGTAGCGTCAGTGTCTAAGTACTTGCCCATTGCGGCAGGTCCAGGAGGAAGGATACGAGTTGCTGCAGTAGCAGCGCTTAGTTGATCTGGAATTACTATCCATGGGAAGTATGTAGCTGTGTTGCCACCGTCTCCGGAAGCAGAAAATGCTGCTTTAACTTCTCCAGCATAAGTGATGGCTTCAGCGGCGGTTAATCCTGCTGGAGGATCAACAATTGCAAAAGCATCTCCTCGAGCTTCGGCATATGCGGCTACGTCACCTTGTAGAGCAATTGCAGCTGTACGAGCTGAGTTATCTCCACCGGATGCAAATGCATAAGCAGCGTCTGCGTTATTGATTAAGAGAGGGACGTTGATAGTATCAAAAGTAGATAGCGCAGTTGAGAAGTTACCACGAGTAGGGGTAGAACCGTTTGCACCACTAGTAAACGCTCTTGCTGATGCTACTGCTGGTTGATTACTTGGAGAAGCAGTGGCAGAGTTTAGATTAGTTACTGTTACATAACTTGAGCTTGAGTTTACATAAGACACTACATAACGAGAGTTTGTACTAGACATACTCAAGTCACTGAATTGTTCTACGATGTTATCCCCATCAGAAATCGTAAGATTAAAGGTTGTAGCTGATGCAGAAGTTATATCTGCTTTTAGGGAATTTCCCCACGTACCTGGATTAGATGCGTTAAGGGTTAGGGTAGAAATAGGGGATGATGCACGGTCAACAAGAGTGACTGATGCAGCAGCAGCGCTGGAACCTACGACTCTTTTTACGTATACCTGACGTCCGCCGTTAGCGAAGAAGGCATAGAGAGCCCAGGTTGCTGGGTATGAATCTGATACTCCGCCAAATGTCTTTACAAAATCGTACCAGTTTGTAAGCAATACTGGTGCAGCTGTAGGACCTTTTGCAAATGTACCAACAAAAGCGCCACGAGATTGGCTAGTGTTGGCAGATTCAACTGTTTGAGGCAGGGCGACTTCATTAATGAAGACTCCTGGCCGGCTATATGTAGCCATCTGTTTTACTCCTTAGGTTGGGTTGGTTTTCTTTGGGTTACCTTATGATGAGGATATTGTGACGAAATCATTAGACTGGCTAGTAAGCTGGACGTTGGTTTCTGTTACTTCGATCATTTGTTCAAGAACAACAGGCAAGATTTCAGCGCTAATTCTAACTGTGTAAGCATTAGAAAATAGACGTTTACCATTTTCGTCTGTCGTATCTTTTTTTGTAAAACCCAGAAAATCTAAACGGCGAACCGTTCTATCTTCCGGGACTATTATTGATCCATACCGTAAAGGTATGCGTTGTCCAGTAGCCATTTCTGCCATGATTTGTCGATCATGTCTAGGCTGACGTGCCCAGGTAGTGATCTGATAGTCAAGGTAGACTGGTATTGGGAACTCTGTCATGTACTGTTGAGTGGTATTAGCACCTTCTGGAAAATAAGGCATTTGGATTTCACCACGATGAGATCTTTCAAAATCTTCGTTATACCCAAGAAAATCTATGGTCATATATGGATAGGACTGTACGCGGATTTCTAGATCCGGTTGTCCAAACCATACGCCTACGGGGCGAGCAGAGTTGCCGCTGTCGGAGACAGTTACTCCGGTGAGCATTAATTTTAGGGCTTTATCTTCATTAAGAATAAAAGGCATTAGAACATCGCCTCCAGTATTCCCTGGGCGTATGCAGAATCATCGATGTTATTTAAAAATTTTCTTAGGACGTAGCTTGGCGGGGTTCCCTGGGTGCCATACTCAAGATCATTAACTTTAGAGGTTAGGTAGGGTGGGTAGTAGATAACGTGTTCGTTATTATTATTAATAATAGAAAGGTTATTTACGACCTCGGCCGGCCAACCAGCATCAGAGCAGTATTTTTGTAGGGCAATTGTGGTTTTAAAGGTATCAAACCTAGCGCCCTCGTTTATAGAATTCTTAAGTATCTCCGCTAGTCTCATTTACGGCCCACGATTGCTTTAGAGATTAGACTTCCTGCAATCCAACCGGCTACCATTGAGCCAGCATGGAATTTGTCTAGACCTAAAACACCGCGGACGAATTGCTCTTTATCGGCTTCAGTTTCAGCACGAGCCATTCTATCAAGTAGATAAATCATAAAAAACCTCCAAAGGGAGAGATGCGGGGTCAAGCTGCAGGGTTCCGGATTGCTCCGGCGTTAAAAACAAGGATAAATGAAAAAGCCCCCTTACGGGGGCTAAGTCAATAATTCTTTTACATACCCTTTTTTCTTACCATACTTGCTTTCTTGGCCTTGCCTTTTGAGTCTTTCTTTTTGGAAAATTTCTTATTGGCTTCCTTTAGGGTCTTTTGACCGTGCTTGTTCATAGGCATTCCGCAGCCACAGGTAGCGCACATTACTTCTTCTTTGCCTTACATGCCTTGCAGGTACCACAAGTACAGGCTTTAGCCTTAGGCTTGCCTTTACCAAATCCTGGCTGACCTTTTTTCTTTCCACATCCACATGTTGCGCACATTATTTCTTACCTGCTTTCTTTTTCTTTTTTAGGCCCTTAAAATCTTCTCCGGTTATTTCGTTCTTGGGCTTGGCGACACCGGCAATTTTCTTTTGTTTTGGGGACAGCTTCTTAACCATTATTTTTTACCTTTCTTAGGTTTAGCAACTTTGTCTTTTCCTTTACCTGCAGGTACACAGTTTGGCACTTTTTTACCGCCTTTGGTCTTCATACCTACCTGTACGTACCCTTCCCAACAAGGACCTTGAGCAGCCATTACTTGCCCCCCTTATGTGGGTTTTTTCTATGCCAAGCTCTGGTAGCTCGTTCCCCGGCTTTAACGGTTTTAACTCCAGCTTTCTTGGTTAGGTTAATCTTATCATTTTTTCCAGCTTTAGCGCTAGGTGGGTGATCTACTACAACATCGCCCTTTTTAGTTTTTTTTATGGAGTGCTTTACTCCGCTAACTGTAATTTTAGCCATTGTCGGTCTCTTTCTTAAAGGTAAGTATCTTTAGGGCCGTGTGGTGAATATGTAGCGTATTGCTGAAATTGTGGGTCATTTATTAATTCTTCTGGGTTTACTTGATAGCAGTCTATATCAAACAAGGTGTAGTCGTCTGTAATAATTCCCTTTGGAAGCACTCTCTTAGGAGTAAACACTTGATTTTTAAAAACAATTCTATCGCGTAAATAGGCGTCTGGATTTGTAGGCAAGTACTGTAATTGAGGGATAGGTAGAGACTCCCCTCCCGATAAAGAAGAGCCGTCAATAACGTCCATGTTAATGGTAATGCTAAGTACGTCCGTGTTGTAGAAACCACGTTCATTTTGAACAGTTACGCCTTGGGTAAGGGTTGCGTTAATAACCGAAATAAGGTTAGGGCCTTCCCAACGTCGTCCCCCACCACTTCCTGAAAAACCTACATCGTAGATTGGGTCAATTACTGTGAGGTCGGCACGGTATAGCCACCACTCAATGTCATAACCAACGGTACGAACTATTTCTTTAGTGGTGCCCGAAATAATTGATGCCCGCTCATGGTTGATATTAAACCGACCGATTACTTGTTCTCCACGCATATACAGAGTTTACTTCCTACTAGGTTACTTGCCTGCCCTAATATGGGTGTATAAATAGTTAGGTCCCTCTGTAAAGTACCAATGATCTGGCTCGCAGAAGAAGAAAAACGCATTGCACACTAGGTTAGTTTCTGGGCTTGGGAACTCTTCCCGCCAATGCTCTTGGTCATTTCCGTACATAAATAAGGCATCATTTTCCATTAAGGTATACGGCTTATCCTCAACCAGGATGTCCCAAGGTTCTTTTTGAAATACGCATAAATCAATGTGGTAGGTGCAAGCGTTATCGTCCTTGTGTTTCCACAGCTTTGCCTCCTTACCCTCATAGGTACTCATCAAGCACCATGAAGGTTGCAGGGTAGGGCTCCCAAAGTACTCTCTAGCGATCTCTGTAAGCATGTGGTGAATGCGGGTTAGCTCCGGCTCTCCAAACCATTGATGACGACCAAAACTATGGTCATAGGTAGGTTTAGTAGCCCACAGGTTCATTGCATGCTTTTGAAAGTTTTTTAACTCTTCTGTTGGAAGAATGCTTTTTACAATAAAAGGTTCTTTAATAGTTACTGGGTAGTCCTCAGACACGGGGCTATTCCATTACCTTGGTAGCAGCCCACTTACCTATAGGACATTCTGCTAGAGCTAACTTTACTTTAAGATTCATAAAGCAACCACATTTTTTACATTGCTTTGTAAGTTTAATTAATTCTGGACAAGCTTTACAAATCTCATAGCGTTCACCAGCGATAGCATCTGTGGTTTTGTTGTCTGCTTGTAATAGGTCCCAAGGTCTAGTATCCCCAAGATTTTTTTTATATTCTTGCCACTTAGACATTAACTTTTCTCCCTAAATTCTCCGCCTACATACTCCCATCCCGGAGCAACCGCTGATGGGTACCTTGTTGGCTTACCATCCATATCATATATGGCATCCCCAGTTAAGTTAATTATTGTAGGCTCTGAGCAAAGAATTGCCCACAATTTTTCACTACACTGCACAGTTTCAACTTCTTCCCCATCTCTTACAACCCCCACGTAAAATAATGGCGGTGTAGACGGTAATTCGTTAAAACTATCGGCAGTGGTTAATAAGCCTGCTGCATCTACTTCCATGATCAATACTTCTACCACTTCTGTATCTACAATAAAAGCTACCGCTCTTGCGGGTATTCCAGCAAGTTTTTTTTCTTGCTGAATAGCGGGTGTAGATCTTATATGCTCGTCTAAATTTAACATTTAGTGCCCTTTCATACCGTAAAAGCTTAGCATGAAGATAAGCTTCCTTGAGCGTCGCATGCTCCGATAGAGAAACAGCTACAGCATTGGTTGACGTAATCAGCTTGGCTACATATTCTGTTTGTTGAAGGAGTAGGGGTAGGAGTAGGGGTGCCGCCACCGCCACTTGGGCAGTACTCACCTGTGCATAGGTACTCGCCAACGCTGGCGCAGAAGAATGTAGTACATGGAGTTGGTGTTGGTGTTGGCGTTGGAGTTGGAGTTGGAGTTGGAGTTGGAGTTTCTCCTGTACAAGTGCCATAGGTATTAGGGCATCCTGAAGGAGTAAGACAGTAAGTTCTAGTTCCGCCGTTACCACAAGCCTCTGTTCCAGAGCCATAGGGGCAGCAACCCGCAGTACCGCAAGGGCTACTTGTAGTACAGCTAGGTGCTGGGCAAGTAAACGATTCTGCTCCCGTACACGGGTTTACATAAATATCTACCGTTTGCCCGCAAGAACTTCTATACTCTCTATATGAATACACTGGGGTACAGTTTTGTTGAGCGGGTACGCATCCGGTATCAGAGGTGGTATTTGCACAAGATCCTTGGGTATAGCAAAGATAAGTATTCATTGTGCCTGAAGCACAAATAGAGGTAGAAACACTACGAGTACTGGGATAGCTCAAGGGTGATGGTTGGCAAACTTGACATCTAGATTCTGAGCATGCTGCTCCAGAACATGGGGCTTGTTCTACGCAAGACCCTGGGACAGTGACTGTAGTAGAGCCAACAGTTCCATTATTTACACAACACTGGTTATAAGTATTTACGGTTATATTTTGAGTTCCTGAATTACACACAGAGGTAGAAACTGATTGGGTTGAAGCGGTACTAGTTAAAGGAGTACAACTACAGGTACTCGGCGCATTATAATTGTAAATAGTTAGTGTTGTATTAGTTTGACAACCAGGTGTTGCTCCTGGGGCAGGGCTTTGAGCTGCTACGGTACCGTTGTTTGCCGATGTTGCTCCTTGAGAATTATCATAATAATTAGTAAACTCATAATAAAGACCTGCAGCAACAATTGCATTGCTTGCCGAGTATTCAGAAAGCCCAATAACGTTTGGCATAGTACATGTTGGTGTTCCACCAATACATTGTCCGGCACCTACAGAAATATTTGGACAGCCGGATGGAGTAACGCAGGTATACGCCTTAGTACGTGTACCGTTAGTTCCGCAAGCTTCAGTTTGTAGAGAGCCGTTAAACGTTCCATTTGTAGCGTTAATTGTTACCTGCGACCCGTCAGAATAAATAATAGTGCTGCAATAGTTTGGATTACTACATTGTTCAGGACATGCTGATGTAGTAAAGTTTGGAAAACCACCATTAATTTGGCAACTAGCCCAAGGTGATTGGTTGTCAACACCATTAGGAGCGGCCCACGCAACTACTGAAAGAGTATACGAAGTTGCACAATTTAATCCAGTTACTACATGGCTTACTGACGTTGCAGTTGAATTTATAGTTCCTGAGTTGTACCCACCGCCATAAATTCTATAAGACCACATACCAGACGCATTGAAAGATACTGTTGCTCCGCCCGCATTTACTGCGCTTACCGTTGCGTTTGATAATGTAGGGGAAGGACCGTTACAGGACGGTGTTGGAGTCGGAGTCGGAGTAGGTGTAGGTGTTGGTGTAGGTGTTGGTGTGGGAGCACAAACAGTGCGCCAAGTGCCGTTTACTTTTACGTAGGAGTCTGATACTGCTCTCCAGGTACCACCTACTTTTACATACCCGCAAGTAGTATCTGTGTCACCAGATACAGTTCGCCAAGTACCACCTACCTTGATGTACGTGGCCATGATTTAGCTATACTTCAGCCAGACATCCCCATCGCTTCCCCCTGAGGGGGTTGAAGTGGATACCGTAATATTTCTAACAACAGTTGAATTAGTTGGTGCAGAAGTTACGGCTCCAGAAGATGCAGAGACAGCACCAATACCTGTAGGAGTAATTGCATCTGTTCCACCCACTAAGTGCTGTACGGCGTGTAATGATGGGGCAGCTCCGATAGAAGCTGGGTTTAATTGTGGGGTACCAAAAGACTCCCAAACTAAAGTATTTTTATTCCAACGTCTTAGTCCCATTAGTTCACTCCATATACTAGTAAGCTACCGCCGGCAAAAGTTCCGGCAGTTAAAGTTAAAGTAACCGCGGTTACTAAGTTTGTAACTAAATACGAGCTTGAATTTGAAATAATTTTAGGAAGGTTAGTAACACTACTTACGTAACTTCCTTCTATTGTGCTAATTTTATATGTAGTCGTATTAGTAGTATCAAATACGTTAATTTTTACAAAACCATTTGTAGATCCTGAGTTGACGCTATCAATAGTGAATAAAGTGTTGGATGGCGTGCCACTTGCGTTTAGTGCATCAAGGTAGTTAGCGGTAATATCTCCATTAATTCTTACAAGTAAACTAGCGTCAGCAGAAATATTTAAACCTCTAATTATAATCTCTACGTCTTTGTAGTCAGAGCTTACGATACAAGTCTTAGTACTACCGCCTGTAGATAGATCAGTAACTTGAATTAAATTTTTTCCTGCGTTATTTTGTGCATCTGAATCAATCCATACGTCGCCATCAACAGGATTAACAGGGGTGTCAGGACCCACGTGGACAGTTCTTCCCGCCCTGTTATCTGTAAATTTAATTGGGCCAAGTTCTTGGCCATTTAGTTGGACAGCCATTATGCAGTGATCTCCGAACCAAATGCTTGAAAAGTAGCATTTGCAGCTGAGGTATATACATAGATAGAGTCCGTAGCAGCTAAGGTAAGTCCAAGGGTGTAGGTCGCTGTGCTGTATGCAGCAACGGCTGCATCAAAGACTAGGTACTGTTTAACGTTTTCTGCTTCTCCAGCTTGACGTAATGAGATGCGGTAAGTTAACTGAGTAGCTCCTCGATTACAGACGGCAATAGTAGATACTACGGTAGAGGTACTTGCGGCAACTGGGCCGTATAGAAGCACTGGGGTAGTAGCCGCTGGAGCACTTTGAGCTAGAATCTTATAGGCTGTTGGCACTGAGGCTCTCCTTCGAGTAGAACGTTAAGTTATTTGCAAGCCGGGGGTCGCTTGGATTTAATTCTACCGCTTTACTTCCGTATTGTAGGGCTTTCTCGAAATTTCCTAAGTTAAATGCAGCAATAGCTGCGTAGTCCCAGGGGGCTGATCCCCAGGCAAACTCTTCGCATAGATACTCTAATGGCTTAACTGTGATCTCTAGGGCCCGCTCAGCTGCTTGTAGGCAGGCAGTCCACATACTATGCTCATAGTAGAGCTTAGCAATGTCTACATATCCTTCTCGTCTATCCGGAGCTTCTGAACAAGCTTGGCTAAACCAGGTTATTGCGTCTTGGTAATCTTCTTGTAGCTTGGCGATATAGCGCATAGACGCGGCACGTTCTGGTTTCCACGTAGCCCGTGGTAAAGATAAGTGTCGTTTGAATTCTTTTTCAGCCTCTTCGTATTGTCCGTAAAAGTAAAGTTCTCTAGCGTAGTAAAAAGCATTTCTATCGTCATAGGGATCTTCCACCACAGACTGGGCTAGCAAAGGCATATACCCAGATCTAGGCTTAGAGTCATCTGCGTGGTGATGGATTTCTAATCCCATCCACCCCTGTGTTTCAGTGATGCGGTCTGTAATCATTACTTCATGTACTGGATGTTTCCATCTGTAGCCATGCCGAGAATGGATCTTATCTCCGCCGTATTGAAGGCCAGGGGTCCCATCTTCTTTCCAATTCCAAGTGTATTGGTATCTAGGTCTTGTCCACTTCTCAGCGTAGGCTTTCTCTAACTCTTCACGCCAACCAGGTAGAAGTACCTCATCCATATCTAAAGCAATGCAGTAATCAATGTCATTTGGGATAAGGGCTAAAGAAGCGTTACGTGCATCATCAAAGCGCCAAGGCTTTATAGATATGCCAACACAAACAATGCCAAGTTCTTCAGCTAACTTTTTAGTATTATCAGTCGAGCCAGTATCAGCTATGAGTAAGTAGTCTGCTTCCTTAGCGGAGTCGTACCAGCCCTGTACAAATTGTTCTTCGTTGAGGGCTATTGTATAAACAGCGACCTTCATATTGCTCCAAATTATTCAGCTGGGTAGACGGTTTCGTATCCTATCACTTCGTTAGCATCGTTCTTAATTTCAAAGGTTTCTGCCCCTGAGGCATCAGTTCCTAAGCTTCTTCTTGACTCACTCATGTTGTTGACAACCTTCCCCAAGCTCCAATAGAGCTTGATGTAGTAACTGTAGCCGTTGCTGGCAAATCTGTTTGTGCGGCGACAACTCCCATAGTACGTGGGGCTAAATTGCTAAGAACTGCTGGTTGTGAGGAATAAGCGGTGTATACAGTTCCAGGGGTTGTAGCTACAACGATAACTCCTAGAGCATATCTAGTTCCAGGAACTAGAGCGTAGGTGGCTGGGTAGCCTCCAGTAGTATTAAATATTAGTGTTGCTAATGTGCTAGCAGATGCAAACACAGTTGTGGAAGCAGCAGTTCTTGCTACAAGGGTTGCTACTCCGGTTCCTTCATTAAAGGTATACAACCCAAAACGAATAAGGGATGCGCCTGTAGTAAGGGTAAGAGCAGACGCTACGCTTATAGAGTTAACTGTTGCTCCCCACATAGGTGAAAAGAAGGTAAAGTAAACAGAGCCGCTAGTAAGTGTTGCGCTTTGATTTCCAGTACGTGGAACTACATCAATTACTGAAGAGCTCTGGTTTAGGTTTGCAGCCAAGCTGCTAAAAGCATCAGCGTTAAGTTTTGCAGCGGTTACTGCGTTATCAGCAATTTTAGCCGTAGTCACGTTAAGGTCTGTAATTTTTACGGTAGTCACGGCGTTGTCTGCAAGTTTACCGGTGGTTACATTAAGATCTGTGATTTTAGCAGTAGTAACTGCGGTATCTGCAAGCTTACCTGTGGTTACGTTAAGGTCAGTAATCTTAGCTGTGGTTACTGTGTTATCAGTAGGGGTACGAGTATCTGTGAACCTAGCATCTGTGTCTATTGCTAGCTTTACCCAGTTACCCGCATGAGCGTAATAGGCACTTCCAGTAGCATGAACATGAGCAAACATTCCGTGGTTAGATGCTGCTGCTGGTAGATCTACTAAAGCATCAAATACAACCCAAGTAATATCATCTGAAGTAATTAAAGATTTATCAATACCAACAGTCTGTGTAGAAGAGTTGTAAGTAATTGGGGAAGTTGCAGCTATTACGCTATTAGGACCAGTAGCACCAGTTGGACCGGTTACTGTGCTGTTTGCTCCAGTAGCACCAGTAGCGCCTGTAGGTCCAGTTGCACCAGTGTCTCCAGTTGGACCAGTAACTGTACTTGCAGCACCAGTGGCACCTGTAGGTCCGGTAGGACCAGTTGGGCCTGTTGGACCAGTCGGTCCAGTAGGACCAATAGGTAAAACTAAGTTTAATGTTTGTGTTGGTGCAGTTCCAGAAATAGAAGCGCCTGCACTTGCACCACTTGATATAGAACCAATGGTTAATGAGTTAGGTGCACCTGTTGGTCCAGTTGGGCCAGAAGAATAAGGAAGAGAGTTCCAGACTGTAGCGCCAGTACCTACTTTAAATTTTCCAGTATCGTACTCGTAACCTACTTCACCTTGTGAAAGAGTAGGGTTGGTGCTTGTCCATGTAGCAGCAGTATCACGTCTAAATTGAACACGAACAGCCATTAGATCTCCTTAAACTCCGGCAGCATTTCCACAGTCAATGATAGATGAACCACCATAGATTGTTGTAGCTGTACCACCATCTACATTTTGAAACACAGGTCCTGTTGGTCCGGTTTCTCCGATTAATCCTGTTGGACCAGTAACTCCTTGTGCACCAGTTGGGCCTGTAGGTCCAGTAGGTCCAGTTGGACCAGTGGGTCCTGTTACTGAAGGACCAGTTGGACCCGTAACTCCGGGACCAGTTGGACCAGTAGGACCGACAGGTCCTTGGGCAACACTAATTCTCCATACTGCGCCATCCCAATACCACAGCTGATCTCCAGCCGAAAACAACTGGTTTACGGCAGGGGAGTTGGGAAAGTCGATTGGCATACTAGATATTGTAATGCCTTACTCTTAAAATATACTGCTAAGATAAGACTTGTGAGACAGGGACGGGATATACCTACAACAGAACATCCCACACCCTTGACTATATATACAAGATGTCCAGAAAAATGGGTATTGGTAGACACCGAGACTGGCCAGATTTACAAAGGTAACCAAGGTGGTTATTGGGATAGGCTAGATCCAGTTATGAAGGGGAATTAGTGAAAACAGATAAGATTGTTATTGTTGGGGGCGGTTCAGCTGGTTGGATGACTGCAGCTACTTTAATTACCGCATTTCCAGATAAAGACATCTACGTAATTGAGTCTAAAGATGTCCCTACGGTAGGTGTTGGCGAGTCTACTATCGGGGGTATTAGAACTTGGACTAGATTTATTGGTCTTGAGGAGTCTGATTTTTTTCTGGCAACTGACGCGTCTCTTAAATTAAGTATAAAATTTACTGATTTTTATAAAAAAAATGGGGGGTCATTTCATTATCCTTTTGGAATGCCAATTATTGACGGAGATAGAAATCCCTTTTTTGATTGGCAAATTAAAAAGTACTACGAACCAGACACTCCTGTAGAAGATTTTGTTCGTTGCATTTTTCCAGCAGCCGCTTTGTTTGAAAAAAATAAATTTTCTTTAAACATGCTGGAGGAGTTTGATAATTTTGACCCAAATAACGATGTTGCCTATCATTTTGATGCAACTAAATTTGGCAACTGGCTTAGGGAGTACCACTGCGTACCTAAAGGGGTAAAACATATAGTATCTACTGTAGTTGATGTTGTAGTAGATGAGGAAGGAATAGAGCACCTAACATTAGAAAACGGAGATAAAGTAACAGCAGACTTATTTGTAGACTGTACTGGTTTTAAAAGCATATTGTTAGGTGGGGCATTAAAAGAACCATTTAATTCTTTTGCGGACATGCTTCCCAATAACAAAGCTTGGGCAACCAGACTTACATATGAAGATAAAGAGTTAGAACTAGAAGGGTTTACAAACTGCACCGCTATTGAAAATGGGTGGTGTTGGAACATACCTCTGTGGTCTCGTTTAGGAACTGGGTATGTATATTCTGATAAACATGTTACTCCGGAGGAAGCGTTAGAAGAATTTAAACAACACCTTATGTCAGACAAAATGGTTGTTCCTAGAACTAGAGAACAAGTAGATGCTTTAGAATATAAACCTATTACAATGCGAGTTGGTATTCATGAACGGACATTTGTTAAAAATGTTGTTGCTATTGGTTTATCTGCTGGGTTTATTGAACCATTAGAAAGTAATGGTTTGTACAGCGTACATGAATTTTTATTTAAATTAGTAGATATTTTACAACGCGGCGATATTTCTCAATTTGATAGGGATATGTATAACATACCAGTAAGAGATATGTTTGATGGGTTTTCTAAATTTGTGTGCCTTCACTATGCTTTATCTCATAGAAACGATACTGAATATTGGAGAGATATAAATACAAAACAATTTAAAGATGAGTACTCTGGAGACCCATATACCCATAATAGAGTAAAGGCAGGGGCTTTTTATGACATCATGTGGAGGTATATGGAAGAGTGGGCTCATCCTTTTGGTGTTGCTGGCATAACG
>Ga0208975_1000252_pt1 | contig 28843 bp, 35 predicted proteins | sample GreLakmeER78MSRF_FD_187700 | JGI IMG/M metagenome (GOLD analysis project Ga0208975, IMG submission 187700) | Freshwater lentic microbial communities from great Laurentian Lakes, MI, USA - Great Lakes metaG ER78MSRF (SPAdes) | ecosystem: Environmental > Aquatic > Freshwater > Lake | place: Great... | reverse complement strand
TAGATAGTGTATCTTTTATATCTTGAACTGTTTTAAATTTTACGCTAACAGTATCTTTAGGATCTTCATCTGTATATAATCTACGATCTGATCCCTTTGGCTTTTTACCACTACCTTTTTTAGGATCCGCTTCAGTTATATCAGGATCATTAGTCCAGGTATCGGAAGCTTTGTATCTTACTTTTTTAACCATATCAGATCTATATGGTGGATACATTTCTAATAATATATCTAATAGTTTTATCATATTACCATTTTCTACAAGACCAATATCTAGCTTTCCATTTTGGTCCTGGGTTAGTATCACAATGATGTCTTGCTCTAAAGCTCTTTCTTCTTGCAGGATTGTTTTTCTTTATCTTAACTCCTTTCTGTCCAAAGTTTACTTTAACAACATTTCCTTTGGCATTCTTTACATATACCTTAAACTTCTTAACATCGCCAGCCATCGGGACTCCTAGCTGAACTTTTCTACCTTGATACTCTGCTTCTTGTAAAGAGTTTATATTTTCTCTTATATACTGAGCTAAACACTGAGGGCAAAATTCACCTTCATTTAAACTCTCAATTGGTTTATTATTATTTCCACATTTATGACAAATATATTTATCTTTTCCAGCTTCTGATTCTTTCCATCTGTGTGCGCAGTTTTTGCACCTTATCATTTTCTCTTCTTCCAAACCGGCTTTAGCCAACTTATCATAGTAGTTAGGATCTTCTTTAATATGATCCATAGCTATTTTCAAAGCTATTTTAGGATCATCAGTATGTTCCATCTCAACTTCAATACCTTTCTTTACTTGTTTTAGTAAAGCCTTATCCATTATTTTAGGAATTTAAGTTTATACTTAGTAGACTCTAGAAGATTAACTACGTTGTCAATCTCATTCTGGATATATGAATCTTGTGGAACTTTTGTTCTAATCATCTCTACAAACTTACAAAGACCTTCGAAGTAAAGAATAGCATTATCATCTTCTTTTATTTGATTTGCCATTGCATATCCACGAAGAATACCATATTTTCCTTGGTAGGATTCAACTAGACCGTCGATCAAATCTACGATCTCTTCGTAGTACTTTTGCAAAGCTTTGTGAGCGGCAAAAGAGTTAGTCTGTAAATGGTAGATGTGGGCTTGATTACGGCTTTGCATCAACGTGCCAATAAATAAAGCGTATGGTTCCATTAGTCTTCTTTTTGTTTAGGTTGCCATCTAAGCTCACCAGATTTAACATCTGCATCAAATATTTCTTTAGGCCATTGCCATAATTTTCCTTCAAATTTATTAGATTCTAAGTAAACCTGATCACCTACTATTTTTTTAATTGTTAATACTTGATTATCTTTTTTTACAAATTTATCTCCAACTTTTAAATTATCACCTATATTTAAGCTAGATTCTTTAATATCTTCTTTTTTATCTTCTACTTTCTCAACATCCTTTTTGCTCTTCTCAATTCTTTCCATCTTGCTCATAAGATCATCAATATGTGTAGCAAGTTTAGCAATCTGTTCTTTGTATTGAGATGCATTCTTAGGATCTTCTTTAGCCATATCAAGATGCTCTTTACGCTTCTTTTCAAGGTGATCGATAGTCTTTTTTAACTTATCTCCAACTTTACCTTTCTTTTCTTCAAGTTGAAAAGATTCTTCCATATATTTTTTATATGCTTCTGCTGCAATCTCTTGCGCTTGCGTTATATCAGCTGTCACTGTTTGAACATCTTCCATACCTATATTAAGAGGTTGGATGCCTTCAAGTGGATTAAATTCGCATACCATATCTTTTTCAGAAAGCTCTCCTGATGGTTTACGAACTGCATAAAATTTAGCATTTTCAATAACTTCTTCCTTTTTAACCTTCTTAGGAAGACCTTTATGTTTAGTCGATGCAAAGTCTTTTACATCTCCTTTCTTCATTGATTTAGCCATTTCTTTTGCTTTTCCTGATGCTTGTGATGGTTTCATATCTCCTTTTTGTAAGGCGGAAACAATACCCATTAACTTTTGTTGTTGTTGAGATGCTGCTGGCATACTATATAAATTTACTAATAAATATCAGTTTTCTTTAGTTTTTCCAAGTTAGCCTTAATCTCTTCATACATCTTTTTCTTGTCTCCACCTTGCCAAGATTCTATGTCTCCAGCCTCAGAAACAAAGGTATCTTTATCTTCAAGCCAAGAATCAACGGCTTGTTCAAACTCTTCTAAACTAGCATTTTTATTTGCATTCATAATGTTCTTAGCATACTCATCCCACTTTCCTTCAAGTTTTATCTTGGCCTCCATGTCTATAACACAATTTAAACACATCTGGTGGATTGAATACATTTTCTTATTTACATCATTAATCTTCATTGGCTTCTTACAGCACGGGCAAGTTAATGGTATAATAGCTAAGTTCTTTATCCTGTCTAGCTTTGTAAGGTTCTGCTTAATACCACTCTTAATTGTCCAAGTACGGCCATCTTCTTCCCAAACATCACCTTCTTTATGATCAACTTTATGTTTGTCCCAACCTGCTAGGACTTGAGTTTTATCGCCAGATTTACCGGTAATAATATTTCTCATCCTTTGAACATCACTTTTCTTAAACTCTTTTTTTAACGTAGACTCTTTAGGTATCATAACTATTTTATTCTAAACTTACTTAATATATCTTTTGTTTTATCTATATCTTTATGCATGATTGCAATACCTCCTAATGCTTTCCATGGTGCCAAATTAGACCAATAGTCATCTATTAACATAGAGTTTTTTGGATCTGCAGTCATCATGGCATGCTTTTCTCCTGTCTGAGCAAATAATATTCTTTTAGGTTGAGGGTTAAGATTATTTTGTATCCACAACTTCTTTCCTTCTTTTGCATATTCAAACTTACTAGGACTAGTTAAGATAATAGGCTTGTATTTACCTATGATAGACCAAAGTTCTTGGCCACCAGGCATCCAATTCATTTTACTCCAGAACTCAACACCAACTTTATTTACTGCATCTTGAAGAGCTTTAGTACCTTTTTCAGCATAATATTCTTTTGGAGTTTCACCATAAAAATGCTCAAACCTTTCATCAAAGTCACAGAGCACACCATCCATATCACAGAATATCTGTAAGCCATCAAGATTTTCAGCTTCGTATATTTGCTTTAAAGTAGGGAGTAGGGCTTCATAAATAAGTTCATTCATGTTACCATAGTCTCTCATTAATATACCAGCAATGGAGTTTGCTTCATTTTCTATTTGTGACCCCGCCTTGCCGTCATTAGGACTTTTAATTCTACCTAACTCATGTTGCTTATGATGAACAAGTTCATGCCCTAGAGTTCTAAGTGTATCAGCCAAATTCCTATTACCAGTATATACTACTAAGCCTTTTTCTTCAGGACTATACTGACCAAAACTATGTCTTTTAACAGCCCAGTCTTTATCATTAGTAAACTGTATTACTGGTAGTTGATCTATGTCAAGCCTTGTTTTACAAAACTGTATAAAGTCTTCAATTATATTTTGCCTTTGTTCAGGTGTCATTTTAATATTTTCAATAATCTTCCGAATACATCTTTTGCCACTCCTTTATTATAAGCAGAATCAGGAATAAACTTAGCAAACTCTTCAAAGTTACCAGTCTTAATAGCGGCTCTCATTTGAGTAGCCGATATTCTACCGTAACTTGCAGGAATAATTTTAGGCCTTATTTTATTAGGAAATCTTTTTTGTATAGAATTAAAATATCCAAGCTCTGTTTGCTCTTCTTCACCTGATGCAACATAAACAGGACTAACATCTGGGTTTTCTGATATAAAAACAAAGATGTCTTTTATTGGTGTAGACTCTTTAGATATTGATACATCTATCTTAGGATTAGGTTCTGCTTTAAGATACTCTTGCCATATATAAAGAGAATCTTCAGGAGTAATACCGTACTTAGTTACATTAGATATAATAACATACACCTTATTAATATAATTTTGAGAAGCCAAATACTTTGCAGCTTCAAAATGTCCTTTATGTGGTGGCTTGAATTTACCAGGTAAAAAACAAGGTCCTACGTCTGGAGATGCCTCGTTAAGGATGTCTCTAGCTATCTGTCTTCCTAATTCTTCAAAGTTAATCATTACTTAATAAAAGATTTTGCTTTACCAATAACACTTGATTGGTCTTGTGATTTTAGTTGCATAACCTGCTTTTCTATATCATCAAACTGATCTGCTAATATATCTATTTGCTTATTAACAAGCTCTTTAGACTTGGCAATTTCTTCTGGAGTCTTTTGCTGAGTAGGATCTTTTTTAAATGTAGACTTAAATTGTCCAGAAGACAAAAGCCCTTCAAAGAACTCTTTTAACTTACCAGACTTAAAAGCCTTTTCAAACTCATCAACCATCTTTGCTTCTTCATCAGTTAATCCTGTTTGAACTAAATGGAATTGATCTCTAAACATTTGCTTGTATGCAGAAATGTTTTTATATGTGTTATTCCAACTAGATAGAACTCCTACAGTAGGAACTTTCCTTTCTCTTTTAAAGTTGCGAAGGAAGCTTACAATAGGATTGGTGTATAGCATTATCATCATTGTATCATAGCCAGAATCTTTTATCCCAGATATCCTCTGAACATTAGTTGCAGTGGTATCATACAAGAAGTTCTCCCCAGACTTTAAGGTGCTAGGAAGATCAACTTTATCAATCTGGTTAGATGCCTTTGCTAGATTATTGTACATAGGACTTTCTTTGTCTTCTACATATTTATCAGCATTTAATTCTTTCCAGCCTGATTTTTGAAGGTCTGATCTTATCTGTTTTACAAATGTGGACTTGCCAGCTCCGGCTCCACCAGCCATTATAATAGCTTTTTTGCCTTCTTCGGCTTCCAATAATAGGTCTAGTAGCTTAATCATACTACTAATAAATATTAATTAACAAGTTTAACAGTATTAGGAAGGGTAAGTAGTTCAATATCTGTTTCAGGATGCATGATCTTGTATGTCTCATACGTATGCAAGAACATATCAAAATACTCATCTACTGTCTTTTTGCCTTCAATAATTTCCCAACCGGCTCCTTGCATTTTTTTGCTACTTTTGTCAGGACCTCGTTTTGAAGATTTAAGCCATATGATACCGTTACGATCCACCTTTTGAAGGTATTTTTCTTCATAGGCTTTAGTGTAGGCTGACATTTGCAAATGATAGCTTTCATGAATTGCGTTTGATGTTTTAATATCTAATAACCACTTCTCTCCATTGATGTCTACAAGAAGGTCTAATGTACCAGAGTACTTATGAGTATCTGAATACATAAACTCTTCTGATAAAAGTAGGGTTGGTTTGTAAGTTGTCCAGAAGTCTGTGAAGCTAAGTATCATTTTCCAAACGTGTGTATGGTAATTAACCCTGCCATCTGCTTCAATCCATCTGATTTCTTCACCTCTCAAAAACTTTTCTACGGCTGTATGGACTTGAGTTCCCTCATCACCAGCGCGGCGCATAATAACATCAGCATTATGGCCAGTGTCTTTAAGCCATGTTTCGAAAAAAGAACCTTTCGGAAAGTAGCTGAGAATTGTGGTAACAGACGGATAAAAGACTCCAGGCGATCTTTGATAGTACCTCGCATCATGTAATGTAATTTGTCTAAGTTCAGGATCTGTCTCTACGATACGTTTTAAGAACTTGTCTCGATAGACGTTCTTATTTTGCTCGATCATATTAGTTGTATTTTCTTGAGAAGTAGATCACTAAAAGATAGCGGCTTCGCATGGTGTAGTAACTTAGTCATGTTTTCAAAACCAAGTTCAGAAGGATCTTTCCCTTCTAGTTCAATTAAATATACTTCCTTCCCATGATTGAGAAGATTTTGTGAATAATCTAAAGCCTCTTTCAAGGCGTCTTTGTCTAATGCTAAATATACAGTTTTTACTTCAGACTCTACTAATTTTAACATGAGTGACTTAGGAATAGTCTTTCCAAATAAAGGAACTACATTTCTACGAATAGCAATTGCATCAAATATACCTTCGCATAATATTACAGGAACAGACCAATTAATAAAGTACTCTAGACCAATAAGTTCTGTCTTATTACAACTAGGAGCATCATACTTACGTACTGGATCATTCTCAAATGATCTTGCTATGAAGTAGTTAATATTACCAGCTTTATCATATGAAGGAACTACTATCCTATTTCTATACCTTCCTGTTTTACAATAGCCTATATTATATTTCTGTATATCTTGAATAGATATATTTCTTTTCTTTATATAGGCAATGGCATGTCTATATTCAAGTGACTTATCTGTGTTAACTAAAGAAATAAATTCTTCTGGAAGGGTTACCTTATTTGGTTTTACGGAATCAATCTTGGTATTATCTCCTTGAAAGTAGTTCTTCATCTCAAGTATCCTCTCTGTTGGAGCATCTACTTTCTTTAAGAGTGATACAGGAGTTTTACCTTTAGTAGCAGGGTGGCAAGTCCAACAATTATATTGACCGGACTTTATGTTCACTATGAGTTTAGGATTGTGGTGCTTACAGACTGGGCAATAAAATGCGTAGTCCATAGTTGTTTTAGAACCCTTTCCTTTACCTAGGACATTCTCTAATAAGCCTAAAACTAATAGTTCTTTATCCATTATACTAATATAAGACAAAAAAACGACATAAAAAAATATTTATTAAAATAAATTTTTCTGTTTCAAATATTTGTTGTATATTAGTTCTGATTAACGCCGTATACTCAGGCTCTATGCCATAGCTTGGTTAAATTCCATGAGTGAGTTTTAGAATGAGTAAGCACTACGGCTACCAGGAGTTAAGACTAAGTATAATGCTTCAGGTATATAAAAATAGTTAACAAAGAAAGTTTAAAATAATATCGGCAATATCCGACGGTTTAGTCCGCTAAAGGGTTTTAAATATAAGTTGTTAGCAAGAAACAAAGTCAATCACACTCTAAATAAAGGTCAAATACCTTTAAACTAGCCTATTGTATGAACCTAGAAGATATTAAAATAGATGATAGTAAAATAACAGAGGAGCAATTAGAATCGCTATATGTTTATTTATCAATGACATTCGATACAATGAATAATGATGAAAAACAAGCGTGGTATTATATTATGCAAAAAATAGATAATCAATTTCATGAACAAGATTAAATTGCTATTACTAGAAGGTTGTAATCGATGTGAAAAATTAAAAAAAGAATTAGGAAAGAACTATATTCACTACGATTATGAAATTTGTAGATCCGATAATGTAGTTTGTGACTCTATAGAAGATATTATAGGGTGTTCTAATTATCCTATAGTATTAAAAATGAGAACTAAATCAATAATAGACGAGATTATATTTGTTACCGATAATTATGACGATATAGGTAAAAATCTAAACTATAATAATATAATAACAGGAAAAGCATTCCACTCTATAGATAATTTGATAGATTACGTAATTTTGTTGTAAATTAAATGTATGAAATACAAACAACTAGTTTTAAAAAAGATTTTTGAATTATCAAACTTCTTAAATGGACAAAAGGCATTGATTGCAACAGGAAGATCTCTTGATGAAGTAAATCAACAATTTGAAAGGATTGAAGCTAAAATGAAAGAAATCGAAGTTTTAATAAATGGCCAACAAGAAACAGATTATTAATAAATAGGTATGCGACAATTGACTCCTGAACAGATTTTAGAGAATTTAAATAAGTTTTATTCTATTATTGACAAGTATATAACTGGAGATAGAAAAGACAAGTTACTAGACCTATATAAAGGAATAGAAGAAACTTTAGCTATGTCTCCTGCGTCTACTCGTATTGATCACCACAATTGTTTTGCTGGTGGTTATATTGATCATGTTATTAGGGTAATAGAAGCTGCTTTAGTATTTGAAAAGGTTTGGGATAGATTTGGACAAACTAAAAGCTATACTACTGAGGAATTAATATTCTCAGCCATTAATCATGATCTTGGTAAACTAGGTACTAATGAACAACCTATGTATTTACCTAATGATTCTCAGTGGCATATTGAAAAACAAGGAATGGTCTACAAGTATAACCCAAATATAACTCATATGAGGGTATCAGACAGAAGCTTGTTCTATTTACAAAAAGTTGGTATAGAAGTCTCAGAAAATGAATTTTTAGCTATTAAGCTTCATGACGGATTATATGAAGAGGCAAACAAGTCGTACTTTATGACATATAATAAAGATACAGAATTAAAGTCTAACATAGTATACATCCTCCACCAAGCTGATTTAATGGCTAGTAAAGTAGAAAATCAAATTAAATAATTATGATAATATCAATTATTTCCGTATCATTATGGGTATCTACCATATTAGGATATGTTATTTGGAATCTTTTCCAAAAGAATAAAAAGTTAGAGCAGATGGTAGTGTCTCAACAGTATTTTATTAATGGAGTAAAAGAATGTATGAAAGACATTAACAAGACGGCTGAGCAAATTGATTCAAAGATATGGGTACAATCAGATCCAGAATTTTTAGCATTAATGGAATCAGTTAAGGAAATGCAAGGCAAAATGAATCAATATATAGATAATTAATATGCAGGATGGATTAGCTAGTGAAGAAGCGGTGCTGCTTACAAAGAAAGGTGAACCTAGAAAAAGAAAGCCAAAAGTAAAAAATAACTACTTTACCTCTGAAACAGAGGAGGCTATTCTTAGATATAGAAGTTCAAAAAGTATTGCTGAAAGGAATAAGATATATAATCAAGATATTCATTATGGGTTTTATAAGCTTGTAGAGAATATTATCCACACTTTTAAGTTTTACTATACTGAAGTAGATAATATCGAGGACCTTAAGTACGAAGTAATATCATTTCTGCTTCAAAAACTAGACCTTTATGATCAATCTAAAGGTAAAGCGTACTCATATTTTGGCACTATTGCTAAGAGGTATTTGATAATATACAATCAAAAGAATTACAAGAAGCTTGTATCTAAGGCAGAGATTGGTGAACAATATGACGATAACGCCCTTGTTAACAGCATTATAGTAAAGGAACCAGAGCCAGAGCTAGATAAGCTAGACGTGGTCGAGCTTTTTATCAAATATGTAGATGACAACCTTATGGAGTTATTTGACAAAACTGAGGAGCTAAAGGTCGCTGATGCTATTCTGGAGATCTTCAAGAAGAGGGAAAACATAGACATTTTTAATAAAAAGGCAGTCTTTATATATGTAAAAGAAATGACCGATACTCAGTCAAACACTATTACAAAAGTAATAAAAAAACTAAAAACTATATATAAAACAATCCTTGATAAGTATCTTGAAAACAATGACTATTAATATTTATTCTAAAAAGTCATGGAACTAGATAAGGAAATATTTAAAGGGAAGACCGTTGCCAACCTAGTTGAAGAGGTATATAATAAACATAAGAACCAAGACATCACGATAAAACAGGAGATCATGAGGCTTGCCGATATGATAGAAACTCCTGGTGATGCTATTGTAGTTGTGCCTCTTTTGAAAGGTTTTATGGACTCAAGCCTAAAGAATGATGAGGTATTAATGAAACTTCTTGCTTTGTTTCAAAAGGCTTCGGCTGATGCAAAGAAAGGAGACTCTGAAGATTCTGGTGTTCTTACTGAAAAAGACATCGAACAATTGTTTGCAGACGTTACGAATATTAAAGTTAAGGATCTAAAACAACTACCTAGCGCATAATGTCGTACGTATTTGGTGAAAAATTTAGTCCAAAAGCAGGATCTGCAGTAGGTCAATATTTTCAAGTAGCAAGAGTAAAATCTGTTATTTTGGGACCTACCAACCCTCCTTTTAGCCAGCCTGTGCCTGAATATAAAGGTCCTAGAGACATAGGAGCGATTACTTTTGAGCTTTTGTATTCTCCTCTATCCACATCAAAATCAAAAGCCGTATCAGAGCCAGCTTATCCAATGTGGTATTTTGTAAAACAACTTCCTCTTGTAAATGAAGTAGTTTTTATAGTTATGGGTCCGTCAAGAAAATTAAATGATGGAGCTACAAAAATGGAATATTACTATATGCCTGCTTATAGTATGTGGAATAATCCAAACCATAATGCTTTTCCTAATATGGAAGAGTGGGCAGATTTTCTTAAACAGTCTATTAACCAACCAGGATATTCAGGAAATGCTGTAGCTGATCAATCACTGCCATTAGGATATACATTTCAAGAAAAAGAATCAGTAAAAGACTTAATGCCTTTTGAAGGTGATACTTTTATACAAGGAAGATTTGGCCAATCTATAAGACTAGGTAGTACAGTTCCTGTAATGAAAAACTTTAATACCTGGTCTACATCTGGAGAAAATGGAGATCCTATAACTATTATATTAAATAGTCAAGGGAGTAGACCTGCAGTTGGTAAATTTGATCCAATAGTAGAAGATATAAATAGAGATGGATCTGCTATATGGATGACATCAACCCAAGAAGTGATTTTAGAAGATATAAATAGTTTTCCGCTGTCTTCTTTTGGCGTTAGAATAAATCCTCAAGTTCAAGATATATTAGAAGTACAAAGACCTCCTATATCAAATGAGTTTACTTCTGCTGAAGCACAAGATAAAAATAGTATAGGATGATATTTAAACCTAAATTTCCATATAAAAGTAATCAATTAATATTATCATCGGATAGAGTAATAATACATTCTAAATCTGATGCAATATTTCTTTTTGGTAAACAGGCGGTATCTTTATCTTCTACAAAAACTATTAACTTAGATGCTTTTGATAAGATATTAATAGATTGTAAGATAATAGAACTAGGATCTAAAGCAGAAACTTTAGGAGAGCCTTTAATATTAGGAAAAACATTTAATAGGCAGTTAACTTTATTATTAGACGAATTAGCCTCTGTAGGTACTTTATTGGCACAGGTATCTGAAACAGATTTAGGTGCTTCTATGGCATATATTGCTTCTGCCGGTCAAAAAATAAATCAGGAAGCAACAAGATTAGGAGACATTATAAGAAATCCTAATTCTATAGTATTATCTAAAAATACATTTACAAGATAATATGATACCAGCTTTAAATCCAAATATAGCCAAAACAATTAATCAAGTAAATAACGATCCTAAAGTTAAAGCTGGATTTGTTAATCTTGGTAATAATAAACTTAATATAAATACTACAACTGCTAAAGGATTAGAAAAGGCAATTGGAGTTATTTCTAAATTTATTATAAAAGCTCAAGGTAAAGTAAGTGTTATATTATATGGGCAATATAAATTAAAGCAAGATGAAGGTACTGCCATTCAAAGAGCTCTGGATAAAGGTGTAGACAATCTACTAACAGACTTTGCAGGTGTTGATTTTTGTAATCTTTTAAACTACGCATTAACACAAATACCTGGAGGCACATCTTTTAATCCTAATGTAGACCCTCCTAGTGATCCTATATCAAAAGCAAAATGGAATTTACAAAATAAAGCATTTCAAGTTCAAAAAGCTATAGATCAATATTATGCTAGTTATGGTGATGTTAGTAATTCAGAAAGTAAATTAGGACTTTCTACACTAATCAGGAAAATAACTGATGCATTTCAAACTGTTTTAGCGCCAGATACTGGTATAAATGATCCTTTATTAGTAAGTACTTTTCCGCAACTTTCCACAGCAGGTAACTTTTTACAAAACGCATTAGGTAAGTTTAATCAATACAATGATGTAAGAGATATACCTAATACAGATGTAGTTAAGTTATTAAATACTATAGATAAAGTAAAATATTATTGCATAGCTATTCAAGGTTTAAATAGTCCTGCTACTGTTCTTAATTTTGCTGATTCTATTATAGATGGTGCCGTTCAACAACAAATAGCTAAAATAAATAAATTAGTACCTCTTAAAGATATTTCAAAATTATTAAAATCAATATTAAGATTAGCCAATAATATAAATTCAGTAGGACAAAATGCTATTAAATATATTAATACAGCAAGAACAGTAATAAAGATAGCTATATCAATAATAAAAGTATTTAATGTAGTAAAAGCATTTATAGTAGCTATAGTTATACCTAGTTTTTTTGGAACAAAAGGAACTGATGTTAAACTTAATGATATATACCAGCAAAAATTAACAGAGCTAGGTCAAAAAAAATTAATAAAAAGACTTAATCAAATAAATGCGGTATTAAATTTAATGACTATATTTGTTACAAGTTTAGTAGCAGGAATGGGTAGTATTATTGGAAAGTTAAACTTGGTATTACTTAATATAGAAAACTGTAATAATGTAGATCCAGAACTTAAACAGGATTTAATTAATACAATAACTAATCTTACTAATACAGCAAATACTCTCCAAGACTTTTTAGATAAGTCTAATCAAACTGCAGATAATAAAAATAAAAGGTTTGGAACATACACAATAGAAATAGTAACAGAACAAATTACTGATGAAGGAATTAATCTTAAAAGAAGATACGGAATAGCTAGGAACAGTAGCGGCTATATAGTAGTTGAATCTACTCCTACTTTTGCATCTCTAGATCTTATTATAATAAACGAAGTAAAAGTACTTTTAGTATCAAAAGGATTGGTTAGTGCAAATATAGCCAGCCTGTCTTCTGAGGATGAGGTTACTATTATAGATTCTCTTCAGTATTTAGAAAATGACGATATTAATATAGACAATATTTCACTTTCAGAACAAGATATTAAAAATCAAGATAGTGAATTAGGGTTGTCTAACTTCATAGACAATCTTCCAGGCGGTAAAGCACTTCGTAAAAAAGTTCGATCTTTATTGTCTAAACAATCTGATAAATTAAAATCAAACTTACAGGCTACCGATCCTGAGGGAAGATACTCAAACTCAGTGTCTGGAGCATCTAATTTAGCAGGCGGAATAGCTAATTCTACCTCCAATCCTAATCAGTTAGAAATAGATAGACTGGAAAAAGAAAAACAGACACTACAAGAAAGATTAGTTACAGTAGCATCAAATTCTGTATTATTGGCTATTACAATTAAAAAAATAAAAGAAGTAGATGCACAGCTTAAAAAGCTTAAAAATAATTAAAAATAATATTTATAAGATATGGCACAAGTAGATGCACTTAGAAAATTAATAAGAGAGGAACTCAGAGCAGTCCTAAAGGAGGAGCTTCCAAAGATATTAAAGGAAGTCAAAGCTCCAGTTATAGTAGACCAAAAGAAAAACCTTCAAGAACAGGTTAAATCAAAGATACCTGGGACATTGAATACCTCAGCTCCTAAACCTATTAAGTTTACTGGAAACAATCCAATGGCAGCTTTTTTAAATGACACTGCTCAAAACATGATAAATGAAGACTTTAGTATGACATCAGAAGATGTTCATCCAGGTTTTGGTTTTCAGCCTAAAGAAGTTCAGGTAGGATCAGTTCAAGGTATGCTTGGATCTGCTAGACCAAGTTCTAATTTAGACGCAGTTCAGATTAATGAGGTTCCAGACTTCTCAGGACTTATGAGTAAATTAAAAGAAAGAGGCGAAATTTAATGGCATACGGATTAAAAAAAATATCGCCATTAGACCTTAAACCTTCAACGGCAATTGGAGTTAAAATACCTTTTTCTGCTGATAATGTATTTAGTTCAGTATATACTACCAAGGATCAGTTGAAGTATAATATAATTAATTATCTTTTAACCGATCCAAGAGAAAGACCTTTTAATCCTTCCTTTGGTGCAGGTTTAAGGTCGAGACTATTTGAACAGATAAATCAGGATACATTTGAGAATATGAAACAATCCATAAGAACTCAGATGGAATCTTATTTCCCTCAAATAGAAATAACAACCTTAGATATAATTGGTAATCCTGATTATAACTCTATAAATATAAAATTTAGTTACAGGCTTTTAAGATCAAACGAAAATGATAGTGTCATATTGACAATACAAAACATGTAAAGATGCCTAACCAAGTTGATATAAAATATCTAAACAAAGACTTTAGCTCGTTCAAAACAGATTTGATTGAGTATGCAAGAGCTTATTATCCAACAGTCTATAATGACTTTACCCAGCCTAGTCCTGGTAGTATGTTCATTGAAATGGCTTCTTATGTTGGAGATGTTCTTTCATTCTATCTTGATAATCAGCTTCAAGAGACATTCTTACAATACGCAAAACAAAAGAATAATCTTTACACTCTAGCCTATATGTTAGGTTATAGGCCTAAAGTTACTTCTGCTGCCATTGTTAATTTAGACGTCTATCAGCAAGTACCTTCTATAACATCAGGTCTTAATACAAGTCCAGATTTTAGTTACGCAATGACTATTGCTCAAGGGATGCAAATCAAGTCTAATATAGATAGCTCAGTACTATTCTTTGCCCCTCAAAAAGTAGACTTCACTACGTCATCTTCTTATGATCCTACAACTATAGAAGTATATACTGTTAACGGAAGTAATGTCCCGACGTCTTATTTGTTTAAGAAAACAGTACAAGCAATATCTGGGCAGGTTAAAACCGCCGCATTTACATTTGCGGCTCCTCAAAGATTTACAACTGTTAATATACAAGACTCCTCTATAATTAGTATATTAGAAGCTAAAGACTCCTCAGGTAATACTTGGTATGAAGTACCCTATCTTGCTCAAGACTATATATTAAAGCCAGTACAAAATACAGCAGCTAACTATCCTAGCTTATATCAATTCCAGAATCAAGTACCATACATGATTCAAAAAATGCAAGTTCCTAGAAGGTTTGTATCTAGGTTTAGAACTGACGGATCATTAGAAATAGAATTCGGTTCAGGAATAAATTCAGCTGCTGATAATGCTATTTTGCCCAATCCTAATAATGTTAGTGTTGGATTAACTGGTGGAGGCCTTAGTACTTTATCTAGCTCTTTTGATCCTACTAATTTTGTAACTACACAAACTTATGGCCTTTCTCCAAAAAATATAACTATAAACTTCCAATATCTTGTTGGTGGTGGCGCTAGTGCAAATGTATTATCTAATCAACTTACCCAATTAGTTTCTTATACAGTATCCGGGAATACTACTTATCAGAACACAATAGCAGTAAACAATCCAGACCCTGCTTCAGGTGGGGGAGACGGAGATTCAGTTGAAGAGTTAAGGTTTAATATAGCAAACGAATTCCCTACTCAATTAAGAGCTGTAACTCAAGAAGATTATCTTGCAAGAGCTGTAAGTATGCCTGCCCAGTATGGTAAAATAAGTAAGGTGTATGTAACAAAAGATGATGCTACTTTTAATAACTATGCTAGTGATATAAGTCAAAAAGATCAGGTTCTAGTAAGTATGTATGTATTAGGATTGAATAGTTCTAACCAATTAGCAGATCCTTCACCAGCTCTTTTACAAAATCTACAAACGTATCTTTCTGAATATAGAATGATGACAGATGCAGTTAATCTTAAACCTGCATATATTATTAATATAGGTTGTAATTTTGATATTGTTATACGTCCAAACTATACAAGTCAAGATGTTGTTGCTAGATGCATACTATCATTGCAATCTTTCTTTAATGTATCAAATTGGCAAATAAACCAACCTATTTTATTAGGTGAAATATATTCATTACTAGATACTATTGAAGGTGTTCAAACTGTAAAAGATATTAGAATAGTAAATAAAACAGGAATTGCTGATGGATATTCTCTATATTCATATGATATTCAAGCTGGTCTTTTAAACGGTGTTATATACCCTTCATTGGATCCTTCAATATTTGAATTAAAATATCCTAATACAGATATTCAAGGTCGTGTAGTAACAATATAAAAAAAGTAAAATGGCTGTATATAAAATATTTCCTTCTGCTGATGCTTCAATCTATTCTGCTGATCCTGCTTTAAATGCCGGTCTTGATGAGATATTAGAAGTGTCTGTAAAGAATAATAATGCCCCTCTAAATAATTTATTAGAACCAGTACCTACAAGCCCAATACTTGCTGATGATCTTAGAAGATCTTTAGTTATATTTTCTGATTCAGATATAACAACGCTAAAGTCTTATACTACAGGATCTTGGAAGACATACTTTAAATTATACTTAGCTACAGCAGAGAATTTAAACACAGTCTACAATTTAGAAGTTAGACAAGTTTCACAGTCTTGGGAAATGGGAACTGGTAAATTAGCCGATTCTCCTCAGACTAGAAATGGTGTTTGCTGGTATAGTAGCCAATCTTTTTTCAGCAGTGCTAGTAATTGGGGAAACGGATCATATTATTTAACTCCTGGAGGAGGATCTTTTACTAATTTAATCGCTACACAATCATTTGGTTACAAAGATAATAAAGACGTTAATGTTGATGTTTCTACTATAGTAGATACTTGGTTTAGCGGATCTAGATCAAATTATGGATTTATAGTTAAACATCCTAATGCCGTAGAGCAAAATTCAGGTAGCTATATTGGACTTAGCTTTTTCTCTGTAGATACTAATACAATATATCCTCCTACATTAGAAATTAGGTGGGATGATAGTTCTTATGGAACAGGAAGTTTAAGCGTTATATCCAATTCAGATTCTGTAATAACATTAGGAAATAATTTAGAAACTTATAAATACGGTACAGGAAAATATAGGTTTAAAGTAAATGCTAGAGACAAATATCCTGTAAGAACTTTTACTACGGCTTCTTTTTATACTACTAATAAAGCACTACCACAAACTTCTTATTGGGCTTTACAAGATGCTAAAACAGCAGACATTGTAATAGACTTTGATACCAGTTATACAAAAATTAGTTGCGATGGTACTAATAGCTATTTTGATTTATACATGAATGGTTTAGAACCAGAAAGATATTATAAGATATTAATTAAAACAAATCTTCCAACAGGAGAGTCTTATGAAGTTGATAATGATCTAATATTTAAAATAGTTAGATAATGGCGAATGTAGATTTGGTTAAAGAGATTTATGGAATTAATACGTACTCAAAAGCTGTTAATATAACTTTTTCAGAACTAATAACTCCAGCAGTTCCTACTATTGATAATGTAGTTACTGTTGACCAATTCTTTGAATATTATGATCAGTTATTCTTTAATATACCAGTAGATGGAACAATAAATTCTCATACCTACTTAGTTGAAAGAAGTCAACAGTATATTGGAGGATCTGTAATAGATGCTGAAAAGCAAGCGTTAATTGAAGAGATTAATTCTCTTCGTCAACAATTATTAGATTTAAATCAATCGTTTACAAGCATTAACGATATAATATAATGGAGTTAGTTAATATAACATACGCAGGAGAGGGTGTTCAACCACAAGATTTAAATGTAATAGATAGATCATTAGTCAATTCTAATTTTATAAATAGTAAATTTGGAGAGGCCAACGACTATTTAGAGTTATATATCTATGATGAAAATAATAATTTACTAACTGTAGATTATGATGCATTTGACTATTATCCATATTTAACTACTAATCCTCAAAACAATACGTACTCTAGTTTAACTTTAGATCCTGAAACGGATGTAAAAAATAGAGGCTATAATAGAGGTAATTTAAGTGTTCAATATAATTTTTATAAGAGATTATTTAATTCACAGTTTGGTAGATTTTATTGGATAAAAGAAATATCTACATCTAGAACTGAATTAAAATTAACATCTCAAACAATTAGTGATATTGATATAAGAGGTGGTTTTAATCAATATCAAGGATATACTAGCACTAAGAATTATTACCCAATATTCTACCTTAATTTTGGTAATAATCAGTTAGTAGTAGCTAATAATGTAGTATATACTGAAGACGAAGAGGGATCATATTTAATAGTCAAGTTATATGAAGCTTTACCCTCAGACTTTGATATAAAGAGCCAACTTTGGATTGTAGACAGAGTTGCAGAGTCTGTTAACTTTAACGTTAATATTCAAGTTGAAGCAGAAAATGTAGATCAAGTAAATAGACTTAGAGGCCCTAACTTTAATGTAACAGTAAATAATAAAAACGGAAAAACAACACCTTACTATAATTACAATAATCTATTAGCTAGTAATGTAAGTTCATCTTATCAAAAGTTATTAAGTTATTATCAAGATAAGTCTGTTGCAATAAATGTAGATTACAGCGACTTTAGTAATTTCATACATTTTTCAAGCGCAGTAGAAAGAGTTAGTAATTTTGTTTATAAATTACAATTAATAGAATCTAAGAATGCTGAGATATCTGAACAGAAAGCAATTAGTGGAGGTACTTCAAATTCAACAATAGTAAGTAATACCGTTACTGCCGCTCAAACTTATATAAACAATCTTATAGAAAAGTTTGATACATACGAATACTTTTTATATTTTGAGTCAGCTAGTTATGCATGGCCAAAATCAAATACAATACAACCATATTCACTATATTCAGTAACATCTTCTCAAGCATCTAACTTTTTAGGAACTGTAAATACTATTCCTACAGCAACTACTCAGTCTTTATTATTTAGCGCCTCTTATTATGATTCAACTAATAAAGACCTGCTACATAATTCTGTACCTCAGTACTTATTAGATGATCCATCAAATGCTCCATATACTACATTCCTAGATATGGTCGGACAACACTTTGATAATATATGGATATACTATAAAGATCTTTCTAATAGATATAATAATACAAATAACCCTGATACAGGAATATCATTAGACGTTGTTTCTGACGCATTACGCGGCTTTGGTATTCAGTTATATACAAACTCAAACGTATCTGATAACCTCTATTATACGTTGTTTGGAATCAATCCTGATGGTAGCTTGCTGCCTCCTACAGGATCAGAAATGATAACTAATTATGTTACTTCAAGTTTAGCTACACTTTCTGCAAAAAATATACAACAAGAAATTTATAAAAGACTATATCACAATCTTCCTTATCTGCTTAAAACAAAAGGTACCGAGAGAGGAGTCAAAGCTTTGATAAGTTCTTTTGGTATACCTGATAGCATATTAACTGTTAGAGAATTTGGAGGAACTCCTATTAATTCTGTAGATGGTATTTTTGATCTAGATTCATCGGAATATAAAATTGCGATTGTAACAGGAAGTAATGGAAACGTTACAGGAAGCTTAACTCTATCTTCTTCTTTACTTTCTCCATTTACAAGTATACAATACTACCAGAATATAAATAGGATTAACACTACTAATATAGAAGTAGGATTCTCACCATCTGATACAATTAATAATAACATAGTTTCTACTCAAGGTTATTTTAATATAGATCAATTAATAGGAGCACCAGGATACCAGTATTCTCAATCCTACCAACCTTTAGTAAGTGCATCAAATGCATATTTCTCTACATATACACAAGCTCATAGTATATGGGAATATATAAGGCTGATCAAGTTTTATAATAACTCTCTTTTTAAAATGATTAAAGACTTTGTACCAGCTAGAGCTAATCTCTCTACAGGTATTATAGTTAAATCACATATGCTAGAGAGAAATAAGTACCAAAGACATGAACCTATAGTAACATTTAATGACTATTCTCAATCTATAGATACGGCATTTATATCATCTTCTGATGGAGGTTGTATTGAGGGTTCTACTAGTTGGTCAGGAACTATAATGACTATATCTGGTTCTGTAGTTGTATCTAGTACCGATGGAATAGAAAAATATAATGGAGAGTTAAGTGGCTCTTATATTGTTGTAACTAATGGTGATGCGATTTCTCAATTAGAAGTATCTAACCTTCCATCTAGCTCAATATATATAGAATATTCATTAGGGGCCTTATATCAAAATGTAACGTCTTCTGTAAGATCTTTATATCTTTTTGATGCTGATTATAATTCAGATCAGGTTAAACCTGTTAACTATGGCGTAATTACAAAGTCTATAAATGACTCAGTAAATGACAACTATAATGATTCAAGAAATCCCAATAGCCCTTATGCTTATGTACAAGACTATAATTATTTCTTAGAAAGATCTATACTTCCAAGGTACTTAGGATCTAAAACTATAAGCGCTACATACAATACGTATACTGACGGCGATAACTCATACGGTAAAACTGCTGCTATTGATAAAATAAAATATCAATATGCTTACTTAATTGATATATATGCTGCGTATCCGGTGTTCCCAAATAGATCTAACGCCCAAATAAAATATTTAATAGATAATGATCAAAATGTATTAGATCTAACAAAAACAAATACGAATATATTCAGCGTACAAAATATATACAAGTCAGGAGAGACAGCAGATGTGTCACTATTTAACTACGATGAATCAAACCCATATACACAACAGTTAGTTAATAATCCTAGCTTACAAATATTTGAAGGCGGCTTTAGATATCTTCCTATATTACATAATTTAAGTGGATCTCTTTCTTATCAACAATTTAGTTTAACCTATCCAGTAGAAATTACTATAACTGCTGGTGGAGGGTCTACCCCATCAGATGCTGTACTACAACCTGCTAACTGGACTATGAGTTGGATTGTAACTGAAACTCCTATAGAAGCCTGTGATACTAGTCAATTTGATATATATCTAAAGGCTGCGTTCAACAATGGAAATGTACCATATAATGTAACTGTAGAAGTATCTATAACATTACCAGAAAATCCTTTAATAGGCACATATAATGCTAGAGTAGTGAATATAAGTCTACTTAGTGGAACTTCTAATAACAATATTCAAGTAGCCTATCTTAGTGCGTATACTGCAAAAACTTGTGGTGGCGGCACTAGTACTGCTGCGGTAGGAAGCGCTGCGTCTTCTACACACTGGCCTACTGGTATAGATGAAGGATACGTGTATATTCAAGGAATTTTATCCCGCCAAGGCGGTGGAGGTTCAGCTGGAGATGGATCAAACACCTTAACATTCTACACCCCTTTCGTAACCAGCTCTCAAACATGTCTATATTATAGAAGTGAATCGAATCAAGTAATATTTAACTCAGAATTAGCATACTATTATACTAATGGAATTACCTATCAATCAACATCTGATACTGCTTGGACAGCTTCTATATTAGATCCAGTTATACTTCCATTTACATTAAATGTAGGAGATAGAATATCTTTTTATGATTCCTCTTCTAGGCTTGCTTGGGATGAAAGATTTGAATATACAATAAAAAATGTTACATTTACAGGATCAGGTATTAGCGGATCAAGAATATATACTGAATTAGATAGGCCTGTAAACCTAGCGCTATTTAACTCATCATCTATTATTCCTATAGATAGTTTTTCTGGTGCACCATGGAGATCTTGCAGATACATAGTTTGGAAACATGTGCCAGATGAAACTAATGTTATGCTTAGATATAATCCCAAAGATTCTAGCATTGTTGAAAATGGAATACTGTTTCCCCAATACATAGATCCTTTAGTAAGAGAGAACTCAGGTAATGTAATAAAGGCTCTCAAACAACAAAATATTATAGATCCTGATACAAACACTATAATTTTCCAATAAAGTAAAGAAAACTAAAATCGAATATATTTATTTAAAAGCTCAAATTATATGTCATATTTAAGTAATACATCAGTAGTAGTAGATGCTATCCTCACTAAAAAAGGAAGAGAACTCCTAGCCAGAAATGATGGCTCATTTAGAATCACGCAATTCTCTCTATCTGATGATGAGATTGATTATACACTTTATAATCCAAACCACCCATCTGGATCTGCCTTCTATGGTGAAGCTATTGAAGCAATGCCTATACTTCAAGCGTATCCTAATGATATAGAAATTATGAAGTATAAGTTGATTACACTTCCTAGGGGTACGGCAAAGATTCCTGTATTAGATCTTGGATATACTGCTATAACCTTAAAGCAAGGAGCGTCACTTTCTATTACTCCACAAACTCTTAATTATCTTGGAGCTACATCTACATTTGAACAATCCGGATATGTAGCCACCATTGGAGATGTTAGAACTGTAAGTTCTTTCAATGGAGTTGGAATTAATACACCAGAAGCTACTAGTTTAAATTCAACTACGACTATAGGAACAAATGTAAGTAAAACTGTAATTGGAACATCTATCAACATTACAGCCACTACAGTTAATACCTTATTTGGTTCTAACTCGTCTTTATTCACAACTTTAATTGTTGTAGGTCGTGATTCTGGTGCAAGGATTAGCATTCCTGTAACAATTGTAAAAGTAAACTAATAATAAATTAAGATATGTCATTCACAAGACTAGATCCAACAGATTTTGTAGTATCGGCTGATTCAGTGGTAGCTCCGGCTTGGAGCAATAACGCAACTATACTTAACTCTTTCTTTACAGCATCGGCTAGTACAACAGGTAGTTTTTATATAGACGTGTATAATGCTTCAGTAGCATCTAATACATCATCTATTCAATTCTCTATAGCGTACGGACAATTAACAGGATTAGGATCTTCACCATTAAATAGTTTGGTTCCTAGCAATACTCCTAGTAGAATTACGTTTGGTCAATATAGAAATCTTATTTATGGTGATGCAGAATCTGCCGTAAATTTTGGCACAGGAAATACCTCATCTATAGATCTTATTGCTATTCCTATAGATAGAAACAGATATAAAGAAAGTCTTTTCCCAGGAACCTTTAATCTACAACTCTCAGGATCTGGAGGTAGCCTTATAAAGTTAACGGACGATTCTAATGATGTTACTACTATAACATATGTTGATGGCGGTAGAGTATTTAATATAGTTTCTGGATCTAATGGATCTGCTGCTAGCAGTCCATTATTAAGTGGAGCTACAGCTAAAGGATACACAGCTTCTGGAAGTTACGGATTATTTCTTCCTGATATGGGATTAATAGTTCTTAATCCTAAAGCATTATCACTTTCAGCAGCAGGCGGCGGAGTTGGACTCTCTTTAAGTACCGCATTAACTGTAGGTGCATCGTCTATAAACCATGATGCTATATTTCAAATTATTAATAAGGGAGCAAGTTTTCAATTAAACTCGCAAGAAACAGTATCATCAGATTATATATTTGTTAGAATAAAAAATGCTGAGTATAATTACACTACTAACCCGTCATTTATAACAGGCTCTGGTACTTTAGTATTTTCTAACTTTATTAATAGTCCACAAACCTTTCCAACAACTGTAGGAATGTATAATGACAATAATGAATTGTTAGCCGTTGCAAAACTTTCTAAACCTCTCACTAAAGACTTTACTAAAGAAGCTTTAATCAGGGTTAAATTAGATTTTTAGAAAAGCTACTATAATAGTCTATAAATGGGATTGTCAAAAAATACACTGGATAGATCAGATATTTCTACTAATCCTATTAAACTTAAATACTCTGCAACATATCTGAGTTCTTCTGCATATGACGCGGGTATTACACTTAATAGGGGTGTAAATACAACCTATAATAGTAGTTCTATTGAATTCCTTAACTATGCTTTAGTAAGACAATTATATTATCAAGAATATATTACAGGATCATTATTAAATTCAGCTAATTATTGGGATTCTTCTTTACAATCTACTGCTGCAGAAGGAACATTTGATAATGATTATAGATATTTTCCAACAGAATCAAGTGCTATAGTAACTATACTTGCAATGCCAAGATCTGTATTTGGTGAAAATATAGGAAGAAAAAGTTTAGTAATATCAGGAAGCACATATAGATTAGTTGATGATGGTAATGGTAATGTAGTAGATACATTCTATAATCAAAATAATCATGTAGGAAATGTGCTATACTCTCAAGGAGTCATCATTATTACAGATGTAGAATATCAATATGCTATGATTCCGTATTCGGGTCCTTCAACTACGACTACTAGTACAACTACCACTACAACTACAGCAGTTCCTACTACGACTACTACTACCACTAGTACAACTAGTACAACAACAACGGCACCTCCAACTACTACGACAACTAGTACAACGTCAACAACTAGTACAACATCGACTACTAGCACAACTAGCACAACAACAACAGAGCCTCCGACTACTACAACTACTAGTACAACTAGTACAACAACAACAGAGCCACCAACTACTACAACTACAACAACTAGTACTACTACGTCTACGACTACAGTAAATACTTATGTAGCTATTTACGCTAAAGACATTGGTACAGGAGGTAATGCAACACCAACATTACAATACACAGTTAACGGAGGATCACCAATATCACTTGGTAATGTTGCAACAAGTAGCTGTACGAATTTATTCCAAATCAATGGATTGTCTAATGGTGATGCTCTAGTATTTAGTTTCACTCAAGTATACTCTATGGAAGGCGCATCAGGAGCTGGAGTATGCCCATCTACAACTAGTACCACTTTCTATAATTACAGCGTAAACACTGGAGCAAATACGATAAGTATTACTGTTGATAGAGATATCGTTCCATAAAAAAATTAAAATTGTTATGAAAAATCTACGTTATGTATGTGCTCAACCAAGGCTAGTTTACTATGCTTGGCAAGTTGAAGTTATGATCAATAACTTTATTAAGCACGGAATCAATCCAAATAATATTGACATTCTAGTTGCTTGGAATCCAAACGATGATACTAGTAAACCTGAAACTATAGAAATGTGGAATAAATTAGCCACTCACTATAACATGGTTAGATTCTTTTTTTACGAAGATACTAGAGAAAAGCCAATTAATTATATATCGTCTATTAGACCGAACATAATTAAACAACACTTTAGAAAATACCCAGAGCTTCAGTATGAAGCGATATTTTATCATGATTGCGATATAGTTTTTACTAAAAAACCAGATTTTAATAAGTTTCTAGATGATGATATATGGTATCTAAGCGATACTAATAGCTATATTAACTATGACTACATAATGTCAAAAGGTCAAGATGTTTACGATAAGATGTGTGAAATAGTAAAGATGCCTAAGATGATCCCTAAGCTCCTAAACGACCACTCAGGTGGAGCTCAGTATATAATTAAAAATATAGATTGGACTTATTGGGATAAGGTAGAAAGAGACTGTGAGAAGTTATTCTATGAAATTACACAACTAAATATTGAAAAGAAGACTGCAGATCCTTCTCACCATGAATTACAAATATGGTGTGCAGATATGTGGGCTGTACTTTGGAATGGGTGGATAAAAGGATTCGAAACTTTAGTAGTAAAAGAAATGGATTTTTGTTGGGGAACAGACTCTCCAAAGCGTTGGGAAGAAGTAACTATATATCATAATGCAGGAGTGACTTGTGCATGTGGAGGAAAGTTTTATAAAGCAAATTATAGAGATAGCTTACCATATAATTTAAGTCTTAGAACTAAAGATGATAATTGCAGTCATTTATATTATCAAGAAATAAAAGAAGTTGAAGTAAAATCATGTCTAATATAGGAATAGCTATACTTGCTACAAATGCTTATTTTGTTTTAGGAGTTCGTTTTATAAAGAAGTTTATTCATCATTATAAGGGAGACAAACAAATAGTATTTTATTTTTTTTCTGACACAGATCCTAGTCCATTTATATCAGATAATATAGATGTAAGATTTTTTAAAACTAACCATGATAATTGGGTTGAAGGCACTAATGATAAATTTAATAGTATAATAAATTTAAATAGTTGTAATAGTGATTATCTATATTATTTTGATGCAGATACAAACGTATCAAGAGATTTTACAGAAGATTGGTTTTTGGGAGATCTTGTAGGAGGGGAACATTTTGGTAATAGAACTTGGTTAAAAGACGGTGCGGGATTTGATAGAAATTCAATATCAAAAGCGTGCGTTCCTATTGATAGTCAATTGCCATATACTTATCACTACGGTGCTTTTTTTGGAGGTAAAAAAGAATTAGTTATAGATTTTTGTAAGACTTTAATAGAATGGCAAGTAGAAGATAAAAAAATTCCTTATGAACCAGGATGTAATGATGAGAGTTATATAAATAAGTACTTTCATTTTAATCCTCCTTATACTGTACCATGCGAAAAATTTATGTTTGATATTAGTGATAAAGGAGGGATTGGAGAAACTAGAAATCCTAATTTAGAAATAGAGAAATATAAAATAGAAATGCTAGCAAATAAAGATTCTATATTTGATATAAGAGGAGGAATTTTATGCTGGTAAATTTTAAAAATATTCCTTTTTACTATTTAAATTTTGAGGGATATACTGATAGGAAGGTTAGCATGGAAAAATTACTATCGTCTCTCAATATAAATAATTTAAGAATCTCAAACTCTTACCAATCAAATTTGAGGCAAGATAGGATTGCTTTTGGTGTAACTAAGCTTTTAAATACAGCAATAGAAATAGGAAAGTATCCTTTTATAATGATGGATGATGATATACAATTAATAAAAGAATTACCTGAATCAATATCCATTCCAGATACTGAAAGTCTTATATTATTAGGAGGGAGTTTATATGAAACTGGAGGTTACAAACCTAACATGTATTTAGAAGAGTATAATAAAGAGTACTATAGAATTTATTATATGCTATCTATGCATACTATGGTTGTACCTAGTCCTAATACTGCAAATTTTTTATTAGAGTCTATAGAGCAATCATTTAATACCCATCAATTTTTAGATGTCGATTTAGCATTAAAATCTAAAGAAAGACTGTATCTAACTCCAAAAAGTGGTCCATATTTTTATCAAGATAATTATAATGAGCCTGTCACAAGATTCTTATGGGAAGATGTTAAGGATTCTTACATAGGTAAATATTTATAATATATGCCAATAGCTTATTCTCCATATACGATGTCTCTAAATGCAGAGACTACTATTTATCAAAATGAAGTAAGGTGTCGTGTAAATGAAAATGATTTTAATTATACATTGAATCCAAGTGCAAATAAAGCAGGAACTTCAGGTTCTTATATAGATGCTGTAACAGGATCAGACTTTCATCCCTATGCTACTACTGTAGGATTATATAATGATAAAGATGAATTATTAGTAGTAGGAAAACTTTCAACTCCGTATCCAGTACCTGAAAATACAGATATGACGTTTGTAGTAAGGTGGGATAGTTAAAAAATAAATTATGAATAAATGGTTATATTTCGATCCTCTAGGAGTTACTAGAGAGTTTAATAGCGTAGAAGATTTTCCTCCACAAGCTGTAGGGTTTATATATAAGGTCACCAATATTGCCACCAGCAAATTCTATATAGGTAGAAAGGTTCTATATAACAATACTAGTAAAACATTAACCAAGAAGGAGATCGCGGAATGGGACAAACCTGGGCGCGTACCACGCAAACGAAAGATAGTTAAAGAGTCTGATTGGCTGTCTTACCATGGAAGTAATAAGCTTTTGAATCTAGAAAGGAAGGAATTCGGTGACGATATCTTTACTAGAGAGATTATTCAATTGTGTTTTTCTAAGAAGCAGTTAACCTACTATGAAGTTTATTGGCAAATGTACTATAAAGTTCTACATATAGATTCATACAACGATAATATCCAAGGCAGATTTTACAGAAAAGATGTACAATAAAAAAGCCCCAACAATTAAGTTGAGGCTAATTTATGCATGGGTTTTTGCAAGAGTTATTTTGTAGGGAGTACTCCTAGTTTAGCATTGGCTTCTGCCATTGCACCTTCAAGAGCATCTAATCGTAAAGCAATTTTATTAAGGGCGCTTACCCATTCACTTTGTCCACTTTGACTTGCCATTGCATGAGCACTAGCTAATTCATTTCTAAAGGCTTCTAGATGATCTCCGGCCATCTGCCAGATATCTATATCTTCACTAATACCTTCCATTTCAACGCCGGATGAACTAACTGTTACTTCCTCTTCTATTTCTTGTAAGAGTGGATTGTTTGATGTGTAAGACTTAAAATTAAATGACATAGTTAGAATTGTTTACCTTGCATTGCTGCGTTAACGTGGGCGTTTATAAACATTTTACACGCGTCTAATACATCTTCTGGTTCGAATCCGTCGTCAAGCAAAGATATAATACCTTGCTCAATTTGATCTCCACCAAGATCCATCATCCTGTCGTCACTAGGAACAATAAAACCTTTGTCGTCCTCAGAATCGTCAGTAACATAGATTGACTTAGGCTTTTCTAATTCATTCGTAATAGCAGGACCAAATTGAGAATCGTATTCGCCATCGTATTGATCTCCATTAGGATCTCCCTCTTCATTCATTCCATCAAGAAGTTCAGGATAGTAGTGCTGAATATCGGTCTCATCCATTCCGTAGAATTCACTTCTAAGATAGGCAAGGATATCTTCTTTCTTACCTGCTACTTGATAAGTTCCTGGACGTCCAGTTCCACCTGATACTTTAATATTATACTGTCTAAATGCTTCTTGAGCTTCAGCGTCTTCAGAATCATCCCATGCCATATCAAGTTCTATAGTCATAGAATTATCTACTTCCTCTTTAAGAGCTTGTAAATCTATGTAATTACCAAGGATGCCATGTGAACCAAGGTTGTGTTCTTTCAAATACTTTGCGATATTAAAATCTTTCATTCTATTAAGTTTGACTATTAATAAATATCGGACTACTTGTTAAATAATGTTCGAATACCTTGCCATAATAAAATCAAAGGAGTGACTATTAATGCTGAGATCGCACCTGCAAACATTGTCACCACAAGCGTAATAAAGATCAAACAGACGCATACAGTAATTAATTGTATACCAATCTCCATATCCCAAGGAAGCATAACCAGGCCAACCCCAACGAGTCCTAGACATATTAATATGAAAGAAAGAACAAATCTAAATAGTTTAACTACTAAGAAGCAAATAAATAAAGATAATAAAATAATTAATAGGTATGTCATAACTGTTTTTTTTTCCGCAAAGGGCCTAAAAATATAGTATTTACAAA
>Ga0208975_1000251_pt1 | contig 28946 bp, 37 predicted proteins | sample GreLakmeER78MSRF_FD_187700 | JGI IMG/M metagenome (GOLD analysis project Ga0208975, IMG submission 187700) | Freshwater lentic microbial communities from great Laurentian Lakes, MI, USA - Great Lakes metaG ER78MSRF (SPAdes) | ecosystem: Environmental > Aquatic > Freshwater > Lake | place: Great... | reverse complement strand
ATAGATATATTAATGATGAAATCGGTATTTGTACAGCCCAACTTAATAATTATTTGGTGTTTAGTTCAAAATAGCTAAAAAGGCCTTGTTTTATAGTATTTTTTAATCAGATAGAATCTTAAAAATAATTAAGAACAGGTTAAAATAGGGCTAAAAATGGTTTAAAACAGGTAGTTTAATGGAATAATGATATTATGTTTAATCTCTTTATAAAATAAAAAAAAAACGATATGACCGCCCGCAGGCCCTTTTTAAGGTAAACATATTAAGTGCAATCGTATCATTATATATAGGGGATGAATAAGCATTAGTCATACTAAGTATAACCAGTGATATGTTTGCGTACCCTTAATTATTGTTCACTATGTTTATAATCATTCAAAATAGGGTATCATAAAGAGCGAATACTCTATTTTAGACTATGCCATTGCAGGCCCTAGAATGGCCCTAGATTGTAAACTTAAAATGGTCGACCCAAATCACGAATAGTTAATAATTATTCATTCTAGGGGCCTTTAACGCATTTTCTCACTTTTAAGAAAAGGCCCTGTATTAATACTTATTAAGTAGCAAATACTATACAGTGTACACTATCGGATTAGTGCAAGCCCAGGTAGTATAATTATATATTAAATAGTTGTTAAGTATACTATTGTTAGGCCAGGTTGATAGAGTAGGTTGATAGTGGGGGATTGTATGGCATATAGATATTAATACTTAATAACTCTTATATATATTTCCGTTTCCGCTTATTATATTTTTTTTTTTTTTTTTTATATATATCTAATCATAGAATAGTTGTTAAGTAGCTAATCCCTGATCACCCCTATTGTATACCTAATAACTCTTAATTGTGATCGGGTGAACACGCATAATGTATATTCATAGTAGATAATTATATGCTATAAAACAAGCTGTTTCGCAGCGTATACCTAATATATATTAATACTACAAATATAGCTAATATCTTTTATGTATGATATATATTAATACTAACAATATAGCTAATAGTTTTTAAGTTAAAATATATTAATACTATGTAAGTAGTTAATATCTTTTTACTATTAATATATTTATACTATTTGTATAAAGTGACTTTCCCTATTAATTTTGTGGCGGAGCGGAAACCCCCCGCACCCCCATTTCAACTACGAGAGTATTTTTGGAAACCGTCATCTTTGAAAACGCAAAAATCAAAAGTGGGCCTAAAAAATTTTTTCAATTTTCTGAAATCGTCAACTTGATTTTTACTTGCATTTCCCAAACAACCTAATACAATGTGTACATCTTAACCGGAGGTTTATATGCCAGCAGACAGTTCTATGCCAATTTCCCAGACTATACCGGGAACAATAACAATCATTGCTAGTGGTGCGGGCCATGTACACGCATTTGTGTTGCAACCGGATTGCGACTGTACCATTCAGTTCTTTGAAGCTGACGAAACAACTGCAATGTCAGGCAAGATCCATATTCCGCAATACGAGACACTTACCAGTGCAGTACAAGGTAACGGTCTTCTGAGAAGTGCTGCCGGAATAAAACTTACAGTATCTGGAAATACATCTGGAACACTAAGTGGATTTGTGGCCTTAAACAAATAGTTATCAGGTCACCGAAAAATGGCAAAGAAAAAACCGTCACCAAAATCAGTTCCTAGGACTTCAAGATCTAAAAAAACGATCAAGGAGTCTATTTCGTATGATACTGGAAGTTATCAGACAGGATGGGGGCCATTCTGGAACGACCCATCAGAATATGGTGCATTCCAGTTTCCTAATGCTGGGATGGGTGGTTGGGTCAATCCGGCACAGTTAGCTGTTCGAGACAATTACCTGTCAGGTGAGCAACTCCCGATCTATCTGTCTTGGTGGCAGTTAAAAAGCATCAGGGATCGTGCTAGATTCGTATTTGCTACCAATGAGTTTGCTCATGGACTAGTACAGTGTTTTCAGTCATTCGTTGTTGGTTCTGCGGGATTCAAGTGGCGGGTAGCATCAATTGATCTGAAGAACCCTGTACCGGAAGATCTTCTAAAGCGATGTCAGGCATCACTCGACATCTTCAGAGAATACAACAATATGGTCGATGTGGAGAACGAGATCGTATATCGTCTTCATGTTGACGGAGAAGTGTTCCTGAGAAAGTTCCCGCAAGCCAATGGGATGCTTGTAATTCGCTTTATTGAGCCAGAATTGGTCAGAGGGTATGCTACCGATATTGGCTCGCCAAAAGACTCATTTGGTATCGTGTGCGAAGAAGACGATATTAACTCGGTTCTTGGTTATCAGGTGATTTTGAAGCCTACAGTATCTAGAGAACCAACATTTATCCCTGCTGAAGACATCATACACATCAAAATTGGCACAAACGCTAATGCGAAGAGGGGATTGACTACCTTCTACCCTGTGTTTCAAAACTTGACCAATTGTGAGGATATCCTTGCATCTACAGTCACGATGGCGAAAGCGAGAGCAAAGATCGCAATGGTGCGAAAGATCAACAATGTCGCTCCTGACTCGATGTCATCACTTGTAGACTCTCAGATCGATGCTACGCTCGGTGGAAGCAACAATATGGGTGCTACCGAAACTATTGGATTGGAGAGATTCGGCTATGGATCAATCATTACCGCTCCAGCAAACATCGACTACGAATTCCCCGGTGCTAATGTTGACGCTTCTGGACTTATCCAAGTTCTCCAAGCAAACCTCCGATCCCTTGCAACACGCTTTGGAATCAGCGAAACACTCATGTCCGGTGACGCATCGAATAATAACTACAGTTCAGCACTCATTGCAGAAGCTCCAGCAAGGCGAACCTTTGAGCGATGGCAAGGAATCGTTGGGCGATCTTTAGCTGAATGCCGATTTGAACCAAACAAGTCACTTGCTTGGTCACAGATTCACCTTGCGTCCGAACACGGAATTATTCCCAAGGAAATCCTCAAGAACATCAAGATTACTTCTGAAGCGTATTCTCTACAATCAAGAGAACATCAGAAGGAAGCAGAAATGAACAATGTGTATCACTCGATGGGGGTGAAGTCCATTCAGACGATTCGTGCTGAACTCGGACTTGATAACGACACGGAAGCATCAAACTTCATCAAACCTATTGTAGACGAAAAGGCTAGTGCAACTGATACCGACCCAATGAACCCATCATCAAGAGTAGATACTGGTGGTGCTACGCAAGGTATTGGTGGTGGCGATCAGGTTCAAGATTCCGCACTTAATGGAACACAGATTGCATCACTTGTAGACATCATTCATCGATGTACTATTGGTGAAATTCCAATGGAAAGTGGCAAAGCAGTTGCAAGAGCATCCTTCCCTGCAATTACACCAGAGATGATTGATCTCATGTTCCGTGATGTAGTAGTCAAGATTCCAGAACCTGTACAAACCATGTCAAGTTCTTCACCAGAAAAACTCAGCACACCAACAAATACATCATCAGTTACGGAATAATTGTTGACACAGCTAGACGATGGAATGTAATATCATACTATGAATGCCGTTTTAGAAAATAAATCTGGTGCAGTAGACCGAAACAAGTGCATTGTTTACGGTGTAAAAGTGCTTGGGTTTAACTCTATGAATGGCAGAATCTACGATCCTAAAGCGATTCGTGATGCAGTTCCGCTTTACGAAAACGCTCCAGTAAATAAAGACCACAAAACCGAAGCACCTTTGTTTTCTGATCGGCTAGGATGGCTTCAAAATGTCCGCTTTACCTCAGAAGGTTTATACGCTGACTTCAGATACAACCCCCATGCTGATGGGATTGATTCGTTTTTGTGGTTCGCTGAAAATAATGGCCTCGGTGATGTAGGCTTTAGCCATCTCGTTAGTGGCAAATCAATTCCAGACCAAGATGGTACAGAAAGAGTAGTAAGAATCGACAGAGTTAGATCGGTGGATCTAGTTGCAAACCCTGCAACTACCACCACCATTTTTGAATCCAAGGAGACTGCAATGAAAAATGACAAAATGATGACCGAAGAAAATCCTGTCAAGGAAATGTATAAGGAAGAGGTTCCAGATGCTGCACCCGCACAAGAACCAACTGCTGAACCGACTTCGGAAGAACCGGCTTCTGATATGCTCAAGAAAATTATGGAAATTTGCGTTGGGCCGGGCGAAGGTTCGGCTAAAGGCAAGATGATTCTTGATCTTATTGCTGCTGCCACTGGTCTTGGTGTTGGCGATATGGCTGCCGAAACCACAGATGTAACCGGAACCAACAAAACTCAAGGTACACCCGCACAGGCAAACCTTGGTGATGAAGAATCTGGCGAAGAAGAAATGGATGACGAAAAGAAGGAGTCAATTAACGAACTTATTGAACTTCGCAAGTGGAAAGCTGAAAAGCTTAATGAAGAAAAAATACTTTCTTTGCTTAGAGAAAGTAAATTGGAGCCAACCCCTGTGTTTGTAAAGCAACTTTCCGCTATCGGTGAAACGATGTGGGCAGAAGCGATTGAAGACAGGAAAAAGGTTGCTCTTGTTCGGGCAAGTGTTAAGCCGGTTAGTTCGACTGCAATCCAAGGCGAGTCGAATTATCAACAGTTTAGAGAAAATGTCCTTGGCAAATAGCCATCATTAAGGAGTCTATGATATGGCGATTACTTACAGTTTCAATGCGACTAATCCTGTGGTGGCTCCTGTTGCCACTAATAAGGCGATTGCAGTTGGCGATCTAGTAGCTTTATCTTCGGGTAGTGCTATTTCCGCTTCTGATTTCGCTTGGACTACCGACTTAGCAACCACTCAAACTGCGTTTGCGAGTGCTTTGTTAGGTGTTTCTGGTCAAGCTAAGATTGCAAATACAGCACTTGTATACGGCAATTCTGTAGCCAATCAGATCCGTGTAGATTGCTCTGGTATCTTCCAAGGTGATTATACTGGTTCTGCCCTTCTCGTTGGGGATTTCGTAGGCCCAACAAACTCTGGTACTGTTCTTCAGCCCCAATCTTTGGTTAAAGTTGCTTCCGCTGCTTTGGCTATTGGTCGAGTTGTTGAAGCACTTGCTGGTACAGGTACTGTTAAATTCCAATTGTTGTCTGGTCAAAACCCTGTGGCTAAGTAACCACAACTTTTTTAGGAGAATAGCATGAAGAGTTTAGGTAAAAAGCTGAAGGAATTTGGCCAACAAAATGGTTTGGCTAAAACCAAGCAGTTCTTTTCGGAATCTATCGCTAAAGGTGATGTTGCGGTAAATCGCATCTCCCTTAGAGGTCTTGCAGAAGGCATCATGGGTGACGATTGGGCTGAACAGCTTACTCGTTACAATGGCCCAGAGCGAACCTTCATGGAAGCAACCGAAGCAGTCGATGCTTCTAACTTTGCTGCCATTACTGGTCAGATTCTTATCACTACTGTTCAAGAAAAATACAAATTGGCATCATTCATTGGTGACCAACTTGTATCGACCATCCCTGCTGGTCAAAACCTTGCTAGCGAGATCATCCCTTGGTTGAGCGACATCAGTCCTTCGCCAGAGGTTGTTCAGCCCGGTATGCCTTATCCACAGACTCAGTTCTCTGGTAATTATATTCGTCTTCCAGCCATTGAAAAGGTTGGTAGGATTTGTGCGATTACCGCTGAAATGATTTATTCGGATAAGACTTCCCAAGCTTTAGCATCTGCTGAATCTGTGGGTACTTATTGCGGTCTAGTGCGTGAAGAGAGAATTCTTAACACAGTTCTCGGCCTCACAGGTAGTCATGTTTACGGAACTGCAACTGGTGCAGAAGTAACCTTGAATACTTATTCAGCAACTGCCCAAGCTGGTATGTCCTTTGGCTATGTCAACAAGGTAACTTCTTATGCGTTGAGCAACTTCGCTAGCATCAATACGCTAGAACAGTTGTTTTACCAGATGAAAGACCCTAATACTGGCAAGCCAATCGATATCTTTGGCCCCGGTATGCAGATGCTTGTTATGCCTTTCCAGAAATATACTGCTTCTAGGATCTTGAATCCTCAGACCACCACCAAGAATGGGCCTTATGCCACCTCTGGTGATGTTGAGCAGTTGGAAAGTCCTAACCCATTGGATAACAACTATGGTCTTCTCACATCTTCCCATGCGAGAAACCTGTTGGTAACCAGCGGTATTGCTGCTTCCACCGCAGACAAGTATGTTTACCTTGGCAACTTCAAAAAGGCTTTTGTATGGCGAGAAGCCAAGCCTATGGAAGTTGTTCAAGCACCAGCCAATAATTGGGCAGAATTCAACCAAGATATCGCTGTTGCGATTAAAGCTTCTTGGTGGGGTTCCGCTGGTGTTACTGATCCACGCTATGTGGTTCAAGGTCTTCCCGCTTAGTCCTACCTACCCTAAAGTTGGGGGTCAGTTCTTGACCCCTGACTTTCTTTTTAAGAGGTGATTATGCCGACTCCAGCCGAAAACCTCCTGACAATAAGAAACAACTATATAAATGCGTTAGTGACTGATTCTGCCAGTCCTCAACCTTCCTATTCATGGGAAGGAGTTGCGGTTTCCAGAACAGAATGGAGACAGCAAACATTGCAGCATATTACTCAGCTAAACAAGTTGATGACATATACTAGCCCTCAGACATTTAAAACACAATTTATGTAAGAGGTGTGTATGCCTACTCTAGATTTGTCTCAAGAATTTCATGTGTTTGATAATCCAGAGGTTTTAAATTTAAAAAATCCCGGTGATGTTAGTCCTACCACTACTAATTACGGATTTAGAAGAGCAATGACCCTTGCTTATACCGATCAAAGTGGTGTAGCTAAGATTGAAAACATCACAAGGTTTTTAGTTTGGAAGGCAAATATAACTCCATTCAAACCTATGGTTGATTGCGAAATAACAGATGCTGGTTCAGTAAAGTATTATGTCAACAGCATTGATAACTCTGGAAACAGAGAATATTACGGACTCGATTGTACTCAACAGAGCTAAACATGAACAAAAGAGTTTTTAGCAAAAACAGACCAATCATGGCAGCAAATGTCAATGATCGGTACACCACTATTATTGACACATTAGCGACCACATTGACTACTTTTGGTTACACGACAATATATAAGCGTAAGGGTGCGGTCATAAGGGAATCAGATGTATTCCCATGCATAGTAATAGCACCTTCTGAAGAAGGCGAAGAACTTGGAATAGAAGTTTTTGGTGGTATATCTGAATACATATACTCTGTCAGGGTTTATTACATTCAAGAGTATTCTAGAGATTTGACTTATACTGATCTTGATGACAGGTACAAAATAAGAAAGCAAATATTTCAGATAAGTCAGTTTCCCGAATCACTAAGTCCGACAAGAATAAACATCAAGGGCATTCAACCTTTTTCGGTTAATTCAAACCCGAATACAGTTTACAATGTGACTGGTTTTAAGGTATCATATGGTTTCATGGAACAAGGTATAGTTTAATTTAAGGAGTTAAAAATGGCTGCAATAGACAATATTTTTCTAACAGGTAAAATTGCCAGTCTTTACATAGAAAGAACTGACGATTTAACACCAATATTTCTTCCTTGTACATCTGTTTCTATCGCTACAAAGCATGATACTCCAGATGCAAGTAATTACAATGGTAGAGGATTTGTAGTTCTTTCAGACGGAATTCAAAGTGCTGAAATAACTGTAGAAGCTGTTTATGACAAAGGCAATTTTGATGGTGGAACTCATTCACCAAATATGCCTGTTATATTTGCTGGCATGAAATGCGATCTAAAGCTTTCTCCAGATGGTAATAGGGATGGATTTCTTGGTTTATCCCCATTTACCTCTCCAGTTGGATTGCCAACCAGTACAGAATCATCATTAGCAACTAATGAATACAAAGCATCAAGCAATGCTGGAACCGAATTTGTGTTTGAAAATTGTACTGTTTCCCAAGTAACTTACGATGTTGCTGTTAAAGATGTACAAAAGATCAAATTAACTTTGATTCCTTCTGCTACACCAACAGTAAACTTTGCTGATTACAAATTAGGTTAAAAATTTCGATTACTAGTTATAATCCAAGGAGATTTAAAAATGGCTATTTTATCGGGTAAAAATGGAAGAGTCAGACTTTCTGGTTTTGCAGATGATCTTCCAGCAACCAACATTTCTGTAAATTCAAAAGCAGAACTTGTTGATACTACTAATTTCACGAATCAAGGTTTTGATTCTCATGCAATTGGTTTGTATTCAGCAGAGATTACACTTGATTTGCTTCAAGTTGTTGGTGGATACGAAGATTTAAAGCAAGGATCTGTTGGTACAATAACGATTCTTGATGGAGATACTCCAGAACAATTTATAGCTATAACTAATTGCGTTATAACCGCTTTGACTTATACAGCAGATGTAAAAGATGTTCAGAAAATATCTTTGACTTTTGCTACATATGGAGAGTTTGATTTTAGGGTTGGTTATGTTTCAGAATTTACAGATTAATTAGTTTTTTTGAAAGGAAGCATTTATGTCAGATACAGTTGGTAATTTGTTGAATTCCAGCGGTGAAGGATCTTTGACCATTGAATACAATGGTAAAAAATATACCGCTGGATTAATTACTCAGAGAGTCAAAGCTGAATTTGAAAAGCGAATGGAGAAGAAGGCTCTCGATTCTGTTTTCTCAATGAAGGATAGACTAGAACCTGTTGAATTCCGTGAAGCGATTTCTTCTGTAACCAGAGACATTGCGAGCGGAATTTATTCTTTTGGTAGCGAGAATTCCATAGCAGCATTGTCAACTCCATCTGGAGCATTGTCATTTGCATCTATATTGTTTTCAGCACCTGAGAACGAAGTTCAAGATGTCATGCTTGCTGAGAATGACAGGTTTGAAGCGGTCATGGAAATCGTTAGGGATAAATCCTTCCCAAACGGCAAGAAGGTGTAGGTGATGGGTCTTTTAATCCAAAAGAACCAATACCTCCACCTAATTTAAAAAACTACTATGTAAATTTGATGGATAAACCTTATCTCCTTCGACCTTGGGAGATTGAGCAGTTGACCGATAGGCAAATAGTTGAGTTGTATTATCGAAAGAGGGATGATAAGGGTGTTCCTATTTCTATTCCTGACGAAAAGCATGAATGGAATACTAGGAAAAAAAAGGCCTCCCCAGAAGATATGCTGTTGCAAAAATACGATAAATTTATGAAAATGGGAGCATCATTAGGGATGAGTCAAGCCAAGATGAAATCGTCTTGGATTAAGCAATTTGGAAGCTTACCACCGGGAATTAAATAATGGCAGATATTCCATTAAAATCAGAAGAAGACACAGCAACTGATTTTGTGGGTGCAATTGAAGATATTGCCCAAAGTGTTAAAGCTGGATCTAGGGATTTCACCAAAAGCTTTAATGGCTTAACCACGGCAATTAAACGGCTCCAAACAACCCTTGTAAACGCAATCAAATCAATCAAAGTCCAAATAGTAACCAAGCCTGAGAAAGCTGTAAAACAGACAACTAAGGCCAAGGAAGCATCTACAAAAGAAGTAACAAAAGAAAAAGAAAAGGTAATTGAAAAAAATCCAGAAGTAAAAGTTAGGGCCAAAAAATCAGAAGTAAAAAAAGAACCTGTTGCTTCTCCTGTAGAAATCAAAGTTGAATCACAACCAAAAGCTCCTTTAAAAGAAGAAAAAAAAGAAGAATCAGATAAAGAAAAAAACACAGAAAAAAAGAAGCTTGCTGATGCTGAAGCATTAATTCTTAAAGCTTTAGCTGGAGATTTCAAAACATTTTGGAAAAAATTAAGAGAGTTTTCCGCAAAAGTAAAAGACAACGATGTTGTTAGCAAAGCTTTAAAAAATTTGATTGATCAAGGCAAAATAAAAAAAGACCCTAATAAATCTGCTGTATATAGTCTTGCAGAAAAAACCGAACAGGCTAAACCAAAAGCTAGAGTTTCTAGAGCTAAACCAAAAGCTCCAAAGATTGAAGTTGCGGAGATTGAACAACCAAAAGTTGAAGAACCACAAAAAAAGGTTTTGAAGGTTGAACAACCAAAAGTTGCAAAAGCTCCAAAGATTTTAACTCAAGAAGAAGAAGAAGAAAACAAAAGAAAATTACAAGTAAAAAAAGAAAGAGATGAAACAAATAAAAAACTCCGTGATCTTCGTTTATTAGAAGCAGAAAGAAAAAGAAAAGAGGCTGAAGAAAAACCACAAAAAGAAGAACAGAAGAAAAAAGAAAAAGAAGAAAAAATAGTAAGATCCCTTGGTACACCGGGAACCAAGAAATTTGTTGGGCCTCGTTTAGAAGAAGAAGATTTAGCAAATCAAAAGGCTAAAAAAGACAAAGAACAAGCGGACATTGCTTCTGCAAATTCTGCTGCAAAAGCATTGTCTGATGCAGCAGATGCTGCTGCCCAAGCTATTGAAGATGCAGCAAAAAGAAAAGAAAAAGCGGAGCAAGAAGAAGATAAGGCACTAAAAACATTAAGAACTTACTTTAGGAATAAGTCAAAAAAAGAAGCACAGGAGTCTGCAAAAGCTGCTGTAAAAGAAGCACAAGAATCTTCAAAGGCAGAAGAAGATTTTATCAAACAGCAACAACAAGCTGCTAGGCAACTTGAGCAAGCAAATCAAAGAACCCAAAAAGAATTGGATTCTATGATTGCTGGGTTTCAAAACTTTTCGCCATTATTTAGAGGCCCATTAGTTAACTATGGCTTAAAGATGATTGCTAAAGGTATTGGTTACAAGCAACCAAAGCAAATGTCTAAGGGCGGGGATGTTTCGTATCTTGCTGATGGTGGTGATGCTTCTGGGCCTATGAAGCCAAAGGGTACTGATACTCAGCCAGCAATGCTAACTCCCGGTGAGTTCGTTGTAAACAAAGGTGCTGCACAAGATCCAGAAAACAGAAAAGAACTTGAATCGATAAATAGCGGTAAAAAAAGCAAAAAACCTGAGTACCATAATCCCGGTGGTATAGTTGCTGGTGCTGCCGTTGCTGCTACTGGTGTTGCTGCTGCGGAAACTGCTGCTGTGGTTGGTGGTGCTGTAGCGGAAACGGCAACAGTTGCTGCTGCTGAAACCGCTGCTGCTGCTGCTGAAGCAACTAGTGCTGCTGCTTCTACTGCTGCTGCTGCTGCTGAAGCGACATCTTCTGCAATCCCTGCTTTTGAAGCAGTTGCCAACAAGGTTCCCGATGCTTCCTCTGCTGTTGCATCTAATGCACCAAATGCCACTAATGTTTCCAATGTCACCAATACCACCAATGCTTCATCTGCTGCACCACCAAATAACCCTAATCCTCCGTCTTCTTCTTCTGCTGCTTCACCACAGGGTGGTGGTGGTGGTGGAAACATTGGAAATATACTCAAGAAAATCGACTTTGAATCGTTTGGTAAAAAGATCAAAGATTTTACTGGGAAATTTCCTGGGGTTGGAATTGCATCTACTGCATTAGGTATAGCGTTAAATAGCGTTGTTCAATCAGTAAAGATAGCCAATCAAGCACTTGCTGTTTTTGGCCCAATGGTTTCAAAAGCAAATCCTGCGTTAATGCAAAAGCTTGAAATAGTGATGAATGATCTTAGTGGTGTAATAGGAAGAGCTTTAGTGCCAGCGGTTGAATATTTAACACCATTGCTTAAGAAGTATGCAGACTATGTAGACTTCTCGATGAAGAAGTTGACTCCTTCGATAAATAAATCTGCGGTTGCATTTGATAATATCGCTTCTCCTTTGCTTGATTTTGGAGCGGTTTTATACAGCGTTATTGGCCCAGTACTTGACAAATTTGCTCTTATAATTGTTGGGATTACAAATGTTATAAAGCCGATAATAGAGTTTTTAACTGCCTTTACATCTGCGTTAGTTCAAACAATTGGTGTTTTAGCAGAACCAATTATATATGTTGCTATGGCAACCCTTAGTGGTGCTTTTGGAGTCTTAACTGTTGTTATAAAAACAACTCTTGGAATAATACAAACTTTGCTAGGTGCTTTTGTAAACATAATCGGATTGATTATTCAAGGATTAGGAAAAGTAATATCGTACATACCTCTTATGGGAGATGTTGGGGAAAGTATTGCTAAAGGTGGAGAAGCAATATCAAAGTCAGGTGAAAGTCTTAAGCAGGGTAAACCAGCAGAACAAGATAGGATAAAAAAAGGATCTTCTACTGGTGCTGCGGTAAGAGAAGTATCTTCAACATCAATTTCGGGTGTTGGTGATGAAGTTAGAAAAAATGCATTGATGGCAGCATCTGGAGCAAAGACACAAGAAGATATGCTTGGTGATATTGCTGGAAAATTAGACAAGGGGAATCTTGCAGATGCTTTTGCAGAAGGAATAAAGAAAGCTAATGGAAATAAACCACAAGCAGCACCTCCAGTTGCTCTTGAAGGAAGAATTCCTGTTGCTTTGAATAAACAAGAAAAACTTGAGTTAAGTGTTTAAAATTTTAGGAGATAAAAATGCCTGTTGTACCTTTTGACAAGCTAGATTTGTGGGATGATGGAGATATATCTGAAAAGATTTCTAGCACTTCTCCTAATTCAACATCTATATCAATAGATGGTGATTCAAGGGCATCACTAACTTATATTGTAAACGGAATAGATGAAAAATTAGATATTGAAGGAAATCCACTTTCATTGTTTTGCCAACAAGTTTTAGGTAAAACAGAAATAAATACAGTAGATGGTTCTTTAAAAAGAACTCCACCTATGGCTCATCCTCAATTTCGCTGGTTATATGCAGAAAGAATATCAAGCATAAAAGGAATTGGTCTTGAAAGAAAAGTTGAAGGCGATATTACTACTGACCTTTTATCAGTAGATACTTCTCCGGCAAATTCATGGCAATATGTTGCCCCATATTTTGTTGTATATGACAAGTACGAAGTTACTGTTGAGTTTTCTTCAAGACCATATCTTGTTGTTAGTGACCAAGCTATTGATGCTCTTGACGATTTATATGAAGGTGAATACAGAATTGATGGTGCTGATGGAGATTACTATATGGATGACGGAGGTATAAATTCTTGTTCTGGAAACCCAATTAGAGAATACACACGATATACCACATATGTTACAGAACCTTCTGCTGAATTTTTGACAATGAAAGGCGGGGCTTATAAATTTTCATCAGATGTTTCCCAAGTAAACAACCAAACAATAGTTGGTTTTTATGGGAAAACATTAGTTCCAAAAGTTGTATTAAAAGTCACATGGTTTCAAGTTCCATACAAATTTGTAAATCCAAAAGACCCTGCATCCACTAATATTTATGAAGCACTTGGAAGAGTAAATCAAAACGAATGGATGGGATTCAAGCCCGGAGAATTGCTTTTTACAGGGTTTACTAATACACAAAAAATGAAAGCACAATTTGATTTTAACTCTTACGATTTATCAGATATAGAAAATTTACCAAATTTAGAGTCTTTGCTATATACTGACATAGTATTGAGCTTTCTTTACATTCCTGTTTTTTCGACCACAACTAGTGGAACTCCTTATCCAAGTTCACCGGCTGGCATTATAAATTCATCTAATAGAAGTTATATCAATGCTGGCCATAATTTGGCTCAATCCAATATAAACAAAAAATACTATCCTGTCATATCGGAAGATGTAGACAGCCCTGTTCCTCCTAATAATTTAAAGAAAAAACCAATATACGATAGTTACCCTTTTGAATTGATATTTAACGCATTGCCGTATAAAATGACTACTGTCTAAACCCCATGAGAGGTGACATATGCTAGCTGGAAATTATGATATAATTTGCGAACAAGGTGCAACATTCCGAAGAATCATATCGGTTGTTAACGCTGATGATTCGCTTCCAGATTACTCGTCTAGTACAGCAAGAATGCAAGTCAGACCTTCCGCAGAGTCCGCTACAATTATCATAGATTTGGCTACATCAAATGGAAGAATAACCTTAGAGGACAACACCATTACGCTTAATATTGGTGCTAACGATACAACAACATTACCTGTTGGAACTTATAAATATGACCTTGAAATTACAACTTACCCAGAGGTTATTCGTTTAGTTCAAGGGTCATTTAGGGTGAGTCCAGAGGTTACTAGACCAGTACCATAGGAGCAATTATGCCATCAAAAGTTACTGTTCAAGAAGAACCTGTTAAAGTTTTGGTGACTCAGTCAAAAATAGTTGCAACTGGTAGTGATCCTGTTTCTCAGGTTATTGTTTCTAAGGAAAATACTGTTGCTGTTTTTAGATATGAAACAACAACAGGTGCTTTTGAACGAGTGACTTATGTTGGTGTAACTTCTGATGAAGAAGATTTGGAAATTACTGGTTCACCGATTACAGATTCTGGAACTATCGATTTAAAACTTTCTTCGACAGGGGTTACTTCTGGAAGCTATACATCAGCGAACATAACTGTGGACAGTAAGGGAAGAGTCACAGCAGCAGAAAACGGAACTAGTGGTTCTGGAACTTTGGCTGGACTTTCAGATGTGGCAATTACAAGCGTAGCTAATGACGATATTATTAAATGGTCATTAGGAGCAAGTAAATTTACTAATCAAAACATGGTCGATGGCGGTTCCTTTTAGGAGTTTTTAAAATGGCTAATGTAATCAGAATTAAGCGTAGAAGTTCGTCAGGTGCAGCGGGTGTAAGCGGTGTAACAGGAATTTATAATGGGGAGCTATTATATAACGAAAATGACAATACTCTTTATTATGGGTTTGGTGATGCTGGATCTGGCATTGCTTCTTCTATTACCGCTATTGCGGGAACAGGCGGGTTTGTAACAATTGGAACAACCCAAACTGTTTCTGGAGAAAAAACATTTTCTAACGCTGTAAGTTTTACCAACACATCAATAACTTTTCCCTCTGGATTTACATTACCTGTCAACAGAGGTGGTACTGGAAGTTCAACAGCATCAGATGCAAGAACCGCTTTAGGTTTAGCAATCGGAACGAATGTACAAGCTTGGGATGCTGATCTTGATGCAATTGCTGCATTGGCTGGCACATCAGGACTGCTAAAAAAGACTGCTGCCAACACTTGGTCATTGGACACTACTTCATACGGAACAGGAACAGTAACTTCGGTTGCTGCAACAGTTCCAACTTCGATCCTTTCTGTTTCTGGTTCACCTATTACAACAAGCGGTACACTTGCTCTTTCATTAGCAACGCAAACAGCGAATTATGTTTGGTCAGGCCCAACAACTGGATCTGCTGCAACTCCTACTTTTCGTGCATTAGTTGCTGCTGATATTCCAGCACTTAGTTATTTGTCTACATCTGGTGGAACTGTTTCTGGAAATGTAACAATTACTGGTACTTTAGAAGTTCAAGGCTCTATAACCACAATTAGCTCGACAACTTTAACAGTAGCAGACAAGAACATTGAGCTTGGAAAAGTTACCACACCCAGCGAATCCACAGCGGATGGAGGTGGTATAACCTTGAAGTCAGTCTCAGATCACACGATACTGTATACTGCTGCAACAACCTCATGGGATTTCTCAGACCACATTAATCTTGCTAGTGGAAAAGCATTTAAGATAAACGGAAATACTGTTCTTTCTGCAACTGTACTTGATGGTGTGATCGTTGATGGGGGTACTTTTTGATGGCTAACACCATTAAACCAAAACGATCTTACACAGCTTCTAATACTCCTACATTAGCGAGTGGAGAACTCGGTATTAATGCTACCGATGGTAAGATTTGGATTGGAAATGCTGCGGGTAATGCAAATGTTTTGGTTTCGTCTTTAGCGTTTTCTGATCATACTGGAACAGTATCTAACACTCAGTTAAGCACAACTGCTGTCACTGCTGGTTCGTACACAAATAGTAATATTACTGTCAATGCCCAAGGAAGAATAACTGCTGCTTCTAGTGGAACTGCATCTGGAACAGTAACATCAATAGCAACAACTTCACCAATTACTGGTGGAACGATAACTTCGACAGGTACGATTGGGATTAACGCAGCGAGTGCAAACACCGCTTCTTTTGTTGTTCAAAGAGATGCTTCTGGAAACTTTTCTGCTGGAACAATTACCGCTTCATTAACTGGAACAGCATCAATTTCGACTAATCTTGCTGGTGGTGGTGCTGGTCAAGTTCCGTACAACACAGGATCTGGTGCAACAAGTTTTCTTGCAGCGGGAACAGCAGGGCAAGTATTGCAATCCAATGCAACATCTGCCCCTACATGGACAAGCAGAGTTAATTACACGGCTAGTTCATCTGCACCTTCAAGCCCTGCTGTTGGAGATCATTGGTACGACACAGACGATGCAGCGTTGTTAGTTTACATAAATGACGGAAGCACCTCTCAATGGGTAGAAGCTGGAAGCCCTAGCGTTGGTGCTGCTGCTATACAATCTAATGGTAGACTTACTCTAGAGTCTGGTGTTCCTGTTTCGTCAACAGATCAGACAGCAAAAACAACTGTTTACTACACTCCATACAATGGAAATCTTCTTAGCCTCTATAACGGAACAAACTGGAACGCTTATACCTTTGCTGAATTATCAATAACAACTTCGGGTTTGTCAGCTAATTCTAATTACGATATATTCGCCTATGTAAGCGGATCAACAGTTACGCTAGAGTACAGTTCAGCGTGGACTAACGACACCACTAGGTCTAGTGCGATATCACTCTTAAATGGAGTCTATGTTAAAACCTCTGACACCACCAGACGATATTTAGGATCAATAAGAAGTAATGCTTCTACACAGTTTACAGACTCAACAACCAACAGGCTTGTTTGGAATTTTAACAATAAAGTTTCAAGATCCATGCAAGGATATGTATATTCTCTTAGCCATTCTTATAATGGAGGTGTTAGAGAATACAACGGTGGAACAAGCATTACTAGGTTGTATTTTATAACAGGAATAAATGCAGAAACATTTTTAGCTACTGTATATGCTCCTGTAATGAGTGGTGGAACTAGCTGTAATGTTTTGATTGCAATTGATTCAACAACAGTTCAATTTGGTGTAGCAGTAGTAGACGATAGGCCAGCAGGATTTACCAGAAGATCAATAACTTCACTTGGTCAAGTTAATCTGGGATTTCACTACCTAACTGGATTACAGAATACAGAATCGGCTGGTGCTGCTACATATTACGATTTTCAAGCTAGTGGTATTCTTTTATGCTAAAGGAATTTTATGCCAGTTGACTTTCCAGCATCTCCATCAACAAACCAAGTCTATTCTTATAATAATAAGTCATGGACATGGAATGGTACGGCATGGCTCTCAACACAACCTTCTACTTCAATTGGCAATGTTTTTTCATCTGGAAGACTCACAGTTAGCTCTGGTGTTCCTGTTCCAACGACTGATATAAGCACCTCAACGCTTTACTACACCCCATACAATGGGAATAGAATTAGTCTTTATGATGGTACAAGCTGGTCTTCTTATTCCTTTACAGAAAGAACATTGGCATTAGGAACTTTAATATCTGGAAGAAACTACGATGTGTTTATGTACAACAACTCAGGAACATTAACTTTAGAATCTCTTGCATGGACTTCAGATACAGCAAGAGCTACTTCTTTAGCTTTGACAGATGGTGTATATCTAAAGACAGGTGCTTTAACTAGAAGATACTTAGGTACATTTAGAACTACTTCAACTACTACCACAGCAGACAGTCTTAATAATAGGCTTGTGTGGAATGTGAATAATCAAGTAGAGCGAGCAGTTAAAATGGATACTTATACTTATTATGGTTACACAGGACACACTTACACCACAGCAGCATGGAGAGCGTGGAGAGCGGATACTGGTTTAATAATAGGCTATGTAGTTGGATTAGACCGTGGAATATCAGTTGGGTTTGGCTGTGCTTCAACCGGAGCGATTACTTCTCAAGCTGCTGCATGGGATGGGGGAACACCGGGTTATGACACTATAGATGTTACCAGCCGAGCAGGAAGAACTTACTCAACTAGGGGATCAGTTCTAGGATATCATTATATTACAATGATGCAATATGGTACTAGTAGCACTTACATTCAAGGTCTTCTTGAAGGTACTTTTTGGTGTTAAGTTACTTTAGAAAGGAATCACAATGTTAATTGTATTACACGAAAAGATTAACTCGATTGCCCCAATACACGGTATCTCCGACAATGGGGATGGAACCTACCGAGTAGACTACATCTCTGAACCTACAGAAGCTCAATTAGTTTTAGTGAATAAAGCTATTGAAGACTTTCCTTTATCTTTAGCAAAAGAATCAAAGTTAAAGCAAATAGACGCTGAATGGCTTGAAGTAGAGAAAACAGGTTGGGATTCTGGTCAAGGTTTTAATCTTGGTATTACTGCGTCTGATGTTGCTCTTTTAGTGGGTGTTTTCTCATTAGCAAAAGAAGCAGCATCAATGGGCCTTGCTGTACCATCAATTATAGCCATGAATAATTCAGTTGTTAATTTTGAAACAATATCTGAAATGACTATTTTACTTCTTAGATATGGTGCAGCAAGATCACAAATGTCAGAAGATTTTGCAGCAAAAAGAAGAGCAGTTGAATCTGCAACAACTACAGAAGAAGTAGAATTAATTTAATAAGGGTATAAAAATGGCAACAGATATTTTTGCAAATGTGACTGTTCAACAAGAATCGTTTGCGGTTTCCGTGAACGATCAGAAAGTTGTTGTAACATCTTCAGATCCCGGTTCTAAAGTAATAACTGTAGATGATATTAGTGTTGCTGTTTTCAGATACGAAAGCACCACTCCTTCAACTAGTTCCTTTGGAATTACAGCACCTTCTATTTTTTCTGTTTCTGGAAGTCCGATTGTTTCCAGCGGTGTTATAGACATAGCTTTTGAAAATGTCGCAAAGAATACAGTTTTGTGTGGCAAAACAAATGCTACTGGTCAACCTTCTTTTAGAAGTCTTGTTTCCAATGACATTCCAGATTTGTCTGGAATATATCTTACAGAAGTAAGTCACGATGCAAGTCTTACTGGAGATGGAACACCGGGATCTCCATTGCAAATTCTTACTGGTGGAATTATTGGGAGCGTAAGTTCGGTAGCTATAGATTCTACTGACCTTATGGTTTATGATTCACCAATTACAGATTCTGGAACAATTACTTTAGCTATTGCTAATACTGGTGTAGTTTCTGGAAAATATGGTTCAGTAGCAGCGATTCCTGTTTTGACAGTAAGTTCTAAAGGTCAGATAACTGAAGCGACAACCGTTGCAATTCCAAATTTTGCAAAAGACATATTTCATCCATTTTTATTCGGGGGTATGTAATGCCACAAGTCCATAAGGTTCTAGGTCAGGTTATACCTTCAGCAGCAACGCTAACCAACTTGTATACAGTTCCAGCAGCAACAAGCACTATTGTTTCGACATTAGCAATATGCAATCAAACCGCATCAGCAAGAACCTTTAGAATAGCTGTTAAAAAGTTAGGTGTATCAATTTCTGACGAAATGTATATTGCTTATGATTCCCCTATTGCAGCTTCAGATTCAATTTTTCTCACAATAGGAATTACATTATCTGCAACAGATGTAATTGTTGTTCAATCTACTGCTGGTTCGGTTGGCTTTTCTTTATTTGGTGCGGAGATTTCATAACATGACAGTAACTAATTTTACTTCCAGAGTGGTAAATATTAAAAATGTTGCACCTACCCCTAGTCCAAGTCCTACTCCGACTCCAACACCAACACCTAGCCCTACTCCTACTCCTACCCCCACTCCTACACCCACTCCCACACCAACCCCCACACCCACACCGACTCCTACACCGACTCCTACTCCTACTCCTAGCCCTACTCCTACACCTACACCTACACCTACTCCTACTCCGACTCCAACACCAACACCTAGCCCTACTCCTACTCCTACACCTACTCCTACTCCTACACCAAATTTAGTCAAAATTTCAGAGACCAGCAGTAGTCATACAGTTACTGGTGATGGCTCAATGATGTCTCCATTAACAGGTTATGTTAATGATTCGCTGACAATAAATTACCAAGCTTCGGTTAGCGGAACTCTTTATTATAATTTTAGTCTTTATGACATGATGAGTTCTGGTGCAATGGGTTATGTTACGATCAATGGAACTTACATAGAAGGTGTTTTGTATGCCAATGGAATGAGTTTTACTGGAACGATAGGAATTTCTTCTGGTGACTCTTTGGCTATACTTTTCAGCATTGGTGGAGGGTATCCCGGTATGACTTATTTGATCGTAACATCAATTTATATTTCTGTTTAAAAGGTCAAAAAACTGTTCCAATTTTGGGCCTTAAATGATAAAATGCTTATTTATTGGAGATGATGAAAATGATGTTCGCAGAAATCAATATCATCGACATATTTGAGCGTTTCGGGGTTTCTTTAAGTTTTCTGATTTTTATGCTTTGGACAACTTATAAAGGTTTTGGATGGCTGGGAAGTAATATCTTATTACCCTTACATCAAAGACATATGCTGTTCATAGATCGATTAGAAAACTCGATTGGCGAGGTAGCCAAAGCTCAAGCTGAAAGTTTGAGGATTTTAACAGAGGTGTTAAATTACACCAGAACTTTAAAAAAGGAAGTGAAGCAATGATTGATTTTCCAAAAAGTATGCCTACAGATGCCATGATGCTCGTTGTGAACAGACTCCGTGGAAAGAGTCCAGATGTAGGCAACAAAGAATTTTGTAATGCACTTTGGAACATTGTTGGCTATGCTGCCGATCAAGTTGTTCCTGACGATAAACTAATTTTTGAAGAACCAGAAGTGTCTCTTGAAGATTTTGCAGCAATTCTTGAGCAAGCGATTCCTCAAGGTGATTTCCACGGCAACCCAGTTACGATTGGAATAATTCCTTGGGCAATCGTTTTGAAGACTGCACTAAAGTTATTGATCTCCGTTTTTTTATAATCGGGGATCGAATTGGGGCAAAGAGAGGAATGAATATATTGCAGATAACCCCTGCTGTATAGCTTGCCTTGAAGAAGATCCCCAAAAACTACAAGTGCATCATCTGATACCGTATTCACTATATCCAGAAGGGGAATATGACAGAAAAAACATGGCAACATTGTGTAGAGTTTGCCATTTGCTTCTGGGGCATTTAAAAAACTGGCGGTCTTATAACCCCACCTGTTTATTAGACTGTAAAGTGATTGCTGAAAAAATAAGGAATCGACCATGATAAACATCTTGTTTTTAGTGTTTCTTCAAATTCCAACTATAGAACTCCCTGCAAAGGTTTCTGGGCAACCGGGAGCGTTTATAAGCGTTCCAGCAAAGACAGAATCCAAGTTTGTAAAATGGGTTTCAATCGACAAAGGACTAAATATTTTCCCTGTTGATTTGCTTAAAGATTCTAAAACCTTGGTAGTCACTTCGCAAATCCAAGGTGTGTACAGATTGTTTGCTTATGTTGGAAACGAATCTGGCCCATCTGATCCAGCGTTTACATCTGTTGTGATCGGTGATGAACCCGCTCCCGCTCCACCTACTCCACCAGTAAATCCTGATGGTGATATCAAAGCAGCAGCAGCAAAAGAAGACAAAGATCAAGTCAAATGGTTGTCTATGTTCTACGATGAGCTTGCAAAAGAATGTCAGAAAAACGACTACGAATTTCTTACAGATATTTTTAAAGCTGCCAAGGCAACAATCAATAAGCAATTCATGGAAAACGAGCTTTCTAATCTCAGGGATGTGATAGGTAAAAGACTGAATCAAAAACTTCCCAAGGATGGCTCATTGAAGTTGGATCAGAAACTTAGGGATCTTCTTACTAACGAGTTTAATCAAATATCAAAGGAGTTGAAGTAATGGCTATGGAAAAAAGACCAAGATTTGGGAAAAAAGAAAATCTAGATAAAAAAGAGGTTCCAATACAAGTAGAACCAATATCACCAAATAAATTTGGCTGGTTTCCAATTGTTTTGCAACCCAAAGAACTTCAAGACAAGTTCAATGCAAAACTTGTTCCTTTTCAAATCGCTGGGCCTTCATTAGATTTGAAAGAATCCCTTTTGTATAAGGTGGTTAATCAAGCTGCCGGATATGAATTTTTTCCTTGGGATCAAAAAACAGGATCATGTGTAGGTCATGGTGCTTTAGCCGTGATGGCAACGCTCCAAGCGGTTGAAATCATTACCCAAAGACAAACATTCGAGGAATGGAGAATCCCATTCATTCTCTACAATTATGGTCAATCTAGGGTTCGAGGTGGATTGCATGGAACAGGAGAAGGGTCTTTTGGCTCAAGCATGGCAGAATCGCTTAATGAAGATGGTTGTCCACCACTAGATCCTAGTTACCCGCAACCCATTAAAGAACAAGATGGATCTTGGACTTTTGGTGCTAAAGCCGAAACTCAATGGTCAAACGGAGATAAGCCACCAATTGATCTTTCTGAGTCTGCTAATAAGTTCAAAGTTCAAAGTACATCAAAGCTTAAAAATAGTGACGAGGTCAAACAGGCTTTATCGCATGGATACCCTGTCACCATTGCTTCTGGATGGTGGGGTTTTAGCGATCTCAAGATAAAGCCATCTGGAACCCCTTCTATCCAGTTAGCGACAAGAAACGATTCGTGGGGGCATCAGCAATCATGCTTGGGCTTTACTACTCATCCAGATTTCGGATTAATCTTTTTGATCCAAAATTCATGGGGTAATGCTCACGGAACACCACCGGGAAATTTTGATGAGCCTAAGGGTTCGTACTGGATTAAAGCCAAGGATATGGATAGAATCTGTGCAGAGGAAGTTTTTTCTTTCTCTAATTTTGATGGATACCCTGCACGAACTATCGAGTGGTCGATATAATGTGTTTGGTTACTTTTTTTTCTTTAGGAGGAAGCATTATGTTTAGTCTAGTGTTAGCGGTTGGAATGGTTATCGATCTGCCTATTCGCAAGAGTTGTTCCAACGGACAATGTTCTGCACCCGCAGTACAGATCGAAAAAAAGGTTGAAAAAACCATTAAGATTGAAACAGTAAAGACTGATGCAAAAGTCTTCCGTGGAGGCAAACTTCGTTTTAGCCTTCGTGGGTCAAGTTGCTGTGGCCGATAGTCTTAGCTAAGATATATAGATAACCACAGGACACAAGTAAAACTGTGTCCTGTTTTTTTAGAGGTAGCTAATGCGTATACAACCAGTACAAGGTTCTGGGATGAATGTTGGCTTTGATGCTGCATCTGGTAGTATTACCATAAGCAACGAAGGCAACACCCCCTTTGTGTATGTTTGTGTTAACGCAAGAATATCTGTAGACACATCGAATGCTGCTGCTGGATATCATAGGTATCACGACTTTTACGAAGTTAACTGGAATGGTGAAACTTTTGTAAGAGCGGTTGGAGGTTTATTTGCTGATTATAATACCAGATTAACCTGTGTAAAAATGTATTCAGTTCCTTACAACCTTGATTCTTCTTTTAGTAGAAGAAATTATACTGGTAATGGTTTGATTTATCTTGCTAGATCAAGGGGGGTTGATAAATCTGATGGTAGAGAAATTTTTGAGTTTCTTGGAACAAGTTCTCCTGTTGGATCAGTAACAAATGTTCAATGCGTTGGAAATGTTCTTAGAGTCACTTACGCAGCGGAGTAATATCATGGCAGAAGAACGAGAAGAAAATTTTAATTGTTATGATCCAAAAGAAAATCCAACTGGAGATACACCACCACTCTATTACAAAGTTTATATGTGTGATTGGAAAGGGAAAACTCCTAAAGTTTTTTATGGTACATGGTACATGGTTTCTGCACCAGATGGGATGTGTACAGATTTTCCAAGAACTCCAACTGCTGTAGCATTCACTAGAACCACCAAAGATTGCGAAGATCAATCTTTTTATCAAGCACCTTTTCGAGAACCTCCTGTTCCTTTTGTTGTTGCGATTATTGATCCTTTAGCTTTAAGTTACAGAACGCTTTCTGAACAAGCAAGAGATGGTGTTGCTATTCTTGGCAATCCAACTTCTGGGCCAAGTGGTGATCCTGTGACTTCTGCTGACTGTAGTGCAACAACTTTTACAATGAGCCAAGACTTTAATAATATGGATTGTAAATTTCATATTGACATCACAGGAATATCATTTTGAAACATGGATATGGAATTAAAATTGATGGAACTTGCTACGGAAATGCAAGAAGGTTTTCGCCTATAGGCGATTGTACAGCTTACATTTCCTTTGATAATGCCTCAATATCTACTCTTAGGACTAATTTAAATCAATGGAAAAACAGCACCGACAGAGTTGGCGAATCAATTTACGATCAGAGATTGTCTGGTTTTTCTTATAACGAATCAGACATTCAAAGAACATTTTTTAGCAATTATTATTTTGATATCAACGACATAAATAGTTGGGGTATTCGTGGGGTTAATTGCTCTGGAAATCCACCAATATGTATGTATGAATTTGTTGGGCCTAAATTTAAAAACAATTTAGCGGTAATCCCGCTTTCGGAACATAAAGTCAATCCAATATCAAAGTTAAAAAAAGGCAGGCTATCTTACAATTTTCTAGATGCTAATCCTACAGATATTCAATCACATCTGATTGATCCACTAGAATTTTCTGGTGTTTATCCATATAGTCCAGAAGATTCTATTACAGTAAGAAAACCTGCTGGCTGGATGTTCTCAAACAAAAATGTTCCAGAACCTTATTACACAGAAATAAATTATGAAGGTGGTGGTGGAAAAATAGATAGGTCTAGTGTCGAAACTACTCAATTAAATTTCATGCCTTTTTTAAACCCATTAAGAGTTTTTGATCTTGATGAAAAATTGATTGGTGAGTTTGACGGATTAGCATTTGTTTTGTTTTATGGTGAAACTGCTTTTAAATTACCTTTTGTTGATCTACCAGAATACAATGGTTTGTTTTCAAATATTTCTGCATCTGCTCAGAACATTGGTCTTGAAGCAAATATATTTCTTGCTGGAAAAAATATTTTGAGTCCAAGGGTTGGTAGATTGAGATGGTATCTTGAAAACAAAGGGGTATTAAATGATCCAGAAAATAACTATTTTACTACATTCTTTAAAAAAAATACTGGTTCTGTAAGTTATATTATGCCAATGAACTTAAAGGTTAGACCTTCACAATTGGAATTGGGCGATGATGCGATAAAAGAAGTTATTCTTCCCTTTGGAAATCTAAAAATAATGGTTGGTGCATAATGGCATATGTTATTAGCGGAAAAGCCCTTCTTCACAAAGATCATGTAGATAGGATAGGATATAACTTATGTGATCCAGATCCAGTCATCACAAAGGGGTTTGATATAAATTGCTCATTGGTTTGTTTTTTAAAACAACCTTTTATTTCTGGAATGGCATCTTTTTACACTTACAGAGAAGATTGCAACGGAGATCTTATTGGAACAAGGCTATATAATGGAAATATGTTTTTTACAACAATTGGCTGCCCTTCTAACTACAATGAAGAGAGTGTAAACAATAGTACATGGACTGGAACATCTAGTCACACAACTTCTCATAATTCTCCAGATGCCGGATTTAGAATAAAAATTGATGTAGTAATGACTGCTATATCAGAAGGGAAATTGAGTGTTTCATATACAACTTCTAGATTAATGCCTGAGAGTTTGGAATATGTTGTTTGTAATTCAGTAACAATGGATATGACTGAAACACCATTTTCTGCTGCATCAGATGGATATGATGCGAGATACTACGAAGCACCATTAATGGCAACTTCTTTTAACCAAGAAGATTGCGGTGGAGAAGTAAAGTATGTAAAAGGAACAGTAGTTCTTCTTAGCTATCATTTTGGATGTTCTATTAGCTATGAACCTTCAGCACCAAAATGCAATTTAAGAGTAAAACGAGGTGGATTTTATCGTGAGTATTCTTGTTTAGTTGCTTTGGTTTCTCCTAAAGATAAAGTTTCTTGGACTCCTCAAGTAGTTCAATTAGGTGTTAATAACCCCGGTTGTGAATCTGGTTATTGTGGTTGTTATTATTGGGATGGATATCAGTTAAACCCAACATTAAACAATCAAAATGATTTTTTAATTGCTGGTTGTCCTGACGAATATCCATTAAGCAACATACAAAGAATTCAACACGCTTATATTGGTTATTCTGGTTACGGTGCATATCAAGTAATTTTGAAAACTATTAAAGCTAATTCAATCTGTGTAGCTGCAAGATTGCAAGGAATAATGCCAGGCCCTTGGGTTATAGGTTCATTAACTATTTTAAAGTACACAAGCCCTTTTATTATGCAAGCTGACTTTACTGGTCTTCTTGCTGGTGATCCTGTTTTTCAATTTTACGGAATGGAATTTCCAACAGCAATTGTTGAAGATTGCCAAGTGAATCCTATTCAAGATTCGATCCAGTTAAATACTATAGATGCTGAAAAACCTCTAGTTGAGCCAGATAAAAAATCAGTTGATTTATTTGATTCAAATTTAGCTCAAGCCAGAGAAATGGTAAGAAAGATTTATCAAGTAAAACAAAAGCCATGCGTAAGTTTAGGTATGGCTTTAGAACAGGTTGCATCATGTGGATGCGGTGGTAGTGTTCTCCATGAATGCAAGAAACATGGAACTTGTAGACAATCTGGAAATGATGAAAAAGTTCAATTATGTTGGAAATGTTCTGACTATTCTGGCGAATAATAAAAGGTGTAGTTTATGGCATCATTGGTTCCATTCAATTGTTTCGCAGAGGACTTTGCAGATGGCTTGCATAACCTAGAAACAGATGTTTTAAAAATGGCACTTACAGCGGGTGTGTACGACCCTGACGAAGAGATATATGTTCCCCCTCCATTGACTCTTACTAATTGGAACACTACGGATTTTCCAGAACCTTTTGGAAGTGTTTCATACCCTTCTGGTGGATATGAATTAGTTGTTACAAAATATGTTGAGAACGATGGTATCTATAGTTTGTTTTTAGAAAACTTAGAGTTTGTTTGTCCAGACAATCAATTCTTTGGCCCGCTTAGATATTTTGTTATTTATAACACAAATATAAGTAATCGTTTAATTGGTTATTATGATTACACAGTTGTCAAAGATCTTAATCCAAGTGAAACATTTTTTGTTGATTTTGATCCAGATAAAATTATTCCAGCTATCAGAGTAGATACGACAGGTGGTGCTGCACCTCCAGCACCAACACCACCTCCTACACCACCACCACCACCACCAATATCTCCAATTGGATTTACATTTTTAAATCAAACAGGAGCAGCAACTTATTCTGGAAAAGGGATTAGTAATATATCGCCAGTTCCAAACGAACCTCTTGAAGTAACTATGTTTAGTGATGGAACTACGCAGTATATTAGCTTTAGAGCGGAGAAAAATGGAACGCTTAAATATAAATACAAGGTTTATGATCCAGATAAAACTGAAGCAACTGCATCGATGACAGTAAGTGGTTTTCAACAGGGTTCTGCAAACAGGTTTACTGGATATATTACTGGTTCTGTTTCAGCATCAATAGGACAAATAATTGTGTTAAGCTTTAATTCTGGATATATTCCAGAAGGTGAAACATCTACTGCGACAGGAATATTTTCGATTTATATTTAAGATGTCCGAATGAAACCTCTCAACCTGACACAATTCTACTTCGGTTGAGATGAGTCTCAGGAAATTGTGAAAACAAGCCCTAGCTCCATTCGGACGATGTTATTGTATTAAGCTTGCTTTTTTTCTTCAAGGTTATTAATTGAAAGTCCAATTGAACCGGGGCGAATTTGTTTCATCAGTCCGTCCGTAGGTGAACCCATAATCGATTGGATTTCGTTCTTGGCATCTGAACCCTTATCGAGAGTCATTTGCCATTGGTCAACCCTGAGAATCATTTCGGCAGCTTTGATGTTTCCACGAAGTGCTTTCCGTACAAGCATAGATCTAATCGCATCCATATGCTCTGGAGTAATACCCCTAGCAAATGAACGCTTCAAATCTTGGATGTGACGGTAGTAAGGATTTAAATACATTATAACCTCCACTTTTGTTTTTTAGCCATCTTTCTGCTCTGTACACCTCTTTGCTGTATAGATTGCGGAATAAGATTGTATTGTGTACCACGATGCTTTCTTTTAGCAATAGTTGCCATGCCCAATCGTCCTGTTCCACCTCTTCTAAATGGTCTTGCTCTTCTTGCAATTATTGAGTAATCCTTAAGCGAAGGAGATCCATACCAGTAGATGAATCCACCCCTCCAATTATTAGCTGCCCATTTATTAAATGTAGCCTTACCAACTCTTGGGTAGATGTATCCGGTGTGAATGAACCCGCCCTTCTTTGGCCTCATTACTACAGATCCAGATTGAGCTTTAGCCATTGGGAAATATTCAAGGTAATCCATCCAAACCGAAGGTGGTCTGTATACAACGGAACCTTCCGTTGTCTCTACATCTGGATTAGGATTTGAACCTGTAACCTTGCTGGTCTTTGAGGCCCTACTCCTAATCAGGTTCTTCAGTTTTTCTATCGAACCTACTAAATCTGCCATCGAAATCCCCTTGGTTTTTTGCTAGACTACCATTAAGTATTTTACCCTTGTTTTAGAAAGGAAGCAATATGTTAACTAAAGCTGGTGCTGATTGGATGGTAGAAGCCATTGGTGCGTTTGAAAAAGGAGAAACCCAGAAGTCTATCGCTGCAAGCATGATTTACATATCAGAAACGCTTGAATTGATGAGAATGCTATTAGATCCAGAAACACCTCAAGATGTTGAATTTCCCGGTGGAAAGGAGTTTCCAAAATCGTGATTGATTCAGATACCTTCTACGAAATGCTAGAGAATGTTCAGAGAGGCATAGACATTAAATTGGCCATGTCTGCATTCGGTGTTAACCGATCTGATCTTGAACCTTGGCACAAGGCAGAAATAAAAAAAGCTAAAGCACAGGCAACCATTGCTATGCAGGGTATAGTTCGTGATCACGGAGCAGAAGATTGGAGAGCATTGC
>Ga0208975_1000250_pt1 | contig 28949 bp, 28 predicted proteins | sample GreLakmeER78MSRF_FD_187700 | JGI IMG/M metagenome (GOLD analysis project Ga0208975, IMG submission 187700) | Freshwater lentic microbial communities from great Laurentian Lakes, MI, USA - Great Lakes metaG ER78MSRF (SPAdes) | ecosystem: Environmental > Aquatic > Freshwater > Lake | place: Great... | reverse complement strand
TATCCAAATATACGTAATATTATCTTGGAAAAACAAATATTTAATTTATGGTCATTGATTCAAAAAGCTCCTGAATTTGATAAAAATTATTATGTATATCGATTTGTATCTGAAAGTTCTTTTCTAAATCATCTTAAAATTGGTGATATATATGAAGAACATAATTTTATGAGTACTACCCGTAATCCATTTTATAATCCTAAAAATAATTTATTTGGTTATGTACTTATTAAAATTAAACTTCCTAAAAATAAACAAGGTGTCGCATTGTGTTTAGAAGCTTTCTCATTCTTTAAAGAAGAAGAAGAACTTTTATTAGCACCATGTAAACTTCGTTTAACATCTAAAGATGATAATTTTACCTATTACCATTTAAATAAAGCTGCACAAGAACGAATACATAAAAAATTTGAATTTGAATATATTGAAACTATTAAAAAATCACCATTAGACAAAACTAAAGATTACCAAATTAAGGATATAACTTTAAATGAAGTAGATTTTATGACAACTATAGAAGGAGATAGTACCAAAGAGAAACTTGATTATTTTTATAATTCAAAAGTTACTAAAATTAATGATAATAGATATTTTAAAAGTAAAATTGGTGATAAATCATTTATATTTCAGGTATATTATCGAGAAAATTTAAGAGCATATGATAAATATTTCTTTTTTCAAAAACCTGATCATATGTATTGGATAATTCAAGATGAAGATACACTAGAAATTATTCTCTTTATTGAATTACGTGAAAAAATTAGTGTTAATTTTTTATTTAGATATATTGGTGGTATTAACCCATTTGATGAAAATATATTATTATTATTTCTTGCTTCAATTTCTCAATATTTTGGTATAGATCAAGTTATTATTCATGATGATTATACATCTTATGAAGCTATTGCTAATGATATTTTAATTAATAATAAAATAAATATTAAAGATTTAGATAATCCAGATACTAATAGTCAAAAATTACTTTTTGCAGATAGAAAATTTTATCCAATTGAATTAATTAATTATATTAATAGTATTGGAAATTATCAAAAAGTTAAATATATACCTAGATTTTCTGAAGATACCATTAAATATTTCTTTAAAAAAGATTTTATTATTGAATTAAGTAAAACTAAAGCAACTGATATACTAAAAACTACTGAATATAATCCTATTATAAATATTTATAACAAATTTAATAAAATCACTTTACTAACTTCATTTTTAGACTTTTATTTATATCTTCATTATAATGCATTTTATTTATTACGTATATTGAATAAATATCTTAAAGCTTGGTATGAAGAAAGATTACAACCTATTGATATCTGGGATGCTAACTTTAATATATTTAAACCTTTTGAATATCTATATAAAAAAGGTATTATTAGTGAAATACCAAATAACATATCGTATGAAAATATACCAGATGTTAAAAAATCATATATTATAAAGAAAATTAGAGAAGGTGTTGATATTGAATAAATTTAGTGATTAAATATTATTTTGGATAAACTTAACAGTTAAATCAACCAAATTATCTATACCATCAAAATGATTAACACATTCAATTTTATGTGTTTTCATTAGATCTTGATTATCAGTAAAGGGAGCGATTCTAGATACCCATAATCCAAACCATATTTCTTTATTCATTTTTTCAGATATATATTTGACAGATTTTAAGAAATTATTAATACCAGCATTTTCATGACGTCTTGATGCTCGATACTTTGTTTGAATAGGTATTAACATATCATTAATTACAATAAGATGGTCTACACCAGATGCATGCCATCCATATGTATTTCTTAGTTCATTCTCCATATATATTTCCTTAAATAACTCACTAAGTTTATCATATAATCTTACCTCTAGTAATTTACCATCATCTATATGCATTTTATGATATTACTTTATTATTATAAGTAATAAAAGTGTTATTACTTTAATAGTGTTTGTCTTTATTAAAAATTGAATTCATCTTACGTCTCACCTAATTTATAATAATAAATTGAACACATTTCCTTTGGAAATATGCCCCCTTTTTAATTTAATTAACAAAGTTAATTAAATTAAAAATTGATAAAAAAAATTATTAGATTAACTTTACCATACATCTTCTCATCATGGATATTCATACGAAATACTGTGATCTTATCCACAAATTGGACCCTGAGCGTTATGCACTTTTCAGTAACTGGTTAGCTATTGCCAAACAAGTTGCTGATGCAAATAGTGACGTTGATAGATTATATATCTTGCTTTCTTCAGAGGTTTATACCCAGTTTAAGCAAATGTATTATAATAGCTATTATGATACTCCTAATAAAATATCTTATTCATATTTTTGCGATTATTTAAATGAAATTAATAGTATGAAATATTTAGATATTAATACATTTATAGATGTTTCATACATTTTAGCATTCAAATACAATATTCATTATAATGATATAATAGAGGTAGAAGAATATGATAATGTAAAATATGAAATTCATATGGGAGATAAACCATATTATTTAGTAGGTTCTTATGATGGTATAATAATTGATACATCGCATGAATGGAACCTAGATCCAGAACACTGTACTAACTTAGATTTGGAAAATTTACGATCTCTTATTAAATTCAATATATCTAATAGTAGTACAGCTTGGCTAATGGATGATATATATAATTTTAATTTTGAAAAAAATATTCCATGAATATAATACTACAATATAACCTGGATAATGACTTCTTATAAGCCTATCAATTATAATGAACTTCGTAACCTACTTAATGGTCGTCATATATATATAAATCGTAATATTTATAACTCTATTATTCGTATCAATGTAAACAAGGTCAATAATGTTAAAATTAATGATAATACATATATTGAATATACACAATTAATTAACAATTGTACTGCCGCTCCTTTAGTTAGAGATGTATTAACTATTATTGATGCACCTATAATTCTAGAACTAAAATTAAATATTTCATCTACTTTATAATAACAAAAAATATAGTATTATAAATAGTTAATTATATGAAAATCCTAATAATATATCCAACTCAATTATTTAAAAATAACCACTTGATTGATTTTGTTGATAAAATATATTTAATTGAGGATCCCTTTTACTTTACTAAATATCCATATCATAAATTAAAGTTAACTTATCATCGTGCAACAATGAAATATTATGCAGATTATTTGCAAGTAGACAAATATATAAACTTTAATGATGTTGATTATGATAAGATATTTAACAATGTTTCAGAAATATATTTATATGATCCAGTCGATAAACACATATTAAATAATATATATAAACATGCTAAGAAAATTCCAGTACATGTTTATGATACACCTGCATTTTTAGAAACATTAGCTGATTTAGAAGAATATCGTAACAAGCACACTAATAAGAAAAATTACTATCATGATATGTCTTTTTATAGATTCCAACGACGACGTTTAAATATTTTAATGGATAAGGATAAACCTTTAGGAGGAAAGTGGTCATATGATAAAGAGAATAGGAATCCATATGATGATTCTTATGAGGAATCCAAGATAAGAACCTATAATAACAAGTATATTAGAGAGGCAAAAATATATATAAATAAATATTTTGAGGATAATTTTGGTGATCATAGTTTGATGTATTATCCAATTACTTTCAAGGAATCGGAGGATCATTTAAAATATTTTTTAAAACATAAAATGGATAATTATGGAAAGTATCAAGATGGTGTTAGAACAGATATCATTTTTGGTTCACATTCTGTAATATCACCAATGCTAAATGTCGGAATATTAACACCTAAATATGTACTTGATCAAACAATGAAAAATTATAATAAAAAAAATATAGTTTCTTATGAAGCATTTATTAGACAATTAATTGGATGGCGTAGTTTTATGCGCTTTATATATCATTATCATGGTAAAGAAATGATGGATATGAATTTATTAAAACATACTAATAAAATAGGTAAATCTTGGTATTCTGGTACTACTAATATATCAACTATTGATAGTTTAATTCACAAGGTAGAAAAATATGCTTACTTACATCACATAGAAAGGTTAATGTATATGGGTAATTTTGCATTATTAAATATGATACATCCAAAGGAAGTATATAAATGGTTTATGATATGTTTTATAGATGCATATGAATGGGTAATGATACCAAATATTATGGGTATGTCACAATATTCTTTAAAAGGTATTAGTATGATGACTCGTCCTTATTTTAGTTCATCTAATTATATTACAAAAATGAGTAATTATGATAAAAATGAAGTATGGGATGCATTATATTATAATTTTATTAATAAACATCAACAATTATTGAGTAAGATATATGCAACTGCGATGCAGGTTAAATATTGGCATAATATGATAGATTCCAAGAAAAAGTATTTATTAAATTTAGCCAGTCAGTATTTTAAAAAATATATATAATTAAAGAATTGAATTATGATAATATATAGAAATATAGATTATAATAAGCATAAAATGAAAGTTTATTGTGATGGTTCATGTTTGGACAATGGTAAGAAGACAAGTCAAGGTGGTATTGGTGTATTTTTTGGTGTAAATGATCCTAGAAATGTATCAGAAAAATTAATTTGTAATAAGGTTACAAACCAAGTTGCAGAATTAATGGCTATTCAAAAAGCTTTAGAAATTCTAATTAAAAGTGATCACAAAGGTATTGTATATATATATAGTGATAGTAGATATGCTGTTCAAATATTCACCGCATGGATTCATGATTGGGAAAAGAATGGATGGAAACGTAAAACAGGTAATATAGAAAATCTTGAATTAATTAAGGATATTTATACCAAAGCTAAAAAAGTAACTGTTATATTTAAACATTGCCGTAGTCATCAAAGAGAACCTTTACAAGATTCACCAGAATATGAAGTTTGGTTTGGTAATAACCAAGCTGATAAACTAGCCACAAATTGTTATTTTATTTAACCTAATTTCCTCTGGAAATATGTCCCTTTTTATTATATCAACTTTCTTGATATAATAAAAAATTGATAAAAATTATATTTACATATTCCTCTATACTTGTATAGAATAGCCTAGAATGTATCCATCATCCACCATGTCTCACAGCGAACAGAGTGATAAGAGTGCTCTCATTATGAATGATCTTAAGGAAGTTAGTTCTCAAAACAGTTATGAAAAATCGACTAAAGGATACGTGCATTATGTAACTAAAATATCCCAAAGTGCTATTAAAAAGCAGGGTATTTCTGGTAACATCTGTAATGGTGCAGATACAGAATCATATGCTGGTTCTCCTCCAAGGTCCCGTTTAATCATAACTCCATCTTCATCTCCTATAGCTAAGAAAATTAGGATTGATAATTCACAGGAAACAGATCTTGATAATTCACTAAACATGCATCATGATACTACTTTGATTGCAAAGCCTTTTAGACTCATACGGGCTTTGTTCAGTCAAACTGATTCTGCATAACAAGGTTTGTGTTTGTGTTCAGTCAAACTGTGTTATGGTTTTAAGCAGTTGTTGTATTGTTGGTCGCTCTCTCGGAGAAACACGTAATAAACTACTTATTACGTCCGTGATAATACTTAGTTGTTGTGTTCCTTCATCGTGAATACAATATTCCTTTATAATATCTTGAATTTTAAAACGTTCAGGTCTTTTTCCTAACATTTTACCCTTTTTATCAAAAAATTCTTTCTTTTTAGGACTACGTCTTATCATCCCCTCCGGAATATCACCACATATTTGATTTATCCAGAATATATGATGAAAATCACGACTATGTGTACGATCCTTTTCCGGATCAAATAATATATCACCCGTTAATAGTTCATATAACATACAACCAACTGACCATAAATCACATCGTTTATCACATCCACATTGTAAAATTACTTCTGGTGACATATAATATCTCGTTTGAATAGCTGAATCAGGTTCTAAATCATCAACATGAAATACTGTACCAAAATCAGATAATACAACATTAATATTTTCTATATCTTCAGCAACCTCCTTATGACTACTATCAAATATCTTATCTGTTATCGGTTTCATACACTTTATTATTACCTGTTTTAACTCCTCTTGAGCTACCTTTTTTATCTTCTTTAATCGTTCTTTATTTGGTTTTATACAGTTTTGTTTTGTCTTCTCTTTTTCTACTAAAGTATCATATATATTAGGTATATTTAATTTATCTACTTCATTAATAACTAATTGAATACGTCGATCACGACCTTCTATTAATAGATTTTCAGGCTTGATATCAGTATGTACAAAATCATTATCATGTACATGTTTTAATGCAGTTAAAACTTGATAAGCAATTCTTAGTACTACATGTGTAGGTAAACCATTCTCATATTTTCCTCTTCTAATTAATTGATATAAAGAACATGCCATCAAGTCAAATACCATACATATTGAAGGATTTTTACATCTTGTGTTGGGTGGAGTGAATTGAAATGTTTCTTTGAGTTCAAGAAGATAGGGACATTTTGCTCGTTTAAGCATCGTTAATGTTTTGACTTCAACAACTGCATCCTCATAATCTTCCTCATTTTGTATTTTAATAGCATAATAATATACCTTTGCAGGATCATTAAAATGATAAGTTAACCATACGGTTGAAAATGCTCCATATCCAATTTTATGTAACAAAATATATTTTCCATGTAGCATTAATCCCTGATAATGATCATTAATATCATCGTCTATATAATCACTACTATCTGATGTTACGTCGGAATCATATTCTGAATCACTATCTGAATTACTCATATATTATAACCTCTATATTACATCTTTCCTTTATACCGTAAAAAAACATAAATAATTGATCTCGATTTACATCTTGCTTACATACCTAATTTTAAATAATATCAATAAAATTGAACTCGACTAACGTCTCACCTAATTTTAAATAATATCAATAAAATTGAACTCGACTAACGTCTCACCTAATTTTAAATAATATCAATAAAATTGATATTATTTAAAATTGATAAAAATATTATTAGATTAATGCCATAGGGTATAATCATCTGTCCGTATACGTAACATACATTACATACAATATGAGTCCCAAAAGGAAAGCTCCTCTTAAGGATTCTACTGTATCAAAAACAAATAAGAAAGTAAAGTATATTGAAAGACCATATAATGTTAAGAATATAAATTTAACATTAAATGATGAAGTAAGTATTCAGTGTTATATCCATGTTACCGTCTCAAATATATCTGAATTTAAAGATGAGAAAATAAATGAGACTGAAAGAGAGCTTAAAGCCATAGGTTTTACATATGATCCAGAAAAATCAGAATTCGATTCATATCATGAGGGTAATGTCATGTTCATGACTGGGTTTTACATATTAAAAAGTAAATTCAATATCATTCAACTATTAGATCAATTATGGGATATATATGAAGATAATCATGTTGATTTGTATGATATCAAGTTTACTATTGAAACATCTCATCGTTTTTTGTTCTTTGATTGGTATGTTTTTCGATTCAATTCAAATACTAATAATGGAATTATGCGTGATATGGATCAGGTATTAAAATATGAATATTATAATGACAAGTCTTTTGATAAACATATGAAGAAGAATAAAATTAAACTCATCACATTAAATAATAAAGATAGACCATTCCGTGTTATTATTAAAGCCTTTAACAAGTTTGATATCCAAAGTATTATCAAGTTTACTAATAGTCATGCAAGTTGTATTAATGCATCTAGTACTCAAGAACATTATAATGATTATATCGGTATTTGTAAGAAGAATGCTACTAAAAAGATACAACGTACATGGCGTTTATACATCAATCGTAAGAAAAGTTTAATATGTTAAACACTGATTACATCAAGTTTTCTTCCTTTAATTGTTTTTTTATATCCACTAATACATAACTCTCCAGTATCAATCTTATCATGACACTTTGAACATAATACAACCAAATTACTTTGATGATTTTTATGTTTATGAGGTTTTGATAAAAGAAAACCATCTTTATCTGTATCTTTTTGAAACTCAATATGATGTGTTTCTAATGGTATTTGATCTTTCTTCGGTTTATATCCACATACTTGACATTCTTCCATTAATACTTTACTATTATATCTACTTGTTTTATCTGATACAAAAGTGTATACACCAATATTTTTAGAGATATAAGTACTTTTTTCAAGGAAAAGTTTATCATTAATAAGGTATTTTGCAACTTGTAAACCATAAAAGGAAGAACCATGACCTGTTCTGAGAGTACGATCATAAACTAGTACATGATTGATTTCATCAAATTCAACATGTAAGTGATATACTTGTACATTTTTAATATCTTTCCATACTTCCATATCAACTAATTCATGGAGATGTGTAGCTGTTATAAAAGAAGATTTTGATTGGGATAAAATATCAATCATTGTCATTACAATAATAAGAGCTGATTGATGTTCTGTTCCACTAGCAATTTCATCCGCAATAACTAGGGTATTTTCACCAGAACGTTTTAATATAGCTTGTAATTCCATTAATTCCAATGTGAATGATGATAGACCCTTAAATAGATTATCATTTCCAGATATACGTGTGAATAAAGAAAAATAAGGACTATATTTATATGATGAAGCAGGAACATAGTATCCGATTTGTGCCATAATAATACTAATTCCTACCGCTTTTTGAAGTGTGGATTTACCTGCTGAATTTAATCCATATAATAATATACCATCTTGTTTATCTACACCTAATTCTAAATCTATAGGTACATATTCAGTATCATTATTAATACGTTCAACAATAGGATGTCTTAGTTGTTTAACTTTAATAAATGATTTATCAGTATCAATTATTTCAGGACGAGTATAACGAAACATATGAGCAACTTTAGCTCCACTTTTTAGAAAATCTAATAATGAAACTATCTCAGTGATTTTAGACATAATACTACCATAATCATTAATCAATTTAACAAGATAGTTTTCATATAATGTTTTAACCTTATTCTTCAATTTCATAGTTAGTGCAATAATACGATCTGAATTCTTATCTAGTTCTGGTAGAAAAATCTTAGTATATCCAGCCTTTCCTGTTGCATGTTTAAATGTTAATTTTGATGGTTTTACTTTTTGCATAGTCTTTCCAACTTTAAAATCTATTTCATTTAGTTTTGCTAATTCTTTTTCCAAAATATCAGCACGTCTCTTTGTTAGTATTAAGAAATGACCATCACGATCATTAGATTCTACTTTAATGTTTATATCCTCATTTCCCTTAATACTTTGGTTACTTTGGATAAATTTATTAAGCTTATCTGCTAGACAATCCATAAAATGATTACATACATCTATCTCATTTTGAATATCATCGATTTCTGGATGAACTCCCTCATGAAAAATATTATTAGTAATATCATTAATAAGATATTTATTAATATCCTCAGTAATTAGTGTTTTTTCAATGTTATTCATCATAATATCATGTTTCTTTCCAATATCCTTAAGATTGTAATCAAAGAATGTATCCATTAACTTGAATAATTTAGCAATACTATATTGATACTTAATCCATGAACTCATCTCCATAGGATGCAAATTACTGATTTTCATCTTACGTTCTAACCGTTCTATATCTCCTACTTCTTTTAAAATATCATCATATTGAATATATAGATCATTTTCCATTAGATTAGCAATAAATTCATAGCGTTTATTTAGAATATTAGTATCTGTTAGTGGTTGAACTAGTGAATTCTTTAATAGACGACGTCCCATTGGGGTTGATGTTTTATTAATAACATCAAATACAGATTTAATGGTTCCGTTTGTAACTCCTGATGTATTAAAAATATTAAGTTGCAGTGATGCATTGTTTCCAATATGTAGATATTTATTTTCACCATACATTTCTGGTTTATCTAATTTATTAACAATATTACGATTATGATCAATAGCATATTTAAGTAATATAATGAAAGCATTTCTACCATATTCTGATTCCAAATCTAATTCCTCAATAAAAGTATTACCTAATGAAACTGTTCCATATATTTTCTTTAGAAACTCCTCCTGAAATGTAATATTTGTAATGAGTTTATTTCCAACCTCCTTTTCTGTTTCTTCTAAAGTCTTAATATGATGAGTCTTATCTACTACTTCTAAATATGTAACTAATTCATGATTAGTAATAATATTTAGTTTATTAGTAGTTATAATAATTTCTTTAATAGAATATGAATTAATAAACTTTACTGCTTCATCTAAAGCAACTTTATCATCATGAATAGATGAATGTATTTCATGCACCATACTTTTACCAGTAGAGAGATCCAAAAGAGCTAAACCAACAGATATTAATTTTTGTTTGGAACGATGTTCAATATTTTGTTCTATAAAAATGGACAAAATATATTTATTATCATAGTTACCAGATTCAGAATCAATATCAATAAATGTAGCAGGTGAATATATATTAGTAATTTCACGTTTGGGATTAGGTGGTGGTGTTGTCTGTTCAATTAGAATAATAGTGAATCCATTTTCCATTAACATTTTCATATATTTTGTAATAACTGGGACAGGAAATCCTAACATATATGGATTTTTTTTATCAATTGTAGATATACTTTTATTTTTTCTTGATAGGATAACATTTAAAATGGATGATATTTTAGATAGATCATATCCCTTATCTAGTGTTTGATAAGCCTCAAAAAAAGAACCAACTTGCATTAATACCAAAGTATTTTTACCATATTGTTTTTCATATTTACTTTGATAGTCAAAGTACTCATCAATTAGATTATATGATTTACTCATTGTTACTTTATTCTAAAAGTAAAAGTGGATAATTATTTAAATGGTTTTATAAATGACGGGAAAGACGATGTTTAATTTTGCGGTAGATGGTACGTTTAATTAAATCATTATGTGTATTTTTCATATCATACCAGTTTAGCATGTATTCAGTTGCTAACTTGGTTAAAAGGGCTTCTAGATCATATTTGGAAAATACACGGTCAAGAATGTAAGAAGTTCTCTTTTCTTGATCAGCAGAGTTAACAGGTGTATTTTTTTCTAATTCTTGAACAGAGCTAACGATCACAGCATTATTACCATCAATCTTTACGTATTTAAGGAGTTTAGCCATTGAAGTTGAAAGCCAAACATTTTGTAATTTTTTATAGTAATGATTTACAACGGATGAGTGAAGTTCAGGATCATCGTTAGTATTGAAGTATTGACGACCTTTAAGGAAGCCATTTGATACGGAGGGAAATATAACATTAGTAGGTCTAACAAAAGGGGCAATACCAATCATTGGATTAGGGAATACAGGTAAGAAATCTGGAATTATAAGCATTTTTCCTTGATTTAAGATAGAGAAACCGCCTTTGATATTATTATCAGTCGACATCGATATAAGAATTACATAGATATTATTTTTTATCAATAGATTTCTTAATAATCTTATGATATGACTTGTTACTATGAAAACTTAATCCTTTTCCAATATGTTTTGTAGTATGTTCTAATGCATTATATAACTTTTTTTCATCAACATCTTTAAACAATATCTTATAAACATCAACCATCTCATCAAAATTATCTTGAGTAACTAAACCCTCCCATACCATATCCATTACTCTTGTTAATGTATTTTCCTCAATATTATGTGTATTATTCAACCATTGTATTAAACCTTTAATATCGAAAATATTATATACACCTGCTAAAAATACTTGAGGAGTAAAATAATTAAGAGTATCTTTATCATTAATATATTTAGATCTTGAAGCAATCCATAATTGATTAAATTTAACAAATGCGGGTGTTGAGCATGTTAATTCGTTAAAAGTAGAAGTAAATTTAATCATGTATTTAGGGTGAATAAAAGTATCATATGGTTTCTTGAACTCATCAATACACTTGGGCATAATTAATATATAACTATACAATTATATATGACTTTTCAAAAAAATATTCCTTCTATGGTTTTAGTAAAAGCTAATTGGTGTGGACATTGTAAACATTTTCTACCAACATGGGAAGCCCTTCAACAACGTATTCCTGCTGATAAAATGAACTTGGTAACTTTAGATAGTGATGTTAATAAAGATTTTATTTCACGAATTTCAACACTACGTGGTTACCCAACTATATATTACGTCCCTGAAAAAGGTGCCGCTATGATGTACGGTGGTTCACGCGATTTTATTTCTCTAGTAGATTACATTAATAATGCTATTGGATACGAACTTGTTAAAGTTTAACTTTTTTTATAACTATTACAATAATTATAAAAATTTGATAAAAAGATATAAATAATAGATGATATATTATAATAAGAGGTGATATGGCATATCCATTTACTGTGTACGAGATAATTGGAAGTACAGATGAAACTAACTTGATAAAGAGTAATGTAAAGAAGGAAGGTGAGAACCTTGTTCTTTCACCGTTTGTTTGTGAACCCAAATTAGAGTATGGATTTCATTACTTTATTCACCAGACTAAAAACAAAACTAGTATTAAATCCCAAGAAAGATATCGTAATAAATGGCAGGTAACAAATAGTTTTGAACACACAGTTACTGACTATGATAAAGATATACAGAAAATGTCAGAATTATATTTTTCATTACCTGTTAATGGTATTATTTCCCGTGCTTTTTATAAGTTATGGGAAGTTCTTATTGCATTCGATATTATTCCTGAAATAGGTAGTATTAAAACTGCTCATATAGCAGAAGCACCAGGAGGATTTATTCAGGCAGTAGGTCTTTATAGAGAGAAGTTTTTCAAGGCATCCGATGTAGCAAAAGATAATTATAGTACTATTTCTATTGAATCAAAAGATACAAAAAATGTACCAACATTTAAAAGAACTGTTTTGAGAAACGTGAAACAATTATCCATTTGTAAAGCTGGTAATTGTGATATTATGAATATAGATGTACAAAATCAATATGTAAAAGAGACTGGATTAGTTGATTTAGTGACTGCAGATGGAGGATTTGTTTGGCAAGATGAGAATTATCAAGAACAGGAAGCATTTAAATTACTAATGGCAGAAATTATCTTAGCAATGAAATTACAAAAACAATCAGGTTGTTTTGTCTTGAAAATATTCGATATTTTTACAGATGTAATGGTTAAAATATTAGCTTTATTACGTGCTTATTACAAACAGGTATATGTTTTTATACCTTTAATGAGTCGTCCATCTAATAGTGAAAAGTATGTAATATGTCAAGGTTTCCAAGGTATAACTCCTAAGGAAATTAATAATTTAGAAAAAATATTAGTTAAAATGCCAGAAAATCCAATAAATGCTGATACACAAATCAAGGATAAAAACTTTAAAAGAAGTAACTTTACAATTGATATTTTTCCAGATTACAACTTGAGTCCAAATATTAAAATTATTAATAAAACAATGGGTGTTTACATAGCCAATGAACAGTTTAAAAATATTAATAAAACTATTGCTTATCTAGAAAAAGGTATCTTTTTTGGTGATGACTACCATCGTTTTAGGGAAGAACAAATAAAGGCAAGTGAATATTGGATATCAAGTTTTTATCCTATTAACCAAAGTGATTTTAAAGTTATTAAAAAGAAAATGAAAAAGATTTTGGAGGATTCCTTATTGGAATCTACAAAAAAAGTAGACGAATTAAAACATCGTTTGAAACATTTTTAATTTTTATTTATTTATTTTTGGATAAAGATATTTTGATGCAAGTTGTTCTCCTAAATCTTTTTCAACAGTTTCTCTTGATTTTCCATTTTCTATATCCTCTAAACCATCTAACATATGATCTAAAAATTTAGTATCTTTTTCCTCTATTATCATATTAAATAATGTTTCAAAGTCTTCATAAAAAGATGGAAATATATTAATTAAATGATTCTTATAATGTTCAAAACCCTTACGACGTTTCATATGTTGAACTTCGTCTGTATTAATAAAAGCTTTAATCATATTAGCAGTATTACGGATAAGGTCAATTTCTTCAGTTGCACTCATTAAATAAAAACTATATTTTTAATGTTGCGAGAAAACGCATTATATTAAACCGTGGATATGGATACGGATCGATAGGACATATAGTTGTTAATTCCATCTCAATATCTTTATATAATGGATTTATTTCAGATTTACCTTCTTTCCAAGTTTGGTTTTCCATAATACCAATAGGTATCGCAATATATTTTTCTTTTATTTCTTTTATCATTTCTATCATATTTATCTTTGTTTGACCAATATGATATTTATCACCTTTATCAAAAATGAATAAATTTTCTTTATCTTTTTGATAATGTTCTTCTAAATAATATACCTTAAATATTTTATTTATCTCATGGTATATCCAAATATTACAATCAAAATAGCCTGAGAAAAATAGTAGTAACTCGTTATTAATATTACCATTTCTTATCATCATTGCAAGTTTTCGTTTATTAATATTTTTATTAATTGTTGCAGTAGATAGATAACGTACTATATCATCAGATTTCTTTCCATAATATTCAATTATACAATCTAATAAATTATCATGTTCTGATTGTAACTCAAAGCCATCAATAGTAACCTGTTCTTTATTGCATTCTGTATTACTTACTGTTTGTTTTACATAACCTGGACATAATACCTTTATAATATCCTCTACTGTAATCTTATTCATTTTTAACTTAATAAAACTTATATCTTTATACTGTATCTTATCAATTTATTATTGATTAAGTAAACTTAATCAATAATAAATTAGGTGAGACATAAATTAGGTGAGACGTAAAATGAAATCAATAAAATAAATTTATCCCATTCGGAATATATAATATCTATGCAATTGAGAGTATTTTTTCAAACTGGCAGTTAGTGGATCTTTATCATTATAAAAGGCAGCCCAATCATATAATGATTTTTTTGTCCGTTCATTAGACTCAAACTGAATGACATCTTCAAATAAATATCTATTAGTTTCAATGAAACCACCAAAACTTTCTGTTTCAATTAGTCTCATATTACATTTGGATGATAATTCAGATATAATATATGATGGTTCAACCAAATATTCTTTTATGTAAATATTTTCATTGGAAATCCAACTCATATGAACATCTATTGCTAATCCATTTGTTTTAAGATTTTTAGTTGTTTCAGGATACATTCTAACTAATTCATACAACATTTTTTGTTTACCTTCTTCGGTAGTATAATATTCAGTCATTTTACCAGTCTTTGTTAATTGATTATTAACCAAGTTAGCATCCAAAGTAGTAAACATCAGATAGCCACCCTTTCTTAGATATCGTTTAATGTTATTTGTAAAATTACTCCATGTTTGATTATCTTTCAAAAAGTAATGAATGGCAAATTGACAATTTATGATATCAAATTGTTTAACTTCAGATGATGTATCCTTACCAAAGAAATCTATCATAGCTCTTTTATCTTGTTCAATTACTTTTCCATATTTGGTATATTGATCATCAAAACTGAGGGGAAGAGTAGCATCTGCTACAAAGAATTGCATTCTAGGAGCATCAGGTTTAGTTCTTTTAAGATTTTCATATCTTTTCTTAGCACCATCTAAAACAGAGTAAATACCATGTTCATCTTCATCAATACCGACATAGTATCCAACTCGAGCATGATAAAACTTATCTATATCACCACCCTTACCACAAGCAATATCAAGAATACTAAATTTATGTCCAAATTTACCTTTGCAATAAGTATTAATCATACTAGTCTTAATAAAGTTATGGAATCGGCGATATGTTTTAGATATTTCCTTGGACACTTCCTGATAATAAGCATCTTCCTTTCGGGATAAAAATAATGCATCATCCTTAACCTTGGATCGTAATCGTTTCATATGAGAATCATATGTTTTAATATCACCTAACAAATCAAGATCTGAAATATCAATGGGATCAATCATAGATCGCCAAATACTTTCAGAAACATTATTATTATTACCATATTTACGTTTGAATCGTTGAACCATTTCAGTCTTATCGAAACGAGTTCTTAATGGTACCCAACGAAAGCTCTTTTCAATATTGATATCATTATTATATGCAAATTCTACTACAGTATTATCTTGTAACATTTTACCCTCAATATCACGTACTTCATTACGATCTACATACAATTTTGCAACATAATTAGTATCATCTTTTTGAAATAATACGGGATATTCACGTGTACCTTCTCTACGTCCTACATATAGATTTAATATACGATATACTCTACGAACATCACTATATTTACCTTCATCTTTAGAAGGTTCTAAAGCTTGATCATCTTCTGCTTTGGTATCATCTATAGTATTATCATAAACATTTAATATATTACCAGTATCTTTATCTTTTTCAAATATCACATAAAAATCAATAGAGTTCTTATTCTTAGGCTTCCATTTGTAAATTGGATGAATCTCTTCTTTACGTTGTTCAGTATATTTTTGTTCTGTGGAAGTGTAAATAAGACCATCTAATGTGTATGGACATTTAAACTCAATATCACTAGTATATAATCTCCACATTAAGGAACTACCTGCAAATATTGATTCTGGTTCTTTATCTTTTGGCATAACAAAGTATTTACCCATAATAACTTGATGTTCTGCTTTAGCCAGTGCTTTATTAAGACTACTCATATATTCTCGCATTAATTTTTCATGTTGTTTAATAGGTCCATCTTTAGGTATAATTACTTGATCAAATACTGTTGTCATAACTTCGTACATTTTATCCAATCGTGCTTGTAACTTTACTTCACCACGAATATCTTGTCCTTTGAAAAACATAATATCAAAGGATAAAAATAGATACTTATTTAGATCTGGTAAATAGATATATTCACCATCTATAATTGTAAGTTCCCAATCTTTGTATTTTTTATCACTAGCTATTTTTTTAATAGCCATATTAGTTGATACAAGGTATACACTAGCATGTCTAATAAATAGGAAATAACGGTCACCATCAGCTTTATCTGTAACAGAATACTTTGTAGGTATTGAGTCTACTAATTGTGGTAATTCTAAAGATCGAGGTTGCATACCAGGTAAATCTGTTTTAGTAGTACCGTCTCCAATCATAGTTTTTCTTAATTCTACTGCAACACCTTCCAATTCTTCAGCTTCTATTAATTGCCATGATCCTTGAATAATTTTACTAATTAACATTACTTCATTTTCTAAAATAGATAGATATTTTGAAGCTAATTTATCACCAATTTTAGTTTTTGGTGTTAATTCTACTTCGACTTCATATCGAGGTTGAGCATTAGCTAAAAAACGTATATTAGATGTTTGTTTAACTTTGGTTATATCAGTTCTAATAGTCGCAATATCATCATCATGTATGAATAAACTTAAACGTTCTTTAAAACGGTATGTAATATATTCTTTTTCTCCTCTTTGTAATTGTAATAATTTTTTCATATCACTATCAGATACTGGATTTTCTAAAGAATTGCGCATACGGAGTTGTAAATTTGGGATATCGATAATATCAGTTTTTTTACGTGTCTTTGTCATTGTTGAAATATTAGAATCATTTTTTGCCTTACTTATTAATATGGAAAAAACAACATGATTTTCTCTCATACTAATACTATTCAAAGCTTCATTAATAGCATCTAATCCATATATAGTTATTCGATGACTACATAATCGTTCATGATCATAATTAAACGCAATATCTAAAGATACTTCTTTTAGGATTTTGAAATTAGTATTGACATCTTTATGACGCTTGACATGGGTCTCCAATAGATGTACATATTTTTCTAGTGTCAGTGGGCTACCATGTCCAACAGACACCTCGACCTCACTACCCTTAGCTGCGTTTTTAACAATATCGATAATGTCCGCTAGCGCCATCTTTATGAGTATATATATACTTTACATTTATATCCTTTTTATCAATATTTCTAATTATCAATATTTATATAAAGATTGACAAGTAAAAACCATTATAAAGATATTTTATATATAATTATCAATAGTTATTAACAAATGGAGTTTATTTTAGCAGCAGATAAACGACTAGGTATTGCTAAAAATGGTAAATTACCTTGGCATATTAAAGAGGATATGGCATACTTTAAAGAAATAACTATGGGTCATACTGTTGTTATGGGATTTAATACTTGGAAGTCACTTGATATGAAACCTCTACCTGGTCGTAATAATATTATTATTTCTGATGTAAATGAACCTATTTATGGTAAAGACTACATTGTATCATCTTTGGGTCTCGTTTATGGACTTGTTGATGTTGAACTTAAAGATAATAAAAAAGTATTTATTATTGGTGGGGATAAAACATTTATGTGTTTTTTAGATAGGATTAAAAGTATTTATCTAACACATATTGATAAGGATTACAAATGTGATACGTTTGCTACCTTTTTCCATAATATACATTCTAATATGAATATTGTTGAACATTCCAAAGATTATTGGTCAGAGAAAGAGCAATGTAATTTTAGATTTCTCAAGTATGAAAAAACAAATGAATCACATGGAGAACATCAATATTTGAATCTGTTAAAAGATATATTAAATAATGGTCATGAAAGAGATGATCGAACTGGAACTGGTACTATGGGAGTATTTGGTAGACAATTACGTTTCGATATATCTAAATATATACCACTATTAACGACAAAATTTGTAGGATATAAGACTATAGTAAAGGAACTATTATGGTTTTTACGTGGTGAGACTGATTCTAAGACTCTTGAAAAAGAAGGAGTGAATATATGGAAAGGAAACAGTTCAGAAGATTTTATTACCAAGTGTAATTTACCCTATCGGGAGGGAGATATTGGACCAATGTATGGTTTTCAATGGATGCATTTTGGTTCAGAGTATAAGGGATGTGATCATGATTATACTGATCAAGGTATCAATCAATTGGATGAGGTAATACAACTTCTTACAACTGATCCATATAGTCGACGTATTATGATGACAACATATAATGTAAGTGATAGACATAAAGGTGTATTATATCCCTGTCATGGTATTGTTATCCAGTTTTTTGTGGAAAACATTAAAGGAATAAAACATATCAGTTGTCATATGTTTCAACGCTCATCAGATACATTTTTGGGTTTAAGTTTCAATATTGCAAGTTATGCAACATTGGTATATATAATTGCATTAAAAGTTGATATGGTACCACATGAACTAATTATATCAACAGGTGATACACATATATATAAGAATCATATTGAACAATGTAAGTTACAACTATCAAGACGTCCATATCCGTTTCCCAAATTAGAGATTAATCCAGAGGTGAAGACAAAAGAATTAAAGGATATAACCGTTGATGATTTTAAATTGGTTGGTTATCTATATCATCCAATTATAAAGGGGGATATGAGTGTTTAACTATTTTTTTTATAAAATTTACTATGGTTTAAAAACTTGAAGAATTAATAGCATAATAATGAATCCATTCCGTTATAGTTGTCAACGTTTTGTATATATGCGTTCTATTCGTTCTATACATAGTCTTATAAAGTCCAATGAAAGAGTTAGGATAAATGGTATGATGTATCGTCCACTTGGTATGGTTTCTAATTATCATATTGAAGCTTGGGTTAAACAAGATATTAATGACAAACTTACACAAGAGCAACGTGATTATATATATGGTCTAGCTAGATCGCGGTCTGTTAAAGTTTTATGTTTTGTTCAAAATCGTTATCAACCAATATTGACTAGTACTTTATCTTTTGATAAATGGTTACCTGTTAGTAAAATACGTAATGCATGTATGGATGATCATTTATCAGACTATTTAGAGTATCTTAATTCATTAGAGAATAAATCAATAGTTAATGGAGAGAATAATCAAAAAGATAATATGTTAACATATTTATCTAATAAGGGTATTTCTTTTGAACAATCAGTTTATAGTTATATTAAAACATTATATCCTGGAATGACAATATCTATAGGACAATCATATGATGCAGGTGATAATAATAAATATACTGCAACATTAGATGCTATTAAAAAAGGGTATGCATTCATATTTCAAGCAGTTTTATGGAATTATAAAAATATGACATATGGTTGTGCTGATATATTAGTGAGAAGTGATTATATCAAATATATTTTGCCAGATTTTGATTACCAATATGATATTCCTCACTATGTAGTTTTTGATATTAAGTTAAATCATGATAGTGACTTGTTACCTTATATTAAATCTCAATTATGTCTTTATAATCAAGCTTTAGGTACTATGCAATATTATGAACCAAAAAATGTATTTATTTGGGGTAAATCAAAGATAGTACCTTTAATGATTACTGATGATATTAAAAAGAATACAAATGATGCTATTGAATGGGTTCGTAATATTAGTACAGTAGATGAGTCAAATCCTTTATTATTACCTAATATGAAAACTAAAAATATATCAAAATGTAATTGGTTAAAGAAAAAGATTGCCAAAGATAAGCATGAATTAACACAATTATGGAATGTTAGTTATAAACATCGTAATATAGCACATAATAATGGTATTACATCATTAAATCATCCTCAATTGACTGCTGAAAAAATGGGTATTACTTCTCCTATTAAAAAGGCTATAATAAATAAATTTATTAAGAGTTATCAATCTAATGATAAAATTATTGGTAATATAACTGATTTAGGTGGATGGAAAACTAATAGAAGGAACTATTATTTAGATATTGAGACTATATGTATGAAACACTTTACTAATGTTTCTAATGATTTCATTTTTATGATAGGAGTTGGTTATATGGATGATAATAAATGGAGGTTTGAAGGTATGGTAGTAAGTGAGTTAACAGAAAATGAGGAAAAACGTATCCTTCAACGTTTAGTAGAAATTATAGGTAACGATCCTACTTTTCATTGGGGATCCCATGAACGTACTATAATTTTACCTAAATTACTAAAGTATGGTATCGTAAATGATACCAGATTTTATAATATGAATAAATGGTTTATGGATGAGAAGATTATTATTAAAGGTATGTTAAATTTCAAGTTAAAAAGTGTAGTAGATGCAATGAGAGAACAAAGTTTAAGTGATATTCAATATGGATGTATTGATAATGGTTTAGATGCAATGTATCAAGCATGGAAAATATACCAAGGTGATAATATAATAAGTGATTTAGATGATATATTAGATTATAATGAAAAAGATTGTTATGCATTAGCAGAAATCCATAAAGTATTAAAGAGTGAACATTAATTTAATTTAAATGAAAATTAATAGTTTATTAATTTAAATGAAGATCTTCTATTTTCCAGAAGACATTAATATAAGGAGTACCATCATCAGGTACAATTTTAATTTCATCTAGATTACTATCCCAACCAACAACCCAATTCAATTCAGTTGGATTAGGTTTGAAATCACTACGTATTTTATACAAACCATCTAGTTGTTTTTCAAATTGCCATATATAACTAGTTAGTGTATTTAAACTTGCATCTTGACTAGGACTGGGTACATTCCACATTGTATTGTATGCATATCTAATAACTTCAGTAGGTGTTACGGCATTTACTAGAAAGTATGAATTAATTAAGTTTGTAATTGGACGAACAGTATAAATTAATTCTCTAGTTAATGGTTGATTAATACCAATTTTACCATTACTATTTACAAAATTAATACCTGCATTTTTATAAACCCATGGTTTATTAGTAGTAGGATGACGGATAGTAAAGTTACAAGGGAGAGATTCTCTTAATATTCCACATGAACCTCCATTTATAGCATCTTTAATTAGAGATCTACTTCTAACTTTGACACCGGTAGTACATGACCATGGACTCCAATTAGAAGTCTTACAATCTACTGAACACGCACTAGTATCATTTAATGGCGGACATTCACTACCACCATTTTTAGGTTGATCAATAATAGTACGTGAACGTGTTAAAGATCCATCAATATCATTACAAGCAGACCACGGTTCCCAATCGGATACTTTACAATCGACGATACAAGTACTTGTATCTATTAATATAGGACAAGATAATCCTTTATTTCTAGGTTCAGTGATAATATTTTTAGTTCTAGTAATATTACCACTACTAACATCACACACTGACCATGTACTCCATTGTGATACTATACAGTCTACTTTCTTTTGGAGAATATAAGCAGCATATCCACTAGCGGCTAATATTATAATAAATAATAAGAAAGCGACTTTACTCATGATATATATTACGAGAGAAATTTTATATAATACTGTTATAATGAGCTCAATAAATAAAGAGGATATACAAAAAGATGTTGCCAAAAAATATAAACAATTCAAGATTACAAAAAAATTATCCTTTAGAGAAATGTGTTATCCTGATGCATTTCAGTTGCAAAAACCTCAACAATTTGTAGCAAAGTATATGAGTCCAGAAACAAATAATAAAGCTATTTTATTATTTCATCGTATTGGATCTGGTAAAACATGTAGTGCGATACGTATAGCAGAAGCTTGGAAAGAGAAAAGAAAGGTCATATTTGTGGTCCCAGCATCATTAGTTGGAAATATATATAAGGAGTTACGAAGTGAGTGTACAGGTAACGAGTATATTACAACTATTCAGCGAAAGCGTTTAGACAAGTTAGAGCCTATTAGTAAAGAATATAGTAATTATGTTAAACTTGTAAATAAAAAAATAGATAAGACGTATAAGATATATTCTTATCATAAATTTGTCAATTCTCATAGTAAAATTAACTTAGAAAATAGTGTTTTAATTATTGACGAGGTCCAAAATATAGTTAGTGAAAATGGTTTATTTTACAATACCTTTTACAAAGTTATTAATAATGCACCTCCATCTTTAAGAGTTGTTTTAATGTCCGCTACTCCTATATTTGATAAACCTATTGAAATTGGATTAACGATAAATTTATTAAGACCGAAAGAACCATTACCAGTCAAGACTTTATTTAATGAAATATTTATAGATAAGGTAAAGGGAGAATATAAGATGAAGAATAAAAGAATTTTTCAGGATCATATAAAAGGTTTAATATCATTTTACCAAGGTGCACCTGAATATACTTTTCCTGAAAAGAAGTTTAAGGTTGTTAAATGTCATATGAGTCGCTTTCAATGGCAATGTTATCAAGCAGTTGCTAATCAGATTGGTTCTAAAATGTTTAAGGATATTCTCAAGCTACCTAATAATTTTATGATAGGACCAAGAATTATATCTAATGTAGCATTTCCTAATAGACAAACAGGAAAAAATGGTATGGAAAGTTTTACTGGTTCTGCATTAGATCGTGATAATCTTGCCAAATATAGTATCAAATTTTGTAAAATAATTAGTAAGATAAAACAATTAAATGGTACTGCATTTGTATACTCTAATTTTAAAGAATATGGAGGTATAAGTAGTTTCATTAAAGTATTAGAACATTATGGCTATAAAGATTTATTAAAATATGGAGTAGGAAAGAATAGATATGCATTATGGTCAGGAGATGAAACTCATGAACAAAAGGAGACAATAAGAAGTGTTTTCAATTCATATGATAATGTTAATGGTGATATGTGTAAAGTGATATTAGGAACACCTGCTATTAGAGAGGGAGTATCATTATTACGTGTTCGTCAAGTGCATATTTTAGAACCTTATTGGAATATATCAAGAATGGAACAGGTAATAGGTCGTGCAGTAAGATTTTGTTCACATAAAGATTTACCGAAAGATGATAGAGTAGTGAAGGTATATTTATATGTATCATGTCCACCGGAGGGTAATAGGAGTAAAATAGTGGATGAATATATATATGATATGGCGATTAAAAAGGAACATTTAATCCAAGAATTTTATGAAACAATGAAAAAATCTGCTATTGATTATCATTTATTTAATTAATTTTATTATTATTTATACTAATAATAAAAATTATCATTCGTTAGTTCTTGTTATTTCATTAATAATAAAAATTATAATAAAAATTATTATTCATTAGTTTTTGTTATTTCAACATTGCTATTAGGTTTGAGATATTTTTCCATAATTTCACGAATATCAGAATCATTTTCATGTTCTGTATTAGTGTCAACCATAATATCTATTATTTGATTACCTGTATCTATGTTTCGTGTTATAAATTCAGGGAGTTGAGGTGATTCATTTTCAATTTTAGTTATCATCATTCCAGTTTCTTGAATTATTTTTTCATATGGTATATCAATACCCATTTTATGAAGCGCTAATTGTATTTCAATATTATTTTTTAATTTTTGATAAGCTAATGCAGATGCAGCATGATTAAAATGTTTTTGACCCCATGAAAAATATTCCTTAATACTTGCAATGATGGTATTAATTATGCTAATACCTCCAGTAACAAATAAAAAGGTATTTTTAATATCATCAGGAAAACCTGTAGTTGAAAAAGCAAGTGAACCTGATAATACAGAAAGAATAATTGATGGTATTGCAATCCAAGTATCTTTTCCGTAATAAAAGTTACTGGCGGCCATATGTGCAGCTTCAAAGGCACTTGCTTTTTTATACCATTCACGTAATAATTCATCAGCGTGTTTTGACATTTAACTAGATATAGAAAAAAATACTATTTATAGGTAATCAACTTGGGTCTTTCAGATTTTAGTATTATCCATAAAGATGATAATAAAATACTATTGATGTATAATAGTAATAAGGGTTTATTAATATATTACTATAATAATAATGATTGGTTTATCAGAACTAACCAACCTTATATGGAATGAAAATGGTTTACCTAATGATATTAAAAAAAATTGGGTTACTATTTGTAATTCTCGTTATATGATGTCACCATCTAAACATATTTGGACTGGTGTTGATGCTTTGAACTTGATTGATACTCGTTTAACTAATCTCTTAAATGATATTAAACTATTTAATTTCTCATGGATAGCTGTTATGGAGTCATATTTATTAGAATGGAAGGATCAAAATGATACTATTATAAAAGAAATAATTCAATATAAAAACTGATACTTGGTAAGTGGAGCAGTTGTAATACACTCTTTAACAAATTTATTAGTAACAATAGAATCAATATCAAACTCTTGAATAAAGGTACTTAATCTAATATAACCAGATTTTACACCTATAGCATAATCATTTACAAAATCATCTCCTGATATCATTTTAATATATGGTAATTTAGAACCCTGTTTAAAATGAAACTTGAATAATCCACTTGATAATGGTAACAAAAATCCATTTTTCATTATCTTTTCATAAACTATATATTCTCCTAATTTGTTACTGACTAAAGTCGTATAACCTGAAAACCTAAAGTCATTAACTATTACTTGCATTTCAATATGGTGAAGGGTAACTATTATTTAATGGTAAATTCTAATATTATCAATTTTTATGATTCATTAATAAATAAACTGATATTTGAACCTAATATGTTTTTCATTATCAATAATATCTCTAATAAATTTACTAGTTATTTTTACATTACAATTATCATATAGATGTTGATATCCGTCTATAATATACTTATTATATTCATTTAAAAAGAAATCATAAGAAATAAGTTTTTTAGTAGTTACTTGATAACGTCCTTGACAAAAGCTAAATCGATATAAACCATTTTCAATTGGAATAAACACTTTATCTTGTACAATTTGTTCATATATAATATAATCTTTATTCGAATTATTAAGTAGTTTTACAGAACCAGTGAAATCGAAAGACTCAAGAATTAGTTCCATGTTTAGGATTGTATTATAATGTTATTCATTGAGTTATAAAATAATTTTATCAACTTTTAGGCTACTTTAATATTCACCAATTTATATATTATTTATAAAAATTGAACACATTTCCTTTGGAAATATCCCCCCTTTATTATTGATTAAGTAAACTTAATCAATAATAAATTGAACTTGACTAACGACTCTGTCTTTTTAATTAATAGATTATTACATAATCTATTAATTAAAAATTGAAAAAAAAATTACATCGTAACTTCATTACTCTTTAACGCTACCAGCCTATCTGCCTACCAGCCTATCTGCTTACCAGCTAACAACAACACCTCAGAATGAACATTCAGGACCTCGAGATGGAGGTGATGATTCTTCGGTCTTTGGAGACTGCTCGTAAAGAGCAAGCGAATCGGGACTACGATCTGCTATTGAAGCAGCAGCAAGAAGATGATGATCTACGGTTTGCTCAGGAGATTCAGGACAGGGTTGAACCCGTTCATTCTTCTTGGAATGAATGGCGCAAACGTAACCCTATCTTCTAGTGCATTTTTTTACCTTTGGCATCACTTCATTGTCAAACCAATTTGTTTAATCCGTTCAATCATTTTTTTATCAGCTTTTTTAAAGAAGTCTTTTAATTTAATATTAGTAGGTTTACCTTGGGGAATAAAAGCAGTTTTTTCTACAGTATTATTATTATGAGCAATACATAGCATAACCTTGAAAGTGTCTAATTGTATCATTGGTTCAGTAAATTTATTTGTAAATTGACTCTCTTCTGCTCTATTAGCATCATCAGGAAAACTATGTGTCTTAGTATATTCTTTTTTATATGCCATAAGACCTCCTGTAGAATGGGTAGGATTATATGGTCCAAATTGGTATATAGTAGGCTTTCCGCTACCTTCCAATTGCGGGTAATAAATATGGAGGATAGTACTACCAGCAATTAGTGCTTTAGATGCTATAAGTTTAGTAACAGCATGAGAAACTCTATCAGGAGAATAATAATCATCATCATCCATACATACAATAATATCACCTTTAGCCATACTATTGAGCATATTACGTTTTTTTCCAAGGGGGATTTTTTCAGTTAAATGAATATATTTAACACGTATATCATCTTTGGGCATTATATCGGCATTTGATTGTGGCGAATCATCGATAATAATTAATTCCATACGTTCTTTAGGATAAGTTTGATAATTGAATTGATGGAGAAGATAGGGTAAAAAATCACGACGATTATAAGATGGTACAATAACAGAAACAAAAGGTCGGGACATACTTAATAATGACTCTTAGTTATCTCTCTAAATTCGTTTAGAGGAATGATAATTAAATGGTTAATGTAATAATGACTGATGAGTATGATTATAATAAAGTATCTGGATTAATGAATATGGGTAATACATGTTTTATGAATTCTGCCTTACAGTTACTATTTAGTTGTCCTATGTTTGTCAAATTTTTTATAGATAACACCTTTAATGATTTAAATATCATTAAATATCAGACGACATTTAAGGATTACTTTAGAAAGTCTACACGTGGTATGGGTCCAAAGATATTATACAATCGTTATAAAGATATTCATGGACAGTATGATGGTTTTAGTCAGGAAGATGCTCATGAATATTTAACATTTATTATTGATGATTTGGATACATTAATTAGTAAATTAAATGCGACAATATTAGGTTTTTCTATGGGAGAGTTTTTTAAAAGGTTAGTGGTAGTACAAATGAAATTGTCTATAACATGTCAACATTGTGGCTTTTTTTATTGTGGTAAAATGCCAGAAAATATTCTTACATTATCCATTAATAATCAAGATAATTTGATAGATTGTTTTAATAATCTTGTTAAAGTTGAACGTTTAGAGGGAGATAATCAGTGGAAATGTGATCGTTGTAAGTGTAATAGAGATGCAGAAAAAAAGGTAATTGTTTCGAGTTTTCCAAAATATTTATTCATTTCATTGAATCGTTATATATATCAAAATGGTAATGTAATAAAAAATGAACATAGTATTGATATACCATTTTCATGGCAACATAGTGGTAATACTTATGTATTACATGGATTAATATGTCATGTGGGAAATATGACTGGTGGACATTATTTTAGTTTTGTCAATAGAGATAATAAGTGGTATTTTATAAATGATAATCAAATAGAGGAAACATGTTGGGATGAGATTAAGAAAAGTTTTAGTTTAGTATATGTTGTTATGTTTGCAAGGATATGAAAAAAATATATATATAGATATTATTATATTAAGATGGCATCTGTTGGTGGACTAAGCAAAGCTTTAGGTATTGTAGGCGTTATCATTATGTTAGTAACATCAATTCTTCTATGGGTTTACGGTGCTAGACTCAGAAAGAGTGAGGATATTACTAACAAACCAACAACTGGTAATGTATTCCTTGCATTCGGCGTAATGAACATTGTTTTTGGTTTACTTATGTTACTGATTATGCTAACTGGTTGCAAGGCATACAAAGATATTAATGTCGAATAAATAAATTTAATTTAAGTTAATAACGTAAATTAAACCATTAAACCATTATTTTTATTAGTATTAAAATATACTTAGCTGAAATGCTTTGTATAAAGTATAATCCATATAATGTTTATAATTAATATAAATTCCATCTGATTTAATAGTCATACTTTCTATTACATCATTATCTTTTAATTTTCTATCGAGAATTGTCAATTCTATATCTTTATTTTCACAAAATCTTGCGACAACATAAATTATTTCACGTTGATCATACTGTGAAATTACATTACGTAAGGTTTCATTGCTATTAAAACTATCTTTATTTTTAAGTTGAGACAAGAGTTCAGGCCATTGTTCGATATTATCTTTGGGAATAACCATTTGAAGTTTATTATTATATGGATATACTGTTAGATTTGCCTTATTAATAAGCAAAACCTTGATGTTGTTTTTATCTACATCCATTCGAGTGGGATAAACTCCTATTTTATTACATATTGAAAATATATGAGGATGAAGATTTTGAATACTTAGTTTAGGATCAATTATAGTATAATTTAAACAGTTATTACACAAGTTATTAATCTTACGAAACATGTTTCTTAATTATTATGG
>Ga0208975_1000246_pt1 | contig 29322 bp, 49 predicted proteins | sample GreLakmeER78MSRF_FD_187700 | JGI IMG/M metagenome (GOLD analysis project Ga0208975, IMG submission 187700) | Freshwater lentic microbial communities from great Laurentian Lakes, MI, USA - Great Lakes metaG ER78MSRF (SPAdes) | ecosystem: Environmental > Aquatic > Freshwater > Lake | place: Great... | reverse complement strand
CTCCCTATCTGTGGGTACGACTATTTCTCTTATGGCTTGGTAAGTTAATAACTACGGTGCAGCTTTTAGCATGAGACCATCTGCTGTTGCTGATGTATCTGTTGAGATGCAGTGGTAGAGGTCGGTCGAGCCGTTGCGGATCGTCTTGCCGCTCTGGAACTGGCCGCTCGGGTAGATGCCTCGGAGCATCCCGAGACGGCTTCCGTTGTTCGTTGTTCCGCCGGTAGACCTGTGGAAGGGCATTAGGTCACCAACGAACATGCCAGCGGGGGTCGTCGTCTCGGCCACCGTACCCGATGCGTTGAAATGCATCTTTCGGCCACCCGAGTAAAGGGTGCCGGTCCCTGGCTGCCAGACCATGCCGTGGGTCTGGCCAGCAGAGGCGCCATGATTGAACGGGCTCTGGGGGGCGTTCGAATTCAGCCACGAGGCGGTCATCGTGGCTCCGCTCCCCGTTGCCCACATTCCGTAGAGCCGATCGTCCGTCTCTGCGTCAAGCCCGCCAGACGCGGAGTTGGTTTGGTGCGGCTCGACGATAGCGCCGAGAGCCATCCAAGCCTGCTGAGTGACCGTCACGCCGATCAACTGGACGAAGATCACCTCCTCGGAGATGTAGACGCGCACCTTCGCGCCCGTGGCGTTCCACGTCGTACCTGCCGCCCGCCAGTAGCCGCTGAACGTGCCGCTGGTGAACGGTGCCGCATTGGCCCAGTCGTTCCACGCGCCACGGTTCTTTACGATGCCGAGCAGGAGGTTGGAGGCCGTGAACGTGTCGGGGGAGGCCATTGTTGGAGCCCCGGCCGCTGCGCCTGCGAAGATGAGACCGGGTGAAAGGCCCATGCCTGTACCGACTGGCGGGGTGGCGTAAGATGCTACTGTGGCTCCAACGACCTGTTGATTCCATGTCCAGAGGTGAGATGGGGGTAGCGCATTGCCACGGTAATCGTTGAGAGCAGATCCGCCGGTAAAGATGGCATCAAGCAATCCCTGGATATCCCCAGAAGCGGGGAAAGCCTCAGCCATACGATAAAAGGTCAAATCAGAAAGAGGTAATGACATTATATAAGACTCCCGACAGTTGCGCCTGCACTATTAATCCCGGTCGCTAGCTCTGGTGGCAGGATGAGAGCAATAGCGACCATAATAAACGTTCCAACAACAGTGCTTCCGACTCGCTTAAGAAGTTGGCCATCTGCGATGTCTCCGTAGGTGAGTTGGGTTGGGCCAGAGGTTTCTCTCAATCCTCTCACATCAGGACCGGGGTAGCTGCCGCCGAGCTGCCCATTGGCAGCACCAGTCGGTGCGCGGGCATCAGTAAAACGTGAATCGTTACCTGCAGCAACAGTGCCAGGACCAGTGCCTACATCTAAGCTAGATGCTGTTCCGAGATCTGCTTCAAGTGCGTATTGTGCATGAGGGTCGCCCGCAGCAACATGTGCTGCGTCAGCTGTAGCCGCTGTACCAGCAGGGTCTGCTCCAACACTTGCTGCCGTAGGGGCTGGTGGGGAGCCATGTGTATGGTCCTCCCGCGCGAAATCCGTTCCTACTCCAACGGCTGGAGTAACCCCCCACGTTGTTTCGGAGGTTACAGTAGTGGCTGGAGTTCCTCCTCCACCAGTTGCATTTAGAGTTGTGCCACTCATGGAGAGGTTAGTTCCAAGTGTTATTTCTTGTGCAGGCCCCCCAGACTCTCCGGCACCTCTCCCAAGTAGCTTCTCTGCAGCCAAGGAGATTATATCTGCTGAAGCATGTGTATGGGCGGCGGGAGTCTGAGGATCAGCTAGCACACCTGATAGGCCGGCAACGTTTATCTCGTCGCCTCCACCATTTTCATGTGAAGTGTTATGAGCTTCAGCTGAGACACTATTGGAAACAGAGGGGAGCCCATCTTCATCAAAAAAGAGATACCCCTCTTCGTCCGCCCCAATAGTATCGTAAGATTGAAGGCTGTTTATATATGGAGGAACTATACGAGAAGAAGAAGTTCTATTGCGTATCATATTCTACTTGGCAGGTTACCTCTGTATCAACAGAGCTTTTTATTGCGATATAGAAGTTGCCTCGCTTTGCATTGCCATCACCAGCCTCTGCATACAAATCTTCTTCACTATCTAAAGGTCCGGGAGCCAAGGCATACTCAACAACAGTATCTAAAGAGCTGGAGACCGGATCGGCTTCTCTGAAAGAGACGGCAACATCTCCTACATCCTCCATGACTGCACGTATACGTCGAAGTCTTATTTTTTTAGGAAGTTCTACTTCTACAATAGTCCATTCGCTTGTGGAGTCTACTGTAATGCGTTTTCGTGCAGTCATGTGGTTTCCTCAGAGTTATCTCATTTCTTCAGTAAAGATGAGAGGTGAGCCTGCGCGGCCGACGTTCAAGAACCTAGAGAATAGCAGGTTATACTTTATCGGGTCTAGCTGCGTGATGCCTAAAGCATAACAAACTAAAGATCCGCCACAGCTCCCTCTGCCAGGACCAGGTATAACATTAAGTTCTTCTTTAGCATAGTTGATAAACCTATCAACTATTAAGATATAGTCTGAAAATCCCATCTTTTTTATAGCTTTGAGTTCTTCTAGCAACCTGGTTCGATAAGCTTCTGGAGGTATACCTCCAAACTTCTTTGTTAGAGCACGCTTTGCTCGCTTCTCAAGATGTTCCCAGCTACTTGTTTCTAGGGGCAAAGGAAACTTGGGATAATGATTTTTGATATCAGCGAAGTATCTATCATCTACTGAGTCGGCAACATATGTGGTGTTGCTCAGAGCCTCAAGAGGAATCCCTCTTAGAACTGCCTGTTCGGCCATCCACTGAGGAGTACCTACATGTACATCAATTGGACCAAAGCTAAACCGTTTAGGGTCATGCATCACTCCATTGGTCTGCATACACAATGCTTGTTCATGTAATGCTTTATGTTCTTGATGAGTATAGTGCGCATCTGCTGTGAGGATTGGCGGGATATTTCTCTTCGCCGCGATCTCTAAGAGAGCTTTATTTAACGCCTCCTGCTCGGGGTCATCATGAAGCTGAACCTCTATTTTGAAGTTGTCTTTCCCGAACATGTCTAAGTGACCATCTATAAGTCTTTCGGCTTCATCTCTTCTATTTTGTAGCAGAAGCTTAGCAAAAGCGGAACCCAAGCAAGCAGTAGTAGCGATAATCCCTTCACTATGATTCGCGAGCAGAGCGTCACTTAGACGTGGCTTATAGTAGAGGCCCTCTGTATAGGCTAACGAAGAGAGCTTCACGAGGTTCTTCCAGCCAGTAGGGTTCTTAGCGAGGAGCACCAAATGGTAGTAGCGCTCCCCCATCTCATCGCGCTCTCTAATAGAGTGATCCTGAATAGTGTAATAGGCTTCCATCCCAAGGATGGGTTTGATTCCTGCTTTCTTGCAGGATTTATAGAACTGATAGCTTCCTGCTAATGTCCCATGGTCTGTCTGAGATAGGGCAGTTCCGCCCTGAGCTTTTACGATAGCGGGTAGTTCGTCGATCCTGTTAATGCCATCCAAAATGCTTGTCTCGAAATGTACGTGAAGATGAGTAAATTCACTTTTTGCTTGTTCTTTTAGTTTCCCAGTCATTAATTTTCTCTCTGTATATCTGTTGTATTTCATTGTATTCGTTTTCGCCAAGATAGAATAATTTAGAGTCAATTCAGAATAGTAATGTCTATCATTTTGGTATTTACTCCTTACCAGGGTGTTATAAAGAGGACGAATCCTCTAAGTCTGTCAATAGATATGGACCGAGAAAGAATCAGGAAATCCAGCATCGCGAAGTAGGTCCTGAAGCTCTGGTTCATCTTCATAGTTTTCTATGAAGATGTCACGCCAAGGTCCCCATTCTGAATTGTCGATATCAATCCAAGATTCGATAGTTATAATATGATAACGGGTGGCTCCAAGACTCAAGATATAATCTTTAAATTCTTCCCAGTTATAAAATTCAAGCGTAAGCCTATGAAGACGGGGCTTTTCAACTCTGGAGCCTACCTCAGGAAATAAAGGCATTTGTGTGGGCATAGTTATATCCTTATGCTTTAATCAGCATAGTTTTCATGATCCATCAATACGTTTATACAGCCTTTACACATAAGGCCTTTATACTCTATTGGTGGATCACTTTCTGGAGGGGGGGAATAGAAGTATCCAAGATAGTATCTGCGACTACATCGAGTGCATTTAGCATGTGAAGCTAAGAGGAGAGTTCCTTCTTCGGACACTTCTATTAATTCTATTCCACTAACAGGACATTTGATTTTAGTGCTGTATGACAAGGTTTCGAAGCTCCTGAAGAGCTTCTGGATTATTCTTGTAGAACTGATAACAGCCTTCTTTTCCTTTGCTCATATCTTTATTTGGTATAATCCATTCATCACTGTCTAGATCATATCTGATTTTAGACTGCCCTCCAGAGTTTCGGAGATAACCCAATACTCTTGCTTGATCTAGTATTTCTGCGACAGCATCAGTTCCTTTACCATAATAGAAGGTAAAGTAGATGTCATCGTTGCAAGGTGCGCTACATTTATTTTTCTTAACCTTGACATGCATAATGAAAGCATCAGGCTTATCTGGTGAAGGTTTAGATTTAAGAACTTCTAGCCGCATCGTAGCAAAGAAGGGCAGCGCGTTACCCCCAGGTGTAGTTCGGGGGTCTCCATAAGTTGTAGGCTTATATGTAATATGATTAATAAATATATAAGTAGTCTGTGTAGTTTCACATAGCTTTGAGATTTGTCTCATGGCCCAGTGCATAAGTTTCGAGACGCCTCCGACTAGGGTTTCCCCCGCCTCCTTATCTTGTTCAGCTTTAGCCTGCATAGCTCCTACGGAATCTACTATTACCATGCCAATCTTACCTGTCTTGGGTAACTCTATAGCAAGAGTAAGGGCCTCTTCAGCAGAGTCTGGACGACGGTGTAACACTATAGAGGTGTCTATACCAAAGCCTTCCATGAATTCCTGAGTGATTGTATGCTCTAGGTCTACTACCAGATCTATTGAATCTGTTTCCCCTTTAGCTTTTCTTAAGGCCTGTTCGTTTGCAAGAATTTGCATAGCAAGCGAAGTCTTCCCTCCGGAAGGTTCCCCCAGAATTTCTGTAACTCGATGACGAGCGATACCGCCAATCTTTAGTGCGGAATCGAGAAGGTCTGACCCGGTAGGTATTGGATCAGGAACCTCATAAGAGGATACGTCTTCTTTCTTAAACTGTTTATTTATTTCTTTTAGCATTGCGTCTACTTCAGCAAAGCCTGTAATTTGTTTAGCCATTTAGTGGTTCTCTCATAAGGTTTAAGTAGTATTCAGATGGAACGATGTCTCTCGAGACCTCTAGCCATTGCTGCTGTCGAGTCCAACCAAGACTAACTTTAAAGAAGAGTTCGCGCTCCTCGCTGGTGGGTGCCCCACCATATATCTCCGCGCATATTCTTGCTGCTGGGTGATCCAGTAAGGTCATCTCACAGACAAGCGCTCGCATGTCAATGAACTTCACTTCAAAGATGGGTCTAAAAACTATATCCCACCCTAAAGCTTTATGTACTTTTGTTTCGACTTCGGTTTCTATTTTACAATAATCTGGTATGTACTTTTTTAATCCATGAGGAATATCTTGAACATAAATCTCATGCATATCATGAATACATGAGTAAGGAACTGTAAGAGGATTTGAGATACAACCGGTGGTTAGGTGATGTTTGGCCAACAGAGAGCAAAGCGTTAGATGCTCTATTAGCTTCCAATTTAAGTGACCTACGTACCTACAGATATTAGAGGAGCCAATTTTAATGTCCTCAAGATTAACGTCCAGAGAGTGGATATCATCGTAGTATATTACTCTCCCTGTTGCAGTCATTAGGTCAGGGTGTCTCTTCATTCTTTTTTCTTCCTCTTCTTGGACTATCTACTGGAAGTAGAGTTTTTAGTTTTTCTTCTTGAATCTGAATATGCGCTTCAAGGTTCTCTATTCTTGTTCGGAGGAGTTCATTCTCCTCCTCCAGAACAGAGCTATTCGTAACTTTTGGAGCCGCAAGAGCCTCTCTGACCAAAGTGACCATAAACATAACCTGAGCCTGGGGCATGTGATCATTCTGGAGCATAGTTAATAGCCGATTAAAGGCGAAAAGCGGGGTCATACTAAGCCTCTTAGGAGTTGAGCTGATTCTAAATGCCTGATATTACTATGCTCGTTCATTACGATGAGCGATTCAGGAGATTTCATAGAAGTAGATTCACGACTACGATCAGTCATTTCTAAGTCTGTGAATCTTATTTTAACTCTTTTTTCTGTGAATCCTTCTACGATACCAAGTACCCAACTGAATCCACGGTATTTCGATTGAACAGAGATTACATAATCTCCGATTCCAATCGATTGACCTATTTTATCTGTCATCATTTAAGATTTCCTTTTGAAGGGTCTATCATCGCCATCTTGATTGATCCTCTCATATTCCATAAGAAAGCTGAGGTTACACATTGCATGTGCGAGATGGGAGAGACCTGATTCAGGATCAGTATCTTCTCCCCCGTACCAGGCTTGGATGTGCCTCATCATAGATGAGTAACATCTGGTCCAGCGCATACCTCCATTTTTTGACCAGTTGTGATCTCCATATTTCTGGGCGCCGCCGGTAAGAACTTTTGTAAGATCCTCGATAACTCCAGGAGGGACGAGGTCATAGCGGAGTTTTCCTGCGTCTGCTCGCTTAGAGCCTGTAGAAGAATCTATTACCATTTTAGCTTCGACATCAGCTTTGTTGTAGTTCCATTCTGTCATTTGTTCGCATATCTCCGAAAAACTCGAGTGTCCATATTGTAGGTAGCGAAAGATACTTTACCATTTACAACTGCGTCTCTAATTCGACGTTGTGTTTTATTTAGATCCGCTTCGCCGGTTTTGATATCTAGGAGTATGATTTCTTCGATGGTATCCCCATCGCCATCTTTAATTGAGGTCCCCCCAGAGAACACCAGGTAATCTATAGGGTCTCCGAGGTGTCTGAAATCTCGCGGATTAAACTCCATATCGAATGGAGCGAAGTTCTCCGAAGAAAACCCTTTTAGAACTTGTCGCGATTTCGCTACTGCATCCGATCTAATTCTTTCTGACTCTTGTTTGATCCAGACAGTTGCCTTTCTTTCTGCTGCTTGAGAAGCATCTTCGAGTTGGAGCTTAAGCTCATTTATGTGAGAGCGATAACCTTCAGTATGACCCTCCTCTTGTTCTAGAGCAGAAAATACTGAATTATAGTTCATCTGCCATCGCTCTATTATTTCTTCTAGGCGTTTAATATTTTCTTCGTTTATTCTTCTCTCTTCTCTAAATTTCAAGTGCATAGCAATCATTGCAAAGACAAGAAATCCAAATGCGAGACTACTTAAGATTATCATTGATCACCAAAGTTTCATAAAGGAGTTCTGAGAATTCGTGGCGCTTTTTAGCCTGGATCTTTATATCAAGCATATCCCAAATGATATCCAGCATTGCTTCTATGAAGTCTTGCTGTCCTCGGGCACTTTTTTTATTGACGTAGACAATTCGTTCATCGAAGTCTATGTCATATCCATCTTGTTCTCTATGTTCTGAGTACCACGGTATTGATTTAATCGTAAAAATCGGGGGTATCTTTATCAAGATTTCTTTTTCCTTTGGAAGCCAGTGTTCGAGAGAATTCTGTCGAAGATATTGGTGAAGCCTATTTATGTCGGTTCGTTCTCTGTCGGTAGCTATTTTGAGAAAGCCCTGTAGGTCTACAGGGTTTCCCTCATCATCTACGAAATCTCCGACCAGGTAGTCAGGGTCAAAGAACATATCTGCAGCATCCATAAATGCTTCAAGCAGATACCTTCGATCTCTATGAGCTGGATGTTGCAGCCGTACAAAATCTAACATAGCTTGCAGAAGGACCTTCTCAGCTAGTAATTGATAATCGTCTTGGACTGTCTCTGATCCCTCTCCTTCTATCTCAAAATCATCCATCACTCACTCTCTTCGTCTTCTTCCATGCGAGAGAGGATATTCTCTTCGAGCCAAGTTTCGGGATGGACCCCTAGAAGAAGAGATAAGAAAGCGCTTCCGGTGGGGGTTTCTTTGAGAGTACAGAAAAGGCTGATTAGTTCTTCTGTATCCTCGATGATTAAATCGAGCTGATTAGTCAGGTCATCTGTGAATAAAACTGCGAAGTCTACTTCATGGCCTTCGAGGCAAGCAATGACTTCTTCGTAAGAGGTGCTCATTTTTTATCTTCCAATGTATCTATTATTTTTTTAATTTTATTGCGATTCATTTTATAGTTCTTTAAACGTATTGTTTTAAGAATCATTAACATCATTAGTTCAGACGACATATTATTCTCTAAGTTTTATTTCGAGGTGCATAAGGAATCCAAGTTGCTCGAGTGTTTTTCGAACCTCTATTAAAGTATCTTTTTGATCCTTAAAGAAGTCTCTTGCAATCTTGGAGGAGGTTTTCATATATCCAACTTCTAAACAGGTGTCAGCCATCTGAGATAGTACTGACCCTGCAGGTCTGCGAGCGTTTTTCAACTCGTAGCCTTTGACTAGGGCAGTAGTAATATCTGCTTTTTTTACCTGACTTCCTTGCTCTAAAGCAGTTAGGATACTGTTAGCGCGGGAGTATAACATATTAACTGTCTGAAGTTTATGCATCAACCTGGAATAAATTAATCTAAGATCCTCTGGGGCAGGGTTTTCCGGGATCTTAATAAAGAATTCATGTCCCCACTCCTTTAGCGTTTTGTCATAAAAAATGTATGATTCTACAAAGTTTTGAGTAGCAACAGAATGCTGTTCAGCAGATGCTAATACTTCTGCTATAAGATCTTCTGGACTGTACGCAATTGTTTCGCTCGCTATTTCTGATTCTTCTTGGTCTTGTAATCTCATTAGTTGACTCCATAAATGAAGAGAGGGCCCGAAGGCCCTCTCTATTTTTTAATCTTTACAGATTACCAGGGAATATCATCATCTGCTGGCGCAGGAGCCGCCCGACGACCGGGGGTAGCGGGGCGGTTACCAGTGGGGTTCCCTCTGTTTGCCTGAGCCTTACCGGGATTAGTCGAGGTCTTGCGAGAAGTGCCCCGCTCATACTCAGCAAGAATAGCATCGAAAGCAGCATTGGCTACAGGACCGCGGCGGTTATCCTCAGTATCTTCGAAGAAGAGTACATCGTTATACCACTTGTCGTTGCCCTGGGCGTCGGTGCCCTTGTGAGACGGAGGAGCGACCCAAAGGCCGTTCTCCCCGTTCATGACGCGAAAGTTGGCAATAGCAACAATATCGTTAACGATAAGTGTAGCGAAGGCCTTTAGATTGCCGGTACCATTGGTAAGAGGCTGGATTTTAGCTGTAAAATTTAGATTGCTCATTATTTTCCTTATTTTCTTTTTGTTTTGTTTTGTGTTTTTCTCTTGCTATCTGCCAAGCAATATCATCGAGTGTATCGTTATACCCCTTTGATATTACATTGGCGATGCCTGAGGTAGCGTCAAACGCTACTTTCCGAGTTGCTGGGAATCTCAGAGCTAGCTCCAGAACTCGTATTAGATTGATTATCATTTATAGTCACCTTGTTCTTCGCTAAGAAGACTTTATAGAAGTATCCTAAATCAAAAGCCATTAGGGCTACTTGATAAGGTGTACAGCTACTAAGAAGATTCTTGCCTTCTAAATAGTCGACAAGAGTCTTGGCTAGCTCTTCATGCTCAGGGCGCTGTAGCTGCATACCCTTGTTTACTAGTTCAGCAACTAGGTCCGTAGCATATACCTGAACGTCACCGTCATTGGTGCTAACGACCCATTTCATCTTTTTAGATTGAGGACGCTGGCTCTGAGCGCTTCAATTGCAACGGATAACTCTTCGTTATCCTCTTCCCAGCCGACTAGATAAGGAACCATGTTCATCAGAGTTGTCTTGAGTACTCTCCACTCACCATCAGTAAGCGGAACGCGGACCTGATGTCTCTGGTCGCCCTTGCCCTCTGCGAGAGTGAGGAACCAGCCTTTCTCGGCTTGAGTAACCTGAAGCTTTTTTGGAGTCTCTTCTGATTGATGGAAGATATCAACGGTGTCTCCGTTAAAGATATTTGTAATATCAATAAATGATATTGCAAAGGTTATCTTCTGAGACCAATCCCATTGCTGTTTACCAGCACCTGGCGCCGCCTCTATGAGCACAGCGCCTTCCTTTTCTAAGAACCCTTTCTCATTTAGACGTGGTGGGATAAGGCGAAGCTGGGCTGCGCCACTACCCTTGTAAAACTTTAACGTACCTTTTCTTGCCATTATTATTCACTTGGTTTTGGCTAACCAATCGAGCATTGTGAGACCCTGTAGCACCATACTGTTTCCGATTGTTTCGCCGTTATTTGATCGATCTCTCATGATGACACGAAAGATATTATGTGGGTCCACCTGTCGGTCAGCAGGAGAGACTCCGATTTCATCGAAGCCCTCAAGCACTAACAGGTTTGCTATAAGAGTAAGTTTATCATGAACAGTTAGATTTTCCAACTGCTCTTGCATTATTTGTAATTTTTCATTCATTGTTCGAGAATCCAGGAGTTTATTTCTGTGGCTAGCTGACAGATAGGGGAACGATACTGAGTCTTCAACTCTACCACGGAGCTAATAGGACTCCGAGAGTAGGGGGTAGAGGAGATGAGTAAGCCTAACCCAGTCTTCTGAGGAGCCAATTTAATATCGATTTGATTTAAGTCACCGAGAATAACCATCTTAGAGTTTTCTCCAATACGAGAGATCAGTGTGTTCAGCTCGTGCCAGGTCGTGTTCTGCGCCTCGTCTAAAATGAAGGTGCAGTTTTCATAGGTACAGCCACGAGCAAGCTCCAGGGGAATGAATTCGAGATCCTTATTGTCTATCATTTGCTTAAGATAAGCATCTGCTTTATTCGTTAGTAGCTTCTTTAGAACTATTTCGAAAGAGGATAGGTAGGGCGCGTACTTCTCTGCGACAGTACCAGGTACCGCGCCGAATGCTTTGGAGGCGCCTACTTGTACGGTGGGTTTGCATAGATAGATTTTCTTTTTATCAGACATGTATCTATCGAATGCATAGGCTAAAGCCATAGTCGTCTTTCCGGTGCCAGCGGCCCCAAGCGCGGTGTTAAGAAGGATCTGTTCATTCAGCAGGCAGTCAACGAAAGCGCTCTGGTGAGCATCGCGAGCCGTAAGCCCAGAGATTTTGTAGGTGCCCCCAGAGAGAACAAAGCTTCCTCGACCAATATGTCTCACGAAAGCAGAGTGTTTAGCGTTAATTTCAGATTGAAAAATCACAAAGGAGTTAGTAGGAACTTCGATATCAAGAGGGTATACGATGGTGCGGTATTTGTAGATATCATCAACTACTTCAGAGGGGACCGTAACTTCTTTTACAAGATGCATCTTCTCATGTCCTATATGTGATCAGGGAGCATTCATTACTCACCTATACATAGAGTAACAGAGAGGAGGGCTCGCTGTCACTATTTTTCCATTTAAGATGCTTGACGGGCCACAACGTCTTTAAGCATTTAATAAAAGAGCAAATATAAATTAGAAAGAACCCCGAAGGGTTCTTTCTTTATGTTAGGTTTAAGGAATTAGGATTTCTGAAGGTTCGACAGGACCATCATCGTCGATATTATATTCATCATCGTCGTCATAGTCTTCTTCATCACTGTCATCATAGTCTTCTTCAATTCCTACTAAAAGGTCACCGTTGAATTCAGGACAATCAGTGATATGTATATTTGCGCCTGTTGAAAAATTATGCTTTACCCATTGATCTCGGTCTTCAGGTATAAGCTGAAAGAAGTCAGGGGGTACTTTAAGCACTGCGCATCCTGATGAAAGGGCCCAAGTTTCTCCGTCATCTAAAACAATAATATGCATATATAATTCCTTTATCTTTGATATTTATTCGGATCTTTTTAGTATGTCCCAAGGGGACACACTAAATTATGCTATCAGAGCTTGATTGCGCCCTTGACTACGTTAGTAGCGCTTACAGTGTCGCCGCCATAGACGTTCTGGCTATCGTAGCGCCCTGCGACTACACTCTCGCCGTTGATAGCGATATCGCTTGCACCAGTAGTGCAATCGATACCAAGCTGAGCGCGAGCAGCCTCAAGAACAGTACGGACTGTTACGGAGTTCACGCCAGGGAAGCTAAGGTTTTTAGAACCGTTGCCGGGGATACGAAGAAATTCTACATTCATTATTTGTTCTCTGTTATTTCGGGTTTAGCCTGTCCAAGAGACCTAACGGTCAAGACAGGGCTATAGTGGAATATTGTTCTACGACGATCTAGCATGAACCAAGGCTCTCCAGTAGCTTCCTGCACCATTCGGTCACACATTTGGTGAACTAAAAAGGAAGCCGTAGTGAGAACAAGGGTACCACAGATCTTACGATTACAAGGACCTTCTGGCGTTTCGGCATCATTCCCAAGCGAGTTGAACCAGGCATCTACTTGGGTGGAATCTAGATTGTCGATAAGATTTACCTGACCATTATCAAAGCCGAGACGAGTCTCAAAGACACCCATGATATTTGGGTTTAGTCTAAAGGCATCGCCTACTACTCTTCGAGAATCGAAGGAGTCTGTAGCAAGTACTAGGGGGCCGCCTTCTGAAAGCTGAGAATCTTTGGTGAAGAATTCAGTGTGAGTTGTTACATCTATTTCAGGGTTGAATCTTTTTAGTACAGTTGCTAATGCTTCTACTTTTTCAAGGCCGATATGTTCAACATCATAAGCCTGGTTTGGCAGGTTATGAGGCTCTACGATATCCTTATCCCAAAGATCGAATCTAAGGAATCCCATTCTTGCAGCAAGCATAGCCACATTGCTACCGACTGCACCGCAGCCAATGATGATGACACGACATTCAGCTAGAGCAGGGTTAAACCAAGCAGAGTGTCTCTGAAAGTTAACTCGCTTTTCTAGACTATCTGACACTGGAATCATTTTTATCTCCTCTTTTCATAAGAGCTTGTATTTCAGCGTCCAGCTTATCAGAGCGCTCTTTGGCTTTCTTGTTCCAGTTCATCCAGTCTGAATTCATCATTGTTCCAAGATTGTGCGTACGCTGGCTCAACGTGTATCCGAAGGCAACCTCTACTGCGATTGGAAAAGCTTCAGGAGCAACTGTATATTTTGTAATTGCATTTACTCTGAATTCTTTTCGAGCATTCTCATATTTCTTTTGGTCTTCGTCTTTAAGGACGTGTCGATATAGATCAATGACTCGATTTCCTTCTTTTTCTGGATTGAAGAGTATGCTATTCAGGATATGCCAACAGTAGTTGTAGTGAGGAACTGTTGGGCTATCTCCGAAAAACGGATCAACCATTTGCATAAACTTATCAACGGCTGCTGTCACTTGAGGAGGAGGCGTAGAGTAGATGTCCTCGGAAACGTTAAGAAGCTCCTTCCATTTTGCAGAGATAAAGGAGATTTTAAAGCTTGGAGTATCAGTCGTAGTGCTCGCCCCACCCTTCGTATGGGTACCAGCCTGGGATTGCTGGTACCCCTGCTGAAAATTTGAAGAGTTATTCTGGCCCGTGTACTGGCCGGTATATCCCGAAGAAGACTGAACGATAGGCTTCGTCTTAATCCGCTCTTTGATAAGCTTACCTAAACTGTCGAAGTCGAATCCATCATCGATACAAAAGGTGGCGTTTTGTACTTCCGCCCCCAAAGCGGGATCGTAAAGCCGAGAGAAACACTCGTCATTCTGATTAAAGATGTACATCATTACTGGAACAGAATCATCGCTTTCAGTGATTTTGTTTCTGATGAGATCAGCCCACTGCTCGTTGTCTGTTCCGCTAGGATTGCAGGCCATTTTCACATGAGAATGACACCACACGGCCATGCGCTTACAGTCTCGATTAAACTTCTCAAGGCTTTCTTCGTCAGGCGGAATGCGTTCACCGTTTTCATCTTTGGGACTTGTGAGCTTTCCGTCAGCATCTCGAACCATGAGATTATGACGCTCTTTCAATTCCATTATGAGATTTAGCATCATTTTGGCGTCACTTTCAACAGTGGTGCCACTTACGGTCTGCTCGGGAATTACTATATCAGAAATATAGTATGTTAGAAGATTCGCTTTCTCATCGTAGTAGCGGTCCATAAAGTGAAACCACTGGACTTCCTGATGGTTGCACTGCTTAACAACGAATCTTGCTGCCTCGAGAGCTTCTCGATCCCAGACTACTTTGTATTTGCGCCGAGTAGAGATTATTTCGCCGCTAGATGGTTTCATTATTTTCCTGTTGCCCATTAAGAGCTTGTTCAATTTTGACTGTTTCGTTTATTCCAGTATCTTCAAGTACTTTATAACCTTTCTTAAGAACTATAGAGATTCGTCTCGAAGCTTCTTCACTAGTTAACTCTGCAGAACACTCTACGAGAAGAGTCTTTCCTCGATTGTCTGGGATAATCCAAGAATCTTTATGGCGTACCATTGAACCAAACCTTATCTGAATATTAGGTAAGCCGTCAGTATAGGCGACCTCATAGAACAGGTGGTTTGTTTCATTTGTACTGTTTACGTACTGGTGCTTTTTGTATTCAAAAGAATATCCATGGACAAGGCAAGGCACTTCTTCCTCTTTGGGGAAGTAAGTGTACTCTCTTCCCCAATGGTCTAGCGGGTCTGCATTAGTAACCCAGCTATTCAGAGTCAAAAGAATTAGGTTTAAATCTTCCGTCTGAAAACACTGATAAAGAGCAATTGTAGCTTCTCCAGCACAAACTCCGGCAGACTGAGCAAAGATAGTTTCTAGGCCTGAGCCGGAAACATTAACAATGCCAGTATGTGGATGAAGTTTTATTGTCTTGGCTTCAAGTTCTCGGGTTTGCTGACTAGGCTCAACTCCGAAGATAGTACTCTTTTCTGCCGGAAAAACCTTGATGGTAGGAGAGTCATGTGCACTGATATTACGTGTTACCTCGAACTTGTAAGGCCCGCCTACGCGAGTACCATACTTTGTTTCCCACTCTGGATCACGAGCACCAACCTTAATTTTATTTGGGCGGATTGTTCGTGCTACTATTTTATAGAGCTTCCAGGTGGCATTCAAAGAAATGTCGTTTTTATCTTTTATGCTAATAACTTTTCCATCTATGGAGTTTCGATAGACAAGATCCAGAACAACCCAATTCTGCTTTAGCCATGTCTGGCGAACATTTGGCAATTTGTCTATACCTAGCTCATCGAGAATATCTCGCTCAGTTACTTCAGCAGCCTGAGCCGCCTGAAGTACAACTTGATAATCTTTGTTACTCCTTTCAAGTGCTTCGTCAGCAAGCTTAAGCTCTGTATTCCACTTAGCTACTTCTGTTTCGAGACTTAAGAGCTTTTGCTTTAGAAGATTAAGCTTTTCAATCTCAGCTTTACGATTATCAAGGACCACTTTTCGACGGTGTTTTTGTTCGTCCAAGTTAGCATTCAGGCGCGTGACTTCACTTTCTTTTCTCTGGGCAGCTGTTAAGGCGCGCTGGAATTTGCGGCCACGTTCTGTCCTGCTCAGTAGCTTGGGCTTACCAACACTATCCCAGTGAGTTTCTTGCAATCCAATATTCTGAATAAGAATATTTTCATATGATGTAACATCATTGAATTTATTCTCCTCTATTTCAAGTAGACTTTCTGCTAAGTGTGCACCTAGGCGCTTTGTATTCTCTGGAAAGAATCGATTGAGTGGGGCTAATTTGAGAGTTTTATAAGGGTGTGATTCCAAGAAAGACTGAGCAGTAAACATATCTAAGACAAGCATGTTAACTGCTTTGCAGAGATTCTGATGTTGCTCTTCGGTTTTCATTGCAAGGAATTCAGTTCCGAAATGAACCAACTGAGAGACCGTATGCTCTGTTATTCTGCCGCTATAATCGGTACAAAGAATATAGCGGGATAGTGCTAAGAATTCACCTGTATTGCCTTTAAAATCTTTGAGTTTGATTTTAGCGAAATCCCATCCCTGACCGTCTTTAGTGGAAGAAGAAACTTCTCCAGAAACTTTAATGATACCAATCTCTGTATTTGGATCAAGAGTTTCTTTGATTCTCGCAAGGGAACCGTGATCAAGAAAGGATATGGGGCCATCAGTATCTACCCATCCGCTATCATACCCTACGCTTGCACGACGTTCAGTTGCAGTCCCTGTTAGAAGATTAGGATTAGCACGATGAATCGTCCAAGTGTTAGGAAGGATGTTGCCTATATGTAACCTTTGCGCTAACTTTTCTATATTGGAAAAGCTTTTGCGAATCGCCTCTGGAATGGTTGTTTTATGGCCATCTTTTGCAGAGAGGTATAAAGGACTTATATATAAGTTTTCTTTATGTTTGAGATAGTTATTTTTTGCTACTGTGTTAGGCTTGCCTGGATATTCTACGATAGCCCCCCCTTCCCCATGTTGCAGAGGGAAAGTTAGGAGTCCGTCTGGGTACCTTACTGCTCGTACCTGAAGAGCAGCGAGAGAGTACTGGAGGGCAACATGGCTATCTTGGTCGGCCCCTTGACCCCCATAGTTCGATAGAACTTTTTCGTTCAACTGTATGGTAGTATCTTCTGCAAGATTAATAAAATATCGGCACCCAGCTTGTGCTATTTCTTTTATGCCAATGAAGTGGCTAGATTCCATAACTAAGTTTGGAAATGCTATTACAATTTTTGGATTAATGAAATTGATCCGGGTTCCAGAATAGTAAGGAATAGGTTGGCGAGGGGTTCCATACATTAGACTTCAAATCCTTTTTCTATTATGCTTGTATTGACAGTACCTTCAATTACATCTTGTAAAAAGGTATATTGATCTTCGCTAATTTTCACATCAGGAAGAAGATCATAATTATTTAGTAATAATTGAGTCGTTTCTTCTGTTTCACCAGAAAGCATATATTTTTGAAACAGTTTATTAGGGTGAGGCCGTAGAACAGAGAGTTCATCTGAAAATTTATTTTTAAGATATTCTCTATGTGAGATAGCGATATTTGCGTTCAATAGAGTTTGAATTCTATTGAACACCTCTTTGGTTCTCGCTGCTCTTTGCTGTCGGCGTCGAAGTTCGTTCCATGTCTTTGTGGCTTTCTGTCCAGGATAATTCTTTGGAGCTTTCAAAGAAGGCCGTTCGGGTTTCCCATATCGATGTATTGGAAGAGTAGTATCTTTTATAAGATAAAATCCTCTGAAATCATCATCGGTATTTTCTCCTGGAGTTATCGCCACATAGTTAATAAGCTGACTTAGACGCATTGATTTCCACGGCTATGAGTGAGACAGTGTAAAGTCCTATTTTAGGAGCTACGTTGTCTATGAATTTTTGGGGATGTTTGATTGTTACTAAAAATCCTTCCGGAAGTACGAGGCACCCTATCTGTGTGAGGGTATCTTTAGTTTCTTCTAGAATTTCTATTATTTTAGTAGACTCTTTTTTTCGAAGAGTATTTTCTAATTTACTACGATACTCTTGATATCTAATCCAGAGTTTGTTAACAGTAGAAATATCGAAGTCGTCATTATCAGCCAGTAATCGAAGTACCTGACTGTCAATGCTATTCTTTAACGACACCAAATCGGGAACTCTATTAGTTGTGCGAAGTTCAACTTGCACTAGCCCGTTAACGTAATGTGTCGTCTCTATTGTTATCCCGCAACTTTTTAATGTATCAATCTCGCTTGGAGATAGACGGCTATATTCATTTCTTTCTAGGAACGTTGCAGGAAACCCTGCGAGCGCCAATGAAAGGCACTCTTTTGGGTCCAACCTCAAAGAAATGTTGTTACTCTGGTCTTTCGTTATCAGGAGTTTCGAATTCGTCACTATCCTCGGGATAGAGTTCATCCGGAATCTCCTTAATGAAAGACGGACTATCAAATTTCTCATAGACCAAGAGAGGGTAATAGCACTCTGGGCAGATTAGCCCCTCGGGCAAATCTTCACAGGATGTGTAGTATCCACACTCATCAAGCCTACAACAATAAAGATGATAGAACATCAATCGACCTCGGCACCAAAGCCGGCATAGCCGGCAACACAGACATTAATCTACGTATACTGCAGCTGGACTTATCTCTATAGTACGACGAGTAATATAGAAATTAGTTACACCATTGTTTCGCAGCTGGGTTTTACGAGCACGAAGCTGATCTCTAGTAGACCAAGTGCTATCTTCAGTATTATCACCATACCATATGGTGTAGATGTGTCTTGGGGGATTCTTCATATTGATAACTGTATTCATTTTATTCCCTAGAGAAGCCAATAGATGTTTTAATTACTTCTTCTCTGTTTTTAAAGAGTGCTTTTGCATATTCTTTATTGATTATTTGTTTTGATTGTTCGTAGGCAACAATGTTAGTTGCTGCGACTCTGAGTAGCCTTCGTACACGCTGTTCGATTTGACGAACTTGTTTTGTCTTAGAAAGCTCTTCCAGAATTTCATCTGTCCATTCAATATCTAAGGAGCCGACGCAGTAGTCTGCGATAGATTTAGGAAGAATATACTTGTTCAAGATAACTAGTCGCTCTTCTTCTGTATATTCTCTGAATCTAATAAACTCCATACGATCCCTCAGGGGAGGGGGAATTTGTTCTTCGTAGTTGGCTGTACAAATGAACAGGATATTACTTAGATCAATCTCTAGTTCTAAGTATCTATCTATGAATGCTTTGTTTTGTTCTGGATCAAGCACTTCGAGGAGTGCAGCCGAGGGTGAACCTCTGCTGCCGTCTATTTTATCTACTTCGTCTAAGAGGACAACAGGATTCATCGTGTTGGCATTGCACAAGCCTGCGATTATACGACCGGGTCGAGAAGCTAAATAAGTTCGGCGGTGACCACGTATTTCAGACTCATCACTAACTCCACCGAGGGCAATACTCTGGAACTCTCTTCCGGAAGCTCTCGCTAATGTTTTTGCGATACTTGATTTTCCAGTACCCGGAGGACCACTAAAACAAAGAATAGCCCCTGAGGGGCTACCCTTAAGTTTTTCTAGACACATATGTTCTATAAGATAGTCTTTAACATCTGCTAGGCCATAATGAGTAGTGTCGAGTTCTCCTCGAAGATTTTTCAGAGAGAAGTCTTTGTTCGAGCTTTTGTTCCAAGGAACTTTGAAGACCCAAGAGACATAGTCTTTTAACATCGATGCTTCGGTAGAGTTCCCTGGCATATTTTCCAGGCGGCTAACCTCTTCGGCAACCTTTTCTCTAATTGATTCTGGAAATGGCGTGATTTCTAGTCGCTCTTTGAACGAGAGGTTTTTGTAGTCTGTGCTTCTTTGTTTTTCTGTAACTTTGAAAGCGGCTTTCTCTGGATTTTTTCTAATATTACTTACTAAAGTGGAAATTTTAGAAGTGATTGCTATCCATCTATCTAAATTACATTCTTCTTGGAGATATTGGAGTCGCTCTTCTCGAGCGGTGAAGACAAAGTCTGCCATCAAGTCCATTCTTCGGAAGAGACTGCGTTCTTCGGTTAGACGTTCGCCTATATCTCCTTTGAAGATATGAGGATTCTTTGAAATGACTTTTGATAGAGCGTCGATATCACTGTAAATACTTTGTTCTTCATCGGAAAGTTCTTCTTGATAGAATTGTGTATTGACGTAGACTCTTTCTTTTTCTTTGTCTATCGATATCTCTGAACAGGCGAGCGCTCTCCCTTCTATCTTCAGGGTAAAAAAGGATAGGCCCTCGGCTGTATCTTCCGGTTCCATTAGAGTTGCAAGCACTCCAATACTATATGTTTCCTCTTCATATTGTTTTGGAGAACACATGATGGAACAGTCGCTTTGAGTTTTAGAGAAGGCGAGTAAAACTCTTTTTTTTATTTCATCTCTGCCTAGCACAAATTCTACACTATCTAGATACTTTGCACGGGCTTCCGGGACTAGAAGATGGTAAACCTGTCCTGGCAAAGGAATTTCATCGTCATATTCTAGTACATATACTGGGTAATTCATATTTCTCCAAACAGAAGGGGCGCCGATGGCGCCCCTTCATTGTTCTAATTCTGTTTATTAGGCAGTCTGTCTAATGTTTTCTTCCAAATGACTTTTACTTCTTCTTTAGTTTCATCAAGCTCTTTTTGTGTTTCTTGCAGTTTTTTTTCACTTTGTTCTAGTTTATCTTTAAGCACAATGATATTTGTTTCTGCTTTCATTTGCTCTTGTTCTCTTAGAAGCTCTGCGGGGTGGGGCGGCCATCGCTTATACACAACAAAGTATGGAAAAGTGTTATAGAAAAAATTGACGATGACACCCAAGTGTATCAAGCCTAATAAAATTAGAGCGTTACTGATCGCTGGTATCATTAGGAACTTCTACAGTTTCTTCAGAAACTTTTTTAAGTGTGTCAATTCGAGTTTTTCTTTCTTTAACTATTTGTTTAGGTGTTTTGAGATTTAAGACCTCCTCTTCAAGAGCCTCTATTCGTCTCAATAAAACTGCTCGCTCTCGTTCGAGTATATATACTTTTGAGTTTGCGGTTTTTAACTTACTCTCTAAGTCTATTAAGGTCTTCATTCTCGATCCATATTGTGTTGTTAACCAAGGGGACTCCTGTTTCGCGAAGAGCTAAAAGCTGAGCCAAGGTTAGCTTGAGAGCAATTCTTTTATGCTCCTCTAGGTAAAAGGCCCGGGATGCGATGTGTATTGGTACTGGACTGAAGTAGGCGGTATTATCAACGGGATAATGAAAGCCTTTTGCTCCCAGAGAAGATAGCAGGAATTGGGTGTTCGGAGCTAATGTCATTATTTTCCTATTATGGAATAGCTCCAAATGTATTCAGAGCTTAGTTAAGGAGGTGTGAGAAGTAAAGAAGAACTAAGATATGAGCTAGCGTTCTAAATCCTAAGATACTACTTGAAACTATAGCATCAGTTTTAGCTATCATTTCTTTTGTTAGGATTTCTGAAAGACTATGGAATATAGTGAGGATGAAGAGGTAATCTAAAATGTTTAATGTTTCAAAGTATTCAATTGGGTATACAAATAATCCTATTCCTAGGACTATAGTATACACCAGTTGATGTTCCATCATCGCGAAATCATTCCAATGTTTTTCTTCTAGTGTTTTTTTACGCTGTAGTACATAGTCCGCAAGTATATGGTGAGATATTAGCCAACCAAAGAGGATAAACATTAGTCGTTACTAAAGTCCAAGAACCCGTCCATAACTTCTTGCTCTTCTGTTCCTAGGATAGTATAGCGAATAGCATCAGTGACGATGTCTCCAGCAGATCCACCTTCAGAAATGTTAGAAATGATTTTAATGGGGGCTGTGACGGCCCGCAAAGGGGTGGTCGCTATGGTGAGCAGAGTTCCGAGCATATTGGAGCCTTATCGAAGATTCGTTTGATTGTATTTTTTATACTTGTGTTAGTAGATTCTTTGTCGTCTATTTCTCTGTAGATGGATATTAGCTCAGACCTATTAATAGCAAGTAAATCTCGACATTTTTGATAGCCGGATTCATTATTCTTAAGTTCACTACAAGTTTCGCTATCTCTTGGTATATATCCCTTTTTTATTAAGAATATACCTAAGATATCCTGAGCTTTTCCGTTTAGAAAGATACAGATTTTTCCAGAGTATTTACCTTTTATATCTAGCTCATCACATATAGATATGAATTCTATTCTATTGAGAGCTATTTCAGAGGAGCTTAAGGTGCTTTGTGAAGTAGAGATGTTTGTCATCATGTGGTCCTATACCTACTACTGTAAGAGTGGGGGTTTTGAATATGGTGCGCCCTTCATCACGAATCAGTGCGGCTGCAAGACCGTTCTGAAGGGCAGAATCGTAAATGTCCAAGAGTTCATCCTCGCTGTTCACTCGTAGGACTATCTTGGCTTCCCCCTCTTTCTCCCATATGGTTTTATTTAACTTGGGCGCCTTCCGATAGGCTCCCAAGGAACCATGAGCCACCTGAGCTGCTAATTTCCCAGGTGGCATCTTTAGATCATGGCGAACTACTATGATCTGTTTCATTTATAGCGCTTTCTGTAAAGCATTTTATGACAAGAGCTTTAATACTCTCGTTAGTGGATTCTTTTCGATCGATCTCACAATATAAATTACTTATTTGATTGTTCGATAATTTAAGTATATCTTTTAACCTAGGGTCTATGCCATGGTAGGCGTTTCTGCCGCATTTATTAGCGTATCCTATGCGTGACATGGCTACCCCAAGCACGTCACAAGGAGTGCCGTCGAAATTCCATACAGCCCACTTTGCAGAGAACTTTCCCTTCACGTCGAACTCATCGAAGAGACCGAGTAAAACCATTCTATTGTATGTTTGGTTAGTATCCATTGGCGCTCTCCGCAGGAGGGGCAATGGGATTTGCCTCGAAGATCCTTATGAATAATGCCTTAATGCTTTCATTTGTAGAGGCATATTGATCAATCTCTCTGTACATAGCAAGGACCTCAGATCCTGAAATCTGGAGCTTATTTACCAGTCTCCCATCTCGGGCTCCGTAGGAGCCATTATTATTATTCTCTCCAATGCGACTCATGAAAACTCCAAGGATATCGCAAGGAGTCTGATCAGGGTTCCAGACTCTGTATTTTGCAGAGAACTTTCCCTTTACATCGAACTCATCGAAGAGACCGAGAAGTACCATTCTATTGTATTCAGCTGACATTATTTTCCTCTGTTATTTCTAATTTATTTCTATTGAATATATCTATGACGAAAGCCCTGATAGTTTCGTTAGTGGAGTTTTGTCGGTCAATTTCGGAGTAAAGGCCATACATCTGACACCCAAAGATAGTATCTCTTCTTGGGTCGTGTACGTAATTATTATGATTATTTTTCGGTTTATATCCGAGTCGATCTAATATGACTCCTACTATATCACATGGGCTTCCTGCCCTCCAAACAAGCCATTTTCCGGAGTATTCTCCTTTTATATCAAGTTCATTTAAGATTGATAATGAACACTTGACGATTGTATGCGTATGTTTCGTTGTTCAATTTGTTGCCGCCTGGACATCAAAATCAGTAAAGAATCTATTATTATCTATAGTTAGTCGCCAGAGTCCTTCAGACATTCTTGCAACGAGAAAACCCTTTGGGTCGTCATTTCCGAATAGAGGACCAGGTCCGGCACGGAGGGTATCGCCCTCATGCCAGACCCAAGCAAGCTCAGTGTCAACTGTATAGATTTCATCTCTTTCGCTATTATTGATCCAGAAGTCTAGCTTTATTTTATTTGGCATTTTTCCTTGTTCAGGAGACAGATGCTCCTGGAGTTCTTTCGATTGTTATCCATACTTCTTTGCCTGTCGCATGAACTTTAGCTATTTCTTTTTCAAGCCAGGTTACTGCAAGTTTGCTTTTGCTGACATTTCCGCCGTTGTCTCTTAGGAGACCGGGAATAATACAGCCTTCTGTATCGTCTGCATCGTTACCTGAATGAATGCGTATGCCAGCAAATCCAAGTACATTTTCGAGCAATAGCATAGGTCGTTTATATTTAGGCGACCATGTTTTAACCACTTTATAACGGCCAACGGGTATACAGGTTATACCAGGTATTTTTGGAGAGCTGCCTCTATCGCAGTCTTCGACCACATACCCAAAGCTTTTACCGTCTACTGTAAGAACACCTAATGTCCACGTTGGAGAAAATATATCTCTTACTAATCGTAGTTCCATGACTACCTCCCGAGAGGTAGTCTACATTATTATGGCTGTTCTTAGCAAGAAATAGGCCGATTAGGGCCTATTTCAAAATACAAATATAGACAGGGACAGCCTTGGGTAAGGCTATATATCCAGTATATTTTTGAGGATTGAATCGCAATGATTACTTTCTCTCCAACAGATATTTATATTTCATTCCTATGTTTTTGTTTCACAATCTTAAGGCAGGAGATTTAAGATGAGTACGTTCTTTTTCACGTATGTCAGTAGTTAGCGTCTAAACCGACGGACCTTTTATCGAGTAGTATTGGCCTTATAGTTTATTTCTTTTTTCTTATATTCAATTTCACTGTTTGTGATTGGGTTCCGCGAGTTATTCAAGTCCGCCCCCCGTGGGGTTTGGATTTGGTCACCGACGTTAGCGCTTACTAATAAGTTTCCTTAAATTTTTCCGAATTATTTCTACTATTTGATTTCTACAACCTCTATTTAGTAATTTTTCAGAGTCGTTTTCGTCTCTTGATCTTTGACTTTTAAACGCGAACCAGATTCTTTAGGTTCTAGTCTGATTATCCATCACTCTATATATTGCTATATAGAGTTAACGTGATAGATAATCTCATTTGTTTATTGTTCTCGGAGAGATGTACTTGCTTCCCTTCGGCTACTAATACTCCAAAGCAAAGGTGCGCCATCGGCGCACCCCCACCACACAAATGACTAGGTCCGTCTTGGCAATACAAAATCGCCAAGTTCATTAAGCACGGATTTAGTATATCTACAGTGGTATGCTTCATCACCTATTAATCTAGTAGCTAATTTTATAAGCTCTGGATTAGCGGAATGGCTAATAATTGTGTTGAGTCGCATTTCACTTCGTCGTTCATTGATGTCTAGTTCAGCGAAGGTCTGTTCATGTTCAACTGGTTCGGCAGTAATATGGAATCTGCCCGAAACTATTCTATAATGATTGAGTTCTTGTTCAGCAATGATTTCAGCATTATAGATGAATCTTGCGAGATCTTTTCCATTCCAAATGAGAGGAGGTTCGGACAAGGCTTTAACAACTGCTCGATAGGTATAGTAGCCAGTTATCTCTGCTATAGCTAAGTTTCGTTTCCACTTTTCGAAGTAGCTGTTATCTTTTTCGAGAGTTTCTAGCCAGCCCTTTCCATCTCGTTCTTCGGAGAAGAATGGAGAATTTTTAGACATGTTTTCCTTTAAATAAAGATGGCGACCATTCCAGGATTTGAACCTGGGTAATTTTGATTAACAGTCAAATGCCTGGACCGCTAGGCTAAATGGTCGTTTCTACATGAGGTGAGAAGCTTGGGGACTCGAACCCCTGGACTTGCAAGACTATTGGCACCTACCAATCTAGCTTCTAATTATTAAGATATTCTTCTGCTAATTTTATAGACTCTAGATAAAGGTCCCAGGCATCGCCTTTATAATCTATTTTGTTTCCGTTCTTTAGAGCGAGATATATATTTGCACAAGCCAGAGCTTCCAGTAAAAGTTTGGGGGTGTCTATACCAGTACACCCTACGGTAAGGAAAAGTATACCATTTTCACTATCTTGGCACTCGATATAATGGCGCGCTAATCCTTTATAAAAGGTTTCTGTCATTTTCTTTTTTCCTTAAGTGCTCTTCCCAGACTTTATCGATTTCTGATGCATATTTAATTTCTAGTTCTTTTAACCAATCTAGAAGTAAAGTTTTATCAGTAGGGGGAATCTCCTCAAGAAGTTTGAGAGGGATTGCAGTACCGTGTACTGTACTGTCTTCCCAATCTATTTCATCATCTAGGAATACTCTATTGAACTTTACTCTACGAAGTCTGTATTCAAGGACTTGAGTACGTATAGCGACACCTATTGAGCCATTACGGGCACTAATTAGATACGCTCGTCCTAAGATTATCTCAGAGTATGGTATTCGAGCCTCTAAGAAGACTTCTCTCATTAGTAGGTACTTTTATTGAAGGTCCGGCGCGAGAACCGCATCGTTAATAGAGTATCATCTTTATAAGGCTTATTTGGTATAAGCTCTTTATAAAACCTATTTAGAGTATGAACGATTTCATTAGTAAGTAGGCCTATAGGAAAGTTCTTATAAGGCAAATGAAACTTAAAAGAATGAGTCTCAAAGTTTTTCCTTGCCTGAGCTGATCCTGCTTTACGCCGGAATACATCCTCTGCGCAGCGAAATGCTATCGCTGCGGTCACCTCTGTGCCTGCAATAGTATAGGCTACAGTGCTTTCCCTGGTAGAGTGTCGGTAGGATAAGCCTTCCTTCCGGGGTGAGCGTTCATAATGTGTATCCAAGTGCAAAAAGCGTAGTTGGTTTTCCATAGTTATACCTTACATTTTTCGTAAAAATCTGTTGGCCAGAGTAGCTTAACAAGTTTGAGTCTATTATTTTTGTCCGAGTGTGCTACAATCGCAGCCGTAGCAAGATCTCGGGGAACCTTGTAGTAGACTTCATAGACTTCGAGCATACCAGTTTCCTCTCGACTAAGTGCAATGTCTAGGCGTCGGGCACCATGTGTAATATTCGTCATGGCTGTACCATACAAGGTTTCACATAAGCTCGGTTTTTTCATTAGTGTTAACTGGGTAGAGGTCTCTGCCATTTTTTCTCTTATTAATTTAGTATTTTATTCGGGGATCAGAAGACAAGATTCTTCTGATCCATAAGCATGAGGCTTTAGGAGAGCGTATCGACTTCCAGAATCTGTAATAAGAGTACGTCCTTCACGCTTTTTAATGAAACTTGTTTCAGTTACTCTTGTGAAAGGGAGGGCCTTACCATGTTCAGTTATTACTATACCTGTTGCGAAGTATCTGGTGCCATTGTGTGTTAGAACTGCATGTAGGCGCCAGTCATCAAGAGTTCGGTCTCTTGTGCCTTCTGCATGTTCAACTATTTCATTAAAATGAGGTTCGAGAAGATCTAGCTTTGACATTTTTTCCTATGAATTCAAAGCACAAGGGGAGGCATAGCCTCCCCTACGCTAAGCTTTGAACTTGTACTAAATAATACAGGCTCCACCAGCACATGCTGCTTCTTCTGTATTTGAAGTATTATCATCTAGCTCAATAATTTGAGTGAAATCTAGATTTGTTGGTAGCTTATTATAAAGTTCCCAGTAATAATCTTCTGTTATGGATTCAAAAGGGGCCTGTATGTAGGTGCCTCCATCATATGGAAGTACTGAGGTGCAAGCATAAGCATCTCTATTAACCCAGAGCCACTCTCCAACTAGGTCCCACTCTTCTTCTTTGATAGAGACGGTTACTGAAACACTATGTCCGTTTAAACCTCTATTGTGTCCAGGAATAATCCAATCTGTGTAGAATTTTTCTACACGCTGTAAAAGATTAAGGGCTCCTTCATCACGAAGAAGAGCGTCCGCTGGGGCACGACAAGGAATCCCAAGGATAGCTTGTATCTCTGGTTTTTCTTTATCATCTTCAATAAACTCAGGAAGATTTTCTTTAAAGAAGTTGTAGATAGCTTCGTGTTTACCTACACGAATTCTACGAATGTAGAATTCACTGTGCCAAGCATGAATGCCTGAGCTACTGCCTAGTACAATTGAAGTTGTTCCTGAAGGTTTTATTACAGTGCAACGAGCAGCTTGATTGATTCCAATTCTAGCTGTTAACTCTTTATTAGTTTTATTAACTATTGTTGCAGCTTCAATATGATTTAGCTTTAAGAATTCTTTATGAGCTAAGCCAGTAATTCCTACTCCGATCAGAGCGTCTCTTTCGGTGGCTTCTTTCCAGATTGGCCTTAGGTAGTGGAAGTCAGTATAGCTTGCCTGTAAGGTGTCAATAAAAGATACTGCCCATGCTGCTTCATTATAAATTTCTTGAGAATAGATTATATTAGCGTTCAGTTCCCCGAGATTACAGAAAGTGTTTGGGTCTAGTCCGGCTTCAACACAGGGGTTACCTCGTGCTGTTCTGGAGGAGGTCCAGAATAGTCCTGGCTCACCACATTTAGAGTCACTTACGTATTTCCAATAGGTTTTGAAATCTTCAGCGGTGAATGAATCTCTATAGGCAACCATAGAGTTGTTGCTGCGTCCAAGGTATGGGCGTTTTATCCACCATTGACCATGTTTGCATGTTGCCATTTCAGTATCTTCTTTGTCGAAGAATGCGATCATTGCAGCGCGACGAATGCCACCAGCGAGCACAGCATCGGCCATAACACACATCATGCAATGAATTTCAAATGATGTGAGCTGTCTTCCTACAGCTCCTTTAAGAATCTTTTTGAGAGAAACTAATGCAGCCCGCAAGGGGGCTGCACCTGGAGCTTTACCACCTGAAGTGATAAGGCGCTCGCCTTTAGGGCGAATAGCACTGTAATCAAATTGGGGAAGTGTATTCCCGAACAGGTATGCTTTAACAAGAACACGGACAGACTCGGCCCAGCCCATAATAGAATCTTCTATTAGGTATTTCTGAGCGATTCCAGGCTCTACAAGAACTGGAAGTTGATTAATGTTTTGATGTTCTACAGAATAACCAACGCCTGTTCCTCCAAGAAGTAAGAACATTACTTCTGAGAAACATCTGTAGTTATCTGCGGGAGTATATGCACAGTTGTTTATACGGGCCTGATTTGCTGCAATGGCAGGTCCTGCAAATTGCATTGATCTCATACTGGGAAGAACCAGGCCAGCATGAACAAGTTCATATGCTCTATTTATTTCTGCTTCCAACTGTGGAAATTTAAGCAGATGCATTGTTTTGTTTCTTTCTATTATTTCAGAGAAACTTTCTCTGCGAGCTTCTTTATCTAAGTATCTCGCGTATTTTGAGTGAATAGTAGCCTCACTCAGGATTCTCATTCCTGCGTCCATTAGGTGCCTCGGGTTTTTAGGGTTAGGTATTCATTGTAGCCCTAAATTATTTATCAGTCATCATTTTTTGATTTAGATGACTTGCATTATTTACTATCTGAGGAACCCAATGCGCCAGAGCCTCTTTTGTTTGTTTCAATAAGACTTTTAAATGTCTCTTCATCGCACAGCTGATATGCATTGAATACAGGTACGACAAGAAGCTGAAATGGAAGTTTAGAACCAGTAACAATACGATGTTTTTCGGAGCCAGCGTTTATACAGTTAATGAAAATTTCTCCGCTGTATCCTGCATCTATTACTCCGGCACGGACTTTAAGATCTGTTTTACTGACAGATCCTCGCTCAAGAACAAGGGCGACTCTATCTCTAGGAAGTGCGATATGTACACCAGTGGGAATCAGTACTGGCTTCGTTACGAACGTAGTAGCATTTGGATAGATAAAAAGATCTTCATCTAAGTTTGCGTAATATAGATCTAATCCAGCAGATTCTCCGCCATATGCGGGTCCATAATTAGAGGGATTTATTCCGCTAAGTTCCAGGATAGCTTTAAGTGTAGGGTTGATATAAATAGTGTTGATTGACATTCTTTGTTATTCTTTATATATTGGTGTTGGCCGTTCGTTCTCTTGGGTAAAGAGCAGCGATTTTGTTGAGAACGGATAGTATAATTACTATGGAGTTTTTATGAGTGAATATGCAGGCTCAGCACCCGGTTGGGTTAAA